>Ga0214473_10001071_pt1 | contig 37053 bp, 28 predicted proteins | sample RVTome_7_FD_203509 | JGI IMG/M metagenome (GOLD analysis project Ga0214473, IMG submission 203509) | Soil microbial communities from uranium-contaminated site in the Upper Colorado River Basin, Wyoming, United States - RVT98D197 | ecosystem: Environmental > Terrestrial > Soil > Contaminated >... | reverse complement strand
GTGGGGGGGGGGGGGGGCTGCCTTCTTTTTTCCATCAACATCCTGCTGGGGGCCCTGGCGGGGGGGGGGCCACATATTGCCCCGCCCCCCCCCGCCCGGCTCCCAGCGCCTGGTTTCCCGCCGAACTATATGCTATCCACTCCGTGCATAAAGCCGAAAGGGCGACTCGAAGTCGCCCTTTCGGCTATTCCCTGGGTTAAACGGTAGTTCATTCTCCCGCAGGCAGGCCCTTGATCAAATCCCCGGGGTTCCAGGTGCCGAGCGCCACCTTGGGCACGAATTCGTACAGTCCTTAAGGAAAGGTACATAGTGAAAAAGACAGTGACGGAGAAAGTGACAGAGTGACAAAGTAAAAATCACCATTGAGATTATACTCTAAGAAGAGGTGGGGTAGGGCATTCTGAATTCTGAATTCCGGCAAGGCTGGGCAGTGTCGGGCTTCCTGACTACTGAATACCGACTACCGACTACTGACTACCGGGGCGGCTACCGGGCCGGGTCTTCTGACTTCTGTCTTCTGGCGGTGGTTAGGCTGGGTAGCGTCGCCGCCTCATTTTTCCAACTGAAACAGGATCGTCACCTTGAGGGGCAGGACCGGCTCGTGGATACAGGCCGGCAGGGGCGGAAAGGGCGAGCTGCTGCGCACGCTCAGGCCGGCGGCCCGGTTGAGCGCGCTGAACGGCGAGGCAGAGGCCAGTTCGGTTTGTCCGGCCAGAGCTCCATCCCGGCCGATCGCAAAGGAGATTTCCACGGCACCCTCTTCGCCCAGCCGCCTGGAAGATTCCGGGTAACGGCGCACCCGGCTGATCCGGTCGTACACCCCGGCAATGTAGCTGGTGATCGTCTGCACCGAATCCTTTCCTTGTGCATCTTCCCCGGCTCCGGATTCCATCTCCCCGGCCCAGGCTTCACCGGGGAGTGGGACTATCTCCGGTATTTCAGGCTCGGCCAGGGCCGCCATGACACTGTCCGCCTGGCGCAGCCGGGGCGCCGGCGGGGCCAAAGGCAAGCTGGTCATGATCCTGGCTGGCCTGGCCATCCCTTCCTGGTAAACCGGGATTTTTTCCGGTTCCGGCAGAGTCACCACCTCGAACCGAACCGCCCGCGCGGGTGGTTTGTCCGAGGTGGTGAGAAAGCCTATCAGGCCCGCCGGTACGAAAGCCGCCAGCAGGTGGCAGGTGACGCTCAGGGTAAAACCAGCCAGCAGGGCCCGCTCGTATTTGATCCTGTTTCCGGTCATCGCAGTCGATTTTCAGTAACGCAGCTTGATTCCGCCGAACACGGTCCGGCCGGGTTCCCGGTAGCCGATCTCTTCCACGTAATCTTCGTCCAGAAGATTACGCGCCCGGAACGTGAGGGTGAAATTTTCGCCCACGGGGAAGTGGCCGGTCAGGTCCAGCTTGAAGTAGCTGTCCGCCCGGTCGAGCCCGTTCCAGCGCAGACGGGAATCATCCACCCAATAGCCGTCCAGGCTAAGGGAACAGCTACGGTAAAGGAAAGCGGCGTTCAGGTTGACTTTGTTGTAAGGAATCTGCACGTTGCGGCTCCAGAGGCCGCCGCTTTTTTTCCGGCTGTCGGTGTAGGTATAATTCACCCCGAATTTCCAGTTGGGATGTGGTTTCAGGCCCAGGCCCGCCTCCAGGCCTCTGGATTCGGCCTTGTCGGCGTTGATGTAGGTGCCGGTGTAGGTGAGCGGATCGGTCTGCCAGATGATGGCATTGTCGACCCGGGTATGCCAGGTGGCGGCCATCAGGCGGATCCGGCCGTCCGAGGCGTATTTCTCGATGCCGAATTCCCAGGTGAAGCTGGTCTCCGGGCTGAGGTCCGGGTTGCCGGTGCCGTAGGGCGCATCGAGGAAGAGTTCGTAGATCGAGGGGCTGCGGAAGGCGCTCCCCAGGTTGCCCCGCAGCACCAGCCCAATCTCCTTCATGTCGTACGAAGCGCCGAACATCCCGGTCGAATGCCCGCCTGTCTGCTGATGATCGTCGTAGCGGAAGCCGGAGTTGAGGCTGAGCGCATCCTGCAGAAGCAGGGTCTGGTTGTGCAGGTAGAAGCCGACCATCCCGATGTTCCTGGCCAGCGGCCCCTCGGTCCCGGACTGCCGGTAGTCCTGGTAGATGTATTCGAAGCCGGTGGTGAAGATGTCCGAGGCCGTTTCCGTGGCCGCGCTCAGGATGTGACGGTAATCGAAATCGTACTGCCGCCCCTCGAAAGTGTAGTCGCTTTCGCCCCAGGGCGTATCGAACACCGGGACTGTCTGGCCGAGGTTGTAGTAGCTCATGAAATCGAGAGTGAAATTATCGTAGGGGGCGGGAACGCTGCCGAGCTGGCCGTCGTTTCTGTCTACCGTCCTGCGGTTGCGGTCACTCACTCCGAAGTTCAGCTCGTGTTGCCAGAAGCCGTTGATCCGGTGCCGGACCCGGCTGCCCAATGTCAGATAGTTAAAGTCATTCTTCTGGTTGGGGTCCGGCAACTGGAAGGCGTAAAATTCTCCGCCGTAATTTTCGATTAATTCAGCGTAATCCTGCGAGCTTTTCGCGTAGCGGACCAGGGATTCCCATTCGACTGTGCCGGGCTTCCGGTAGCCCAACTTGACGCTGGTGGTGAGGTTGCGGTAGCTTTCCAGGTCGATCACGCCATCGGTGTCGGTGATATTCTGGTCTGCGCGCAGGCTCCAGGGACCCTCCTCGATCCGGTAGCCGAAATTCAGCCGGTGGCTCGCCAGCGACCCGCCTTCATAGGACACTTTGAATTCGCCGTTACCGCTGCCGGCGGCGGTGATGATGTTGATCACGCCGGTGGCGGCGTTCGAACCGTAAAGGGGACTCTGCGGCCCCCGGATCACTTCGATCCGCTCGATGTCATCGATAGTGAGGTGGCTGAACAGCGTGCCGACTCCGCCGTTGGGGTCGGTGGGATCGTTCACCCGCACGCCGTCGATCATCACCACCAGGTACTTGCCGGGCAGGCCCCTCATCTGCGGGAAGCTCAGTCCGCCTGGCCCGCCCTGCTGGGCGATGTCGAAACTGACCACGCTGCGCAGAGCCTCATCGGCCGTGCGGTAGCCGTGTTCGAGCATATCGTTGCGGGTGATGACCGTGGCGGTGGTGCTCACGCTGCGCAGGCTGGTTTCGTGCTTGGCTGCGGAAACCACCACCGTGCCGATATCCGCCGGCTGCTGGGCCGGAGCGGTATGGCCTGTTATCAAGAGGGAAAGCGGGAACAGCAGGAAACGCGGGGCGGACTTCATGATCCTTCCTCCTTTGGAACGTGAAAGGGGTGGATAGAGATAGGCTTTTTCCCAAGGTTTTCCGGCTGAGGAGCGGGCTGAATTGGCTGCGGCCTTCCCATCCGGACAGGACAGTGACCGCCTCCACCCTCGGATTGCTCCTCACGGCTGCACGTCAGCGCGGGATTGGCTACCCGACTTCCCTTGAAAGAAAAAGCGTTTTCAATAGGCCGGCGGTTTCAGCCGCCGGCCCCTGTCAAAGTGTGCAGTCCCCGTTCAGGCGGGGACTGGATTAATATACGCAGTAAAATATAGTTTCACAACTAAAACGTCAGGTAGGCCTGGTAGGCCCGCGCCAGGACAGCTTGGCCCGCATCCCCCCGGTGCACGACCACCCGGTAGCGGGCGGTCAGCGGGTCTCCCGGCTGCAGCACGAACGGCTCCAGACCCGGCCAGGCGATCCCCACGAACCCGTAGTGCCTCAGGCACCAGCCGTTGGGGTGGTCGAGGTTGCCTGAATGGTCGAAAATGGCAGCGCCGGAGGTCTCCCGTCCGCCGCCGAAACGGGCGCTCAGGTCGGCCCAGGCGGATGGTACCAGGTTACTGTCCTCGGCCTGCCTGCCAGCCGCGTTGGTCAGTTGGGGGTCGGTGAACGGCGCGAACCGCAGGCTGAAGCCGCCGTAGCCTTTGATATCCGGCGAACCGAGAATCGAGACCGGAGTTCCGATGGCCTCCCAGCGCAGGGTGAAGTCGATTACCCGCACAGTCTCCCCCGCGCGATAGACCCTGAAAAACACTTTTTCGTCCACCACTCGTCGTTCTCCCGCATACCAGCCGTTCTGTACGCCGATGTCGGCGAAGAGCGGGCCGGTGTTCCGGACGAGCCATTTTTCGAACCGCTGGTAGATCCCGCGGATGTCCCACAAGCTGAATTGTTCACCTTGCACGAACACCTGCGGCCAGGTCCAGAATATACCGCGGTGGTGGTAGTGGTCTGATGGGAAATCATCGGAAAGGACTTCTCCATCCAGGCCATAGACCGGGTGGATGTAGCTCGCCCGGCGCCGGTCTTCCGGAACGCCCTCGGCCAGATTCATGCCGAAAACGTAGCTCAGCACCGGCCGGCCGTTTTCCGCCAGGTCCAGGAACTTGCCGTCCCGTTCGAAAAAAGTGAAGGCCGGCTCAGGCTCTTTTTCCGGCCGGCGGAAGACCAGCCGGCACGGTCCGCTGCCGGATGCCGGATCCCAGAGAAAAGTGGCCAGCCGGCGCGGCCCGAGGCTTCCCGCCGATTCCGGGCTCTCCTGCCAGCTCTGCGCGTAAACCGTACTGTCGCCATTGGGGCTTTTCAGTTCGATCCGCCACACTCCAACCTCAGCCGGCAGGCTTTCGGGCAGCTCGACGGCCACCGGGAATTCGCTTCCCGCCAGCTCCATCGGCAGGCTGATCTCCAGGGCCGGCCCGGATTGCGAACAGCCGGCCAGGAGGGCCCCGGCCAGCCCCAGCAGGTAAGACGATAATCGTCTGGTCATTTTCAGCCTTCCCGGATTTCACGGCGCTGAGGGTCGTAAATCATCCGCCTGCCGTAGTCCGCGGCGCGGTGGGCCATGATCGCGGCCAGGGAATGGCCGAAGCCGCACTCGACGCTTGCGTTCGGAGTTTTCCGGCTGCGGAGGCACTGGACCCAGTTGCGCATGTGGTTCATCCCCCCCGGGCTCGGCTCGATCCGGATAGTCTCGCCCTGGGAGGCGTCGGCCTGCATGGCGAAGGCGGAGGTCGGGTACTGGCGGTTGCCCGGCTCCAGCCGCTCGGGCGGCACGCGGCCCTCGCCGGTCATGGTCCAGGCCTGGGTGTCCAGGGTGCCGTTGGTGCCGTAGAACACCGCCTCGGCCCTCATCGCGCTGTTACCCAGCCGGGTCTCGTAGGAAACCAGGTAGCCGCCGGGATACTTGAAGGAACAATGAATCGTGTCGTAGTGCTCGCGCTCCGGCCAGACCAGCGTGCCGCCGGTGGCGGTCACGCTCTCCGGCCAGGGATCGTTCATGAACCAGTGGACCTGGTCCGTGTGGTGGGCGCCCAAGAGGCCCACCACGCCGATCGAGTAGTCGCGGTAGAGGTGCCAGCAGCGGAAGCGGCGCGGGTCGAAAGGAATCCGGGGCAGGTGCATGAGGTAGCCCTCCCAGTCCACCTCATTTTCCCGGACGTCATCGTAGGGCCGCTCCCAGCGCGGGCCGGCATCGTTCCACTTGAGGTCGATCACGCTGATTTTGCCGAGCTTGCCGGACTGGACGAAAGCGGCCCCGGCCATGTACTGGCCGTCGCTGCGGCGCTGGGTGCCCACCTGCACCACCCGGCCGGTGCGCTTGACCGTAGCGACCGCCTCCCTGGCCTCGGCAAGATCCATCGACATCGGCTTTTCGCAGAAAGCGTCCTTGCCGGCTTCGCAGGCGGCTATCAGGATCGTGGTATGGGCGTGGTCCGGGGTGCAGACCATCACCGCGTCGATTTCAGGATCGTTCAGCAGGTCGGTATAGCGGGGGAAGACCCGGACGCGGTCGCCGCAGAGTTTTTCGATACTGGCCGCGGTGCGCTCGAGGTTGACCTTCCAGAGGTCGCACAGGGCGGCGAACTCGAAATTTTCTTCCTTTTTGAATACCGCCATCTCCTCGATCAGGGAGTTGGCGCGGTTTCCTCCGCCGATTACGCCGATCCGGATCCGGTCGTTGGCCCCGGGTATGCGCGCATAAAGGCCGGTTCCGGCGCCGGCCAGAGCGCCGGCAAGGCCGCCGGCGGTCACCGCGAGGAACCGGCGGCGGTCGAGCCTGGTGTGACGGTCTCCGTGTTTCATCTTTGCCCTCCAGCCGGGATGGTCCCGGAAAAATTCAATGCTGTTCTAAAGCGACTGCCGGTTCAAGCCTTACGGGCGGCGGCAACCGCGAGGAAGGCTGAGAAAGCTTTGCGGAAGCGGTCGCGGTTGTACCTCTTACGGTTATGGGCGATCTTTCTCAGCCGGACGAAGTCGGCCGGCACCTGGTCGGCCGGGGTGTCGCCGAGGAATTCATCCAGCAGGGTGAGACAGAGGTCGTAATCGTGCCACTTGCCGAGGCTCTGATGGACCATTCTCAGGCTGGCCATGAACTGGTCGGCGTCCCGGTAGAGGCCGAAAGCCTGCTGCGCGATCTGGATCGTGAACCAGGTCTCCTTGGATAGGATCCGCACCAGGTGCATGATCGAATCGTTCAGGCGGCTCCCGGTATTCAGAGAGATAAGTTTGTTCTTCATCTTTTCGCAGTGGGTGGCCACGGCAACCCGGGCCCGTTCGGCGTCGATATCCCTGAGCGCCTCGCTGACCGCCATCTTAGTGTTCCAGACCCCGGCGGGATTGCGTCGCCGGACGAGCCTGCGCAGTTCCTTTTTCCCCTCGGTTTCCTTGGCTTTCAGAAAGGCGATGAACCCGCCCGCATCCACGTCCAATTTTTCCCGTATCGTCCACACCAGCTCGATCTGGACGTAGCAGTCGCGCACTTGATCGCTTTTCTTCGAGTAGCGGCGCAGCGGCCCGAATTCTTCTCTTTCGTCGAATCCGGGATTGATGCTCGCCACCAGGCGGAACAGGGCCCGCAGGCGTTTGTTTTCCACCCGGAGCTGGTGGATGCCCTCGGGATCTCCCTGCTTTACTCCCAGCGCGCAGTTATTCAGGAAGTTTCTCACCCGGTTGTCGAAATAGTCCAGGAATTTCTTGTGGTATTTCACGCTCGCCTCAGGCGGGCTTGGACTGCTGCAGTTCGCGGGTCTGGCGGTACTGTTCGTAGAGCATGCGGATAATGCCGTCGGCCAGGCCCATCTTGGGCACGATTATCTGCGAGATCCCGGCCCAGTTCATCACGGAGAGGTAAATTTCGATTGCCGGGATTATGACATCGGCCCGGTCTGGACGCAGTCCCAGCTCCTTGATCCGGTCGTCCAGGCTGACCGATTCGAGGTATTGGCAGGTCTTTTTCAGTTTTTTGAACGAAAGCGGTTTGCCTTCCTTCAGGCGCAGCAGCTTGAGGATAGAGTTGATGTTGCCGCCGGTGCCGATCGCCGCCAGCGGCTTGTAGCCGACGGTGTGCTCCTTCACCCAGCTTTTCAGCTCGTTCCATTCGGACTTGTCCACCAGCTCGTGCAGCAGCCGCACGCTGCCGACCGGGAAGGAGCGGGAAAAGACGTTGGTGTCCTGGGAAAACAGGCTCAGCTCGGTGCTGCCGCCGCCGACTTCGATGTAGAGATAGGATTTGCCGTCCAGCATCTCCTCGGCGACGTGGGTCGAATAGATGATCTCCGCCTCGGTCTGGCCGTCGATTATCTCCACTTCGATGTTGGTCTGGATCCTGATCTCCTCGACCAGCCGCTCGCCGTTTTCCGCGTTACGCATGGCGCTGGTGGCCAGGGCCTTGAAGGCCACCGGCTGATGGATTTCCATCAGGTGCTTGAACGCGATCATGGCCTTGACCACGGCCAGGGACTTTTCCAGCGAAATCCGGCCGGTCAGGAAAGCGTCCTCGCCCAGACGAACCGGGACCCGCACCAGGGAGTACTTTTTGAAGAGAGTGCGGTCTTTTTCTTCGAAGACGTTGGATAACAGAAGCCGGAGGGCATTCGAGCCTATGTCGATAGCGGCGAAAACCAATCAATTTTCCTTGTTCCGGGAGAATTTTTTCTGGAAGCGGTTCTGGACCAGCCGGCTGAATTCCATCTGGGCCCGCACTTCCTCGCTCTGTCCGTCCACCCGGTATTCGTTGCTCAGCCCGGCGTCGAGCAGGCGGGCTTTCGTATTGTCTGCCAGCTGCAGGTCCAGCAGGTGCTTGATCTCGCTTTTGATCCGGTCGTCGTAGATCGGCACCGCCACCTCGACCCGGCGGTCAAGGTTACGATCCATCAGGTCGGCGGAAGCGATGTAGATTTTTTCATCGCCGAGGTTGTGGAAGAGCCAGATTCGGGAATGCTCGAGAAATTTGTCGATGATGCTGATCGCATGGATGTTCTCACTCAGCCCCTTCACCCCGGGAACCACCGAACACACTCCGCGCAGGATCAGGTCGATCCTGACCCCGCCCTGGCTGGCTTCGTAGAGGGAATCCACCAGCTCCCGGTCGGAAATGTGGTTGGTCTTGATCAGAATCCGGGCCGGCTTGCCCTTTTTGGCGTTCTTGACCTCCTGGCGGATGAGCTTGAGGAGCCTTTTGCGCATGTGGAAGGGTGAGACGAGCAGGTGCTTGTAGCTGCCGGTCATGTAGTTTTTCTCGAAAAATTCGAAAACCTCTTCCACTTCGCTGGTAATTCTCCGGTCGGCGGTGCAGAAACTGTGATCGGTATAGAGCCTGGCGGTCGACTCGTTGAAATTACCGGTGCTGATGTTGCAATAGCTGATAAGCTTTCCATCCTCCCGGCGCGTGATCAGGAGCAGCTTGGCGTGGACTTTGAGGTCTGGCACGCCGTAGAGGATCCGCACTCCTTCATCGCGCAGCACATCGGTCCAGTAGATGTTCGCCTGCTCGTCGAAACGCGCCTGCAGCTCCATCACCACGGTAACCGCCTTGCCGTTCCGGGCGGCGTTGATCAGCGCGTTGACCACGTTCGAATTCTTGGCCAGCCGATAGAGGGAAATCTTGATCGATTCGACTTTGGGATCGATCGAGGCCTCCCGCAACAGATCGATTAGATGGTTGAAGGACTGGTAGGGGAATTGAAGCAGAACGTCCTTTTCCCGGATCACGCTCAGCAGGCTTTTTTTCTTGAAGAAGTCTTCGTGGGGGGCCGGCGTAAACGCCTCGTAGCGAAGCTGTTGCGACCCCACCGAGGGGAAATTGATGAAGTCCTTGAAGTTGTGGTATTTGCCACCCGGAATCAGGGTATCAGTGACGGAAATGATTTTTTTCTTGATCAGCACCTTGAGCAGGCTGTCCGGCAGCCTGGCGTCGAAGACAAACCTGACGGGTGTGCCTTTTTCACGTTTTTTCAGGCCCTTGGAGACTTTTTCCAGGAAGCTCATGGTCAGATCGTCATCGATATCCAGGGCAGCGTCGCGGGTGAGCTTGATCGTGTAGGCTTCGAACACCGTACAATCGAACTGGGCGAAGAGCGCCTTAAGCCCGGCGCGGATGACGTCGTCCAGCAGGATGATGTGAGTGTCGTCGCCACGGTGCGGCAGCACCAGAAAGCGCGAGATCGTATCCGCCGGAACCTCGATCAGGGCGTGCTTGGCGGACCGGGAATCGGGGGCCTTCTGCATGCGCACCGCCAGGTAGATCGAGTGGTCGTCCAGCATCGGGATGTTTTTGAGGTTGTCGAGCATGAGCGGGAACAGGGAAGGCCGCACTGTCTGGTGGAAGTACCTCTTGACGAAATCTTCCTGGTCTTCGGTGAGCTGATTTTCGTTGATGATGTAAATCTTCTTTTCGGCCAGGGCCTTAAGAATTTCCTGGTAGGTGCTCTCGAATTCGTTTTGCTGGTGAAATACTATCTGCTGAACCTCGTCCAGCACTTTTTCCGGGGCTTCGCCGATCAGCGCCCGGGCTTTCTTGCCGGCCTTGACCATCCGCTTGAGAGTGGCGACCCGCACACGGAAGAACTCATCGAGATTGGAGGAGAAGATACCGAGGAACTTGATCCGCTCGATCAGCGGAGTCCGCTCGTCCCGCGCCTCCTGCAGCACTCTGGCGTTGAACGACAGCCAGGCTATCTCGCGAGGAATGAAAGTGCGGTCGAGATCATCGACTGTGATTTCACCGGCCCGCTTTTTCAATTTGCTCGCTGACATGGGAATCTGGTGGAATGGTTATTTTTTACGATTCTCGCCGATCTTGTCGAGGAATTTTCTGGCGATCTTCCGACCGGTCTTGCCGATCGAGCGGCGGACCTTTTTCAGCGCTTTGGCGTCGTGCCCTTCGAGCAGTTCGACAAGTTTCTGGACGATCTGATTTTCGAGGTCTTTCTCGATTATCTTGCGGTCGATAACCTCTGGCGGCTTATCCTCAGTGACTTTAGGGCATTCATAAAGCTTGAGCTTACCATGGCCTGGAACGAGACCCTTCCAGGTATCGCAATCGAACTCGAGCGCCACCAGGCCGCAAGTTGCCAGCTCATGGCTGAAATCCGGGCAGAGAAGACGGGCGAAGGCCGACAGGGGCGGGTTGTGCCCCACCAGCATGACGCTGCCGTAATTGGCCTCCAGGCCGTGGAGGATGTCCAGGTAGGAGTCCTCTGCTTCATGATAGAGCGCCTGGCGCTCACGGATACTCTTGGCCCGGTACCCCACCTGTCTGGCGAATAAGGCGGCGGTCATTTTCGCCCTGACCGCCGGGCTGGTGATGAGCACCGAGGGTTTCAGCCCCAGCTCCGCAAGCCGGCGGCCCAGGCTCTCCGCTTCACATTCACCCCTTTGGGCCAGAACCCTTTGGATGTCCGGTTTCTTCACGCTCCGGCTTTCGCCTTTCGCGTGCCTGAGCAGGTAGACGGTCTTCATCTGGACCTCCTGAGGATATCGGCAAACCGATCTTTTGGGTGAATTAAAATTATCAATGCGTGCGGATTAAGGTGCCCGGTGCGAATCCGAAACCTTATAATATAATAAAACCATTTGAATGTAAAAAATAGTATACTGTTAGATTTCCGATAGAGTGGGCCATTGAGCTCTAATTGGAACTCAGGAAAAAATGCAAATCGTGTCAAGAAAAAAAATAGCTATATGCTCCTCCAAGTTTGGGGCCGGTTCATTTAAGCCGCGGTGGATTGATTTGACAGCCGACATTGGTTAATATCGGAGAGTTCCCAGCCGTAAACAATCATCTGGAATCTGACCGGAAATGGCAAGACGCAATCGAAATGGAAAACAAGGCCGGAGCGAGACGGCCCGGCCCGCAGCGAAGCCCGTTCGGCGGAAAACGTCATTCGGCCAGCGGGTTCTGCTGGTCCTTCTCGGGCTATCGCTTTTCGCCGTGCTGGAAATCGTCCTGCGGATCGCCCTGCCGGCAGAAGGGCCGGCCGCGGACAGCGATCCCTTTCTCGGGTTTTCAGGTATCAATCCGCTGTTCGAATCGTACCGGGCGGCTGACGGCTCCTTATGGATGAAGACCGCCAGTGCCAAGATGCGCTGGTTCCAGCGTCAGGAATTCGAGGCGGAAAAGCCGACAGGTACCTTTCGCATCTTCAGTCTGGGTGGATCGACCACTTACGGTCATCCCTACCTTGACCGGACCTCCTTTTCCGGCTGGCTCCGCGAGCTGCTCCCCCTGGCCGATCCCTCCCGCCATTATGAAGTGATCAATGCCGGCGGGATCAGCTATGCCAGCTACCGCGTGGTGATCGTTCTCGAGGAAGTCCTGCGCTACGCACCCGACCTCATCGTGGTCTACACCGGCCACAACGAATTCCTCGAATCGCGCACCTATGGCAACCTGCTCGAAGAGAACACGCTGGTTTTCCGCGCCCGCGCGGCCGCCTCCAGGCTCAGAACCTACCGGCTGCTGGCCGGCCTGTACCGCCGGATCGAAGAGGGAGAGGGCGCCGGGAAAGCCGGACAAACCGCCGCCAGCGGCAGCATTCTCGGCGCCGAAGTCCAGACCACTCTCGACCGCAGCGCCGGCCTCGACTTGTACATCCGCGACACGACTTATTCCCGTCAGGTATTCGAACATTTCCGGTTTAACCTCGACCGCATGAAAAAGATTTGCCGCGAGGCCCGCGTACCGATTGTCTTCCTTGACCCGGTGGACAACTTCAAGGATTTTTCTCCGTTCAAGAGCCAGGAGAGCGCCACGCTGGACAGCCGGGGCCGGGAGAACCTGCATAATACGATTTCCGAGGGCGTCCGCCTGATCGGCGAGAGCCACCTTGGGGAAGCGGTCGAGCGTTTCCGGCAGGCGGTGGCCATCGACTCCCTCTACGCCCACAGCTGGTTCTATCTCGGCAGCGCCCTGCTCGTGGCCGGGGACACGGCCGCGGCCGCGGTCGACCTCGTGAGGGCCCGCGAGCTGGATGTCTGCCCGCTGCGCGCCCAGGAGCCCATTCACCAGGCTTTGCGGGAAGTCACGGCCGGGACCGATGACCCGGACCTGCTCGACATCCCCGGCCTGTTCCGCAGCCTGTCCCCCGGCGGCCTGGTGGGCCGGGAAACTCTCATGGACCACATCCATCCCTATCCGGAAGGAAATTTGCGGATCGCCCTCGAAGCGCTGGCCTGGATGGCGGACGAAGGCTTTATTGACAAAAGAAATCTACCGGATGAAGCCAAGGCGGCCGAGGTGTTCGCCCGAGTAATGAACTCCCTGCCGGATGACTATTTCCGCAAGGGCGTGATAAACCTGGCCAAGGTGTTGATCTGGGCGAAAAAAAACAGCGAGGCGCTGGCCGTGCTCGACGGGAACTGGAAGCTGATCGAAAAAGAAGCCGAGTCGTACTACCTGGCCGGCGCGGCCCATCAGCAGCGGGGAGAGCCGGAGCCGGCCCTGGAGTATCTGCGCCGGGCCAGGCAGATGCAGCCGGGCCACCTCATGGTGCTCGACCGGCTGGCCAGGGTCTATTCCTCTCTCGGCATGGCCGACAGCGCGGCCGCGGTCTATGAAGAGCTCCTGGAGCTCTACCCCGATCAGCCGGGAGCCCTGGCCGACTACGCCTCCCTGCTCAGCCTCACCGGCCAGACCGACCGGGCTTTGGAAATTATCCGGCGCGCCCAGGCAATCGACCCGCACATGCGCGGGGCCAACAACAACCTGGGCCTCATCTATTCAACGCAAAAGGACTACGTGAAGGCGATCAAGGCGTTCAGGCGAGAGCTCGAGCTGTCGCCAGACGACCCCCTGGCCCGGTACAACCTCGGCATAGCCTATTCGCTGAACGGGGAGCTGGACAACGCCGAACGCTCGTTTCTCGAATCCCTGCAGTTGAATCCGCAGAACGCCGCCGCCCGCACCGACCTCGGTAACCTCTACCAGCAGACCGGCCGGGGCGAGCTGGCGGAGGAGCAGTACCGCCTGGCCCTGGTCCTCGATCCGAACCAGTTAGCTCCGTACATAAACCTGGCCCGGCTTTACCGCACTATCGGCCGGGATTCGCTGTGCGCCGAGGTGGCCGGCCGGGGACTCGAGCGCTTCCCCGGCAACGCCGCTCTCGCAGAGCTGGCCGGCGGAAAAACTACCGCGACTCCGCCGGGATCCGCAAAGTGAGCGTCGTAATGAATAGGCGAATTTTCAATAGCGTCATATTACCCGCGGCGGCCCTGGCTGTTTTCAGCGGGATTGCTTTCGGCGGTTGGCTCGAGGTTACGACTGCCGCCATCGCAACTGTCGAAACCGAATACGCCGGCCTCAAGGTGGGAATCACCTACGAGCTTAAGGACAGCTCGGTCACTGCCGATTCCCCGGCCTGGGTCTTCGTCCGCTGGAGTGCGGATTCAGGCCGCACCTGGAAACTGCTGCCCGAACGGTTCGCCACCGGCGACGGGTTGGGGATAGTCGAATCGTCCGGGAAGAAATCAATCGACTGGTGGGGCACGGATGAAATCGGCCCGGCCTCTGCGGATAGCCTGATCGTAACAGTCCGGGCGATCGCGGTGGCGAGAATCCCGGCCGGAGAATTCGTGATGAAATCCACTCCCGGCGGCGGCTACGACAGCGGCCGGATCGGCCAGACCGTATCGACATTACCTCTCTACTACCTGGCGAAGTACGAAACCACCATCGACATGTACACCGACTACCTGAACGAAACCGGCGGGGATGGCCGGGGCTGGAACCCGCAGATGGCCGACAGCGCTCGCTGCGGGATCGAGCGATTGGAGGGGGAGGGTGGATTCGTCTACCGGGTGGCAGGCGGCCGGGAAAACTTTCCGGTGAATTTCGTTTCGTGGTACGATGCTACAGGTTTTCTGGCCTGGTGCGGCCTGGCTCTGCCCTCGGAGGCCCAGTGGGAGAAAGCCTGGCGGGGTGGGAAGTTTATCGATGGGGATTCCATCATGCAGAAGCCAAATCCCCTGCCTGAGCGCAAGTTTCCCTGGGGGGACGAGGAACCCGGGGCGGGAGGGGTTTTCCGCTGCAACTGGCGGGGAGCGGAGGATGGTTTTGTGGACCTGGCGCCGGTGGGCAGCTTCCCGGCCTATGCTTCCCCGTACGGAATCTGCGACCTGGCCGGCAACGTGTCGGAATGGACGGTGGACTTTTACGCCACCACCTACCACGCGGGGCTGGACGGCTACCGCATGAGCCGGGGCGGATCGTGGAGATCGTTCCCCTCGGGTGTGGATGCGATCAGCGGGGCGACCAATTTGCCGCTGTCCGAGAGCGGAATAATGGGGTTCAGGGGGGTGTACGGGCAGTGAGGGTAGGGGGGAAACCAAAGACAGGTAAAGAAATTCCGAAAAAAGTACAAGCTCACCGGATCTGAATCCTAACCGATTAAGCTTTGTTGGACAGGTAACTCTTTTTTCTCAAATGATCAAGATTGTGACATGTGATGTAAAGTATCGCATCAATGGCCAAATATGCTGGACGTTGTGAGAAAACGGATTAAATTCCGAAGGAGTGTTGAAGTCCTTTTCGTACATTATCCCGCCTCAGCTTCCAGTGTATTCATTTGGAACTGGTGACCAGACTCGAACCGACGACGTCCAGCTTGGGAAGCTGATTTGAATCGAGCCTAACCCTCTATCTAAACTCGGTTCCAGGATCCCACCCTCTGCGCCATGAAAAACGCGGTAATCCCATAATTGTCAGGAACTACCGCGTTTATATAGCGAGATCGCGCGAGCCAGCCGCGAATACTGCGGGACTAAGCCGATAAAGAGATACCATTGTCCTGGAGCAGCCCGATGAATTTATTCTTTTCTTCGCCGGATAGCCCCAGATTATTCAACATCTGGTCTATCAGATCGGAGCTGCTTTGATTGTCGGAAGTGTCTCCGATCAGCTGCAGGCTCATTTGCGCTATCATTTGCTTGATCTTGCTGAAATCCGGATTTTCCCCCTGCTGGAGAAGAGCCGACCCGCCTTTTTCTTCAATCTTGGCGGAAATCTTTAAAAGGAGTTCTTCCTGGTCAACGACCCCATCGCCGTTAGTGTCAGCATCGATCAGTTTGGCATTTACCTTGCCGAGCTCATCCTTACTTAAAGCGCCATCGCCGTCTTTATCCAGCCGGCTTATTATGCTCTTGCTTAATTCATTGGCATCGGGTTTAAACATTCCGCCCATGCCTGTCGACGTCATCATCCCGCCTAAACCCTCGATAGCCATTTTTTTGTCCCCTGCCTTCCAAGATAAAGTGGAAAATCAACTCCGCTGGCATACTGCCCTTGTACCTGTAGCTAATACAGGACAAATGGCAAGAAGCGTACCGATATTTTCAAGATAAGGCCCACTATCACCAAACCGGTACACAGGCGAATCAGCCGAATGATTCGATCCTGAAGACCATAATAAAATTCAAAGCATAACCGGCATTAAATACCTTTGCGCCGGGAGCCTTTTGCCATTCCACTTGGTAAAGGGTGAGTACAAACCAGACGCAATATTTTCAACCTGGTTTTTGAATTTAAACACACTTTTAGTCACCTGAGGGTATGCAGGAAACCGGTTGAGAAAATCTGGAGAGATTTCAGCCGGCAGGTTATCGAGTTGCGAACTGAGAATTTGGTAGATTGGGTTTAATTTATCGACAAGGAATATCCGGAACCGAGGTAATAAAAAACCCCGGCTCAGGCCGGGGCAATTCTGGAGCGGGCGACCGGACTCGAACCGGCGACGTCCAGCTTGGGAAGCTGACATTCTACCACTGAATTACGCCCGCATGTATGGCTTGGTCATCTGCAGAAAAAATACCGGCGATATCGGGAAAAGTCAATACGGGGCTTGCGCGAAGAAAGAAAGAACAGGATATTCAGGCGGAACGCCGGAGATAGGAGAGGTCGAGGCTCGCACCCGGGCGGGTGAGAGGCAGCGCGGCCGTGTCGAAAAAGGGCAGGCTCTTCTTCCGGCCGCTGGCGGCCAGCAGCTTGTCCACGAGCCACAGGCTGAGCAGAAGCAGCAGAACCAGAGCCAGCGCGACTAAAATAATATACTTCTTGACCAGCATGGCCGGTCCCCGGAAGAGGGTTCGAACATTTGATTGCCATATTATTAATCGGCGGGCTGGCGGGATAACTTTAATCCACATAAAGAAATATGGTCATCAGGTAAATGCACGTGAGGTCGCCGCGGGATCTTTCGTAGGGGCGGACCTGTGTGTCCGCCCGCCTTTTACTCACCAATGGGGAACCAATGACTGACAACCGGGATTACTCCCACCTCCGGCCGCTCGAATTCACTCCGGACATCTCCCTGCACGCCGAGGGCTCCTGCCTGGCGGCGATGGGCCACACGCGGGTGCTCTGTACCGCCACCGTGGAAGACCGGGTCCCGCCGTTCCTGGAAGGGAGCGGACGGGGGTGGATCACGGCCGAGTACGGGATGCTGCCGCGCAGCACCCACACCCGCCAGCAGCGGGAAAGAGGCCGTAACGGCGCCAGCGGCCGGGCCCTCGAAATCGGCAGGCTGATCGGCCGGGCGCTGCGCATGACAGTCGACCCTGTTCCCCTGGCTGAAAGAACCATTACCCTCGACTGCGACGTCATCCAGGCGGACGGCGGCACGCGCTGCTGCGCAATTAACGGCGCGGTGGTGGCCCTCTACCGGGCGCTGGAAAAATTGCAGGGCGATGGAGTGTTCGGCAAAGTCCCCTTCACCGGCCTGGTGGCGGCGGTCAGCGTGGGGATCCTGGAGGGCAAGCCGGCCCTGGACCTGGATTACCGGCTCGACAGCTCGGCGGACGTGGACCTGAACGTGGTGATGACCGAAAAGGGTGGGCTGGTGGAAGTCCAGGGCACGGCCGAACACGCCCCGTTCTCCCGCGCCGACCTCGACAGCCTGCTCGACCTGGCCGCCCGCGGGATCGAACAGATTTTCGCCAGCCAGAGGAAGGTGCTGGGCCTGTGAACCGACCGCGACTGTTGGTGGGGACTTTCAACCGGGGCAAGATCGAGGAAGTCCGGCAGATTCTGGCCGACAGCCGGATCGAGGTTCTGGGTCCGGAAGCTGTAGGTGTGGCGGCCGAGCCGCCGGCGGAAACCGGCGCCACTTTCTGCGAAAACGCCCTGCTCAAGGCCCGCTTCTGGTGCGAAGCCGCCGGCCTGCCAGCTCTCGCCGATGACAGCGGGCTAACAGTGGACGCTCTCGACGGGGCACCCGGAATCTACTCCTCCCGTTTCGCCGGACCGGACGCCACAGACCGGGATAACCTCCGGCTCCTGCTGGACAGGCTGAAATCTGTGCCGGAGCCGAAACGCACCGCTTCCTTTATCTGCTGTATCGCCCTCTGCCGGCCGGCCAGCCCTCCGCTCACTTTCAATGGCCGCTGCCAGGGCCTTATCCTGAGTGAACCCGCGGGCAGCGGCGGGTTCGGCTACGATCCGGTCTTTTACTACCCTCCGTTCGGCAGGACTTTCGCCCAGGCGGGCCGCGAAGAAAAAAACCGGGTCAGCCATCGGGCGCAGGCACTCGCCGAATTCAAAAACTGGCTGAAAAATAACGAGCTTTGAATCGGACTGGAGCCAGACTGGCCTGCAGGGGAATTTAAGTCTGAGGCCGGTATTGACAAGCGGCGGGCTCACTATTATATTGTCAACTAAGACTATCGACATTATGATAATTTATTTCGGTGGTGACCGTTTCAGCTCGGTTAAGCCATTATCGGCGCGAAGGTTGCATTGCTTTCAGCTTTGCCAGTCGAAGGGGGGAAGATGCCGGATTATGAACCAGAACGGCGCTTGATCTGTACGATCGGTCCACAAGAGTCGGACAGGAACGGAATCGGCGACAGGGCCCAGCCCGGCCGCAGGAGCTTAAGGGTGGATTGAGCGGCCCGTCAAAGCTTGATATTTCACCGGAAAATCTGCTTATATTATACAGTCAGCATGAGGGGAGCCTATCATGGGACAGATCTTCGAAGACATCACGAAAACTATCGGTCGAACGCCGCTGGTGCGTCTCAACCGGATCACCCGCGACGTGCACGCCGAGGTGGTGACCAAGCTCGAATTCTTCAATCCGCTGGGATCGGTCAAGGACCGGATCGGGGTGAGCATGATCGAGCAGGCGGAAAAGGACGGCCTGCTGAACCGGAAATCGGTGATCATCGAACCGACCAGCGGCAACACCGGGATCTCCCTGGCTTTCGTGGCCGCAGTCAAGGGCTACCGGCTCGTCCTGACCATGCCGGACACGATGACTGTGGAGCGCCGCAGCATCCTTAAGGCCCTGGGCGCCGAACTGGTGCTCACTCCCGGTGAAAAGGGTATGAAGGGGGCTATCGAAAAGGCCGAGGAGCTGGTGGCCAGTACGCCCAACGCTTTCATGCCCCAACAGTTCAAGAACCTGGCCAACCCCGAGATCCATCGCCGGACCACCGCCGAGGAAATCTGGAACGACACCGATGGCCGGGTGGACATCCTGGTCTCGGGGGTCGGCACCGGCGGCACGATCACCGGGGTGAGTGAAGTGATCAAGAAACGGAAGCCCTCTTTCAAGGCTATCGCCGTGGAGCCGGTGGAAAGTCCGGTCCTCTCCGGCGGCCAGCCCGGCCCGCACAAAATCCAGGGAATCGGCGCGGGCTTCAAGCCGGACGTGCTCAATATGGGCCTGGTGGACGAAGTCCTCAAGGTGAGCACCGAGCAGGCGATCGCCATGGCCCGCAGGCTGTCCCGCGAAGAGGGAATCTTTGCCGGAGTTTCTTCCGGCGCGGCGGTGCATGCCGCGCTCGAAGTGGCCCGCCGGCCCGAAAGCAAAGGCAAGCTGATCGTGGCAGTGCTGCCCAGCACCGGCGAGCGTTACCTTAGTCATCCGCTCTATGCCGATCTCTGAGAATGCAGCTCAGTGAAGAACAGATCGAGCGTTACAGCCGTAACATCGTCCTGGCTGAAATCGGCCCCAAAGGGCAGGAAAGAATCAGACAGGGCGGCGTTCTGATTGTCGGGGCCGGCGGGCTTGGCTCGCCGGCCGCCTTGTATCTGGCCGCGGCCGGGATCGGTCGGCTGGGGATAATCGACCCGGAGCGGGTGGAGCTGAGTAACCTCCAGCGCCAGATCCTGCACGACACTCCATCCCTGGGCCGGCCCAAGGTGGAATCCGCCGGAAAACGTCTGACTTCCCTGAATCCGGACACCGGACTCGAATTGATCCAGGACCGTCTTGCCGCCGGCAACGCCCTGGACCTGGTCCGCCGTTACGATTTCGTGATAGACGGTTCGGACAACTTCGCCGCCAAATTCCTGGTCAACGATGCCTGCGTGATAGAGGGCGTGCCGTTTTGCCATGCCGGCGTTACCGGCTTCCGGGCCCAGGTGCTGACCCGGCTGGTCAGGCCCGAGAAGAGCGCCTGCCTGCGCTGCATCCTGACCGATATGCCGTCTGGAGGCGAAACCGAAAACTGCGCGCGTTCGGGAGTCCTGGGCGCGGTGGCCGGCTTGGTGGGTTCGATCCAGGCGGCGGAGGCGCTTAAGGTGATTGCCGGCGCGGGCGAGCCGCTGGCCGGACGGCTCCTGGTGATCGATGCGCTCGCCATGAGCTTCCGCACGGTGAAAGTCGTCCGTGACCCGGAATGCCCGGTCTGCTCCGCAAGGCCGAAAATCACCGCTCTCGATGATTCTCTGTACCACCAGCCCTGATTCGATTGTCGAAAATGAAACGGCGGGAACCCGTGGGTGAAAATTTTCTCGATCTGTCAGGCGTCGCCTGCCCGATGAATTTCGTCAGGATAAAGATCGCCCTGGACCGAATGCCCGCGGGAACTTATCTGCGCGTAAGAGTCGACAGCGGCCCCACGCTGCGGGAAGTCAGGAAAAGCCTGAGAGAACAGGGGTACGAAGTTTCAGATTGCATAGAAAACGGAGATCACACGGATTTTTATATCACTGCCTGAGTCAGGGGCGGCAAATCGATATGCAACCCGCTTTTCCCTCATCAAATAGAATCCGCCTGTCTATGGCTTTTTTCGCAGGACGATGACCTTGCTGGCGTAGTTGCCCTCGAGCGGCAGACCGATCCCGGCGCTCATCAGCTCGCGGCCGGTGGCTTCCTGGGCCGGAGCGTCTCCTTCCACTACGTAGAGAGCCTCGGACACGAGGCCTCGGAGCGCCAGGCGGTCCGAAAGAGAGGCGCCGCTATCGGCAGCAGGCAGCTTTTCCAGGGTCTGATAGCTGAACACGACGCTTTCAGCTCCGTCACGGGTGACGAACTGCACTGCCATGCGATCCTGCTCGAAGGGGCTCCACAGACGGTACTGGTCACCGAACTGGATGATGTGGCGCACCGACTTGTAGAGAGAAATCAGCTCCCGGGCCAGGGCTTTGTCCTGGGCTGTCCAGTCGTGCAGGTTGGAACCGACTCCCAGGTTGCCGGCCATGGCCACGTGGAAGCGGAATCTGAGGGAAGCGTTTTCTCTATGCCAGGGATCGTCCGTCACCCAATTGACCATGACCTTGGCCGGGAAGGCGTACGAGAAGCCGTACTGGATGTGCAGGCGGTCTCCGGGATCGGTATTGTCGCTGGTCCAGACCTGTTCGGCCAGGGCCAGTATGCCGGGGTCCACTCTGCCGCCGCCGCTCGAGCAGCTTTCGAATACCACGCGGGGGTGCTTTTCTTCCAGGCGGCGGAGGATTTCATAGAGGTTTCGCACGTAGCGGATTCGCAGCTCCCTCTGCCTGCGCGGCTCAGCCTCGGGCCAGCCGGCTTCGGAAACGTTGCGATTCATGTCCCATTTGATGAAGCGGATGTCGTTTTCAGTCAGCAGGCGGTCCAGCCACGCGAAAGTGTATTCCCTGACGTCCTCCCGGGCCAGGTTGAGTACGAGCTGATTGCGGCCCTCATGGGCCGTGCGATTGGGCGTATGCAGAGCCCAGTCCGGGTGGGCGCGGAAGAGATCGCTGTTGGGGTTGACCATTTCCGGCTCGACCCAGAGCCCGAAATCCATGCCCAGGGACCTGACCGCGGCGATCAGCGGCCCCAGGCCCTCGGGGAATTTGACCGGGTCCGGAGTCCAATCGCCCAGCCCGGCCTGGTCGTCGTTGCGTCCCCGGAACCAGCCGTCGTCCATCACGAACAGCTCCACCCCGATATCGGCGGCGGTCTGCGCCAGGGCGACCTGGTCCTTTACGTCCACGTTGAAGGTGGTGGCGTACCAACTGTTGTAGAGGACTTTGGAAGGCTCCCGGCTGAAAGGACGGCGCAGGATGTTATCCAGGAGATGGCGGTGCAGCCTGCGGCTGGCACCGGCGGTTCCATCCACGCTCAGCCCGAAAATCATCCGCGGAGTTTCGAAACTCCGGTCACGGTCCAGCACCCAGTGCGTGTCCCAGAAATTTATTCCCCCTGAAACCTGGGTCCGCTCGTTCTCGTCCACCTCGCAGTCGATCCTCCAGTTGCCGCTCCAGGCCACGGAGCCGAACCATACCGGCCCGTAATTCTCATCCTGGTTGCCGCTGGGCCGGACCATGAAGAACGGGGCGTGCTGCTGGCTTTTCATGCCGCGTACGAAGATTGACTTCTGGCCCGGGGAAAGCCGTGTCCGTCGGGGATAAAACTCCCGGCCCCACTTGCCCGAAAGCTGCAGCAGATCGTAAGCTCCTGGAGGCAGGACCACCGATCCCGAATAGGCTTTTTCCAGCAGAATCTCGCCTTTGCCGCTGTTTTCCACCACCAGCCACTTTTCGAAAATGTCCAGTTCGGGGATGACCCGGATGTACTCCGAGACTTTAAGGGGATAAAAGACGTCCCGCAGGTCCAGGCGCAACAGGGGGAAGCCGCCCAGCTGGCTGATCTCGTGGCCCGTGTAGCGCAGCTCGAGTTCCCGGCCGTGGTTCGGGAAGATTACTTCCAGGGAGGGGTTCATGGTGACGAAGCCGCCCCGGTAGGGGATTTCGCGCAAGGTGGCGCCGGTCTTTTCCGGAACCTCGTAATCCGGCGGCTCGAAAAGACATGCTCCGCTGAACGGGCCGAACCAGCCCGGTACCAGGCTGCCGTCGCTGGCCAGGATAATCTGGCAGGTGGCGTTCGCCGTGGTGATGGTCCAGCGCAGGGGTTCCCGGTCGACGCGGATTGTTTCATCCCCCCTGGCCGGCTGAATCCACAGGAGAGCCGCGGCAGTCAGCGGAAGAAATGTCTGTCTGAACGAAACACGGGTCATTAATCTGAAAGGCGCTTTCAAGGGAGGCCTCCTTGGCTTGGTCCAAGACCGGGGGAGTTCTTTCAGCCGGAAGTTGTTTCACTGCGGCTGAAGCCGGTGGAAACAAATCCGGCGGTCGAGCTTCGAGTCCAGGGGACAATAATCAATAGATTCGATCCGGAACGCCAGAGTAAAGCCGGAATTTCCCGGTTTTCCTCCCCGTCTTGCCGGAACCCCCCTCGATGGGTATCTTCTTATGTGTAAGCTCGCTGATAACGATTCCGAGGAGGATGACAGATGGATGCAGCGAAAGGGAACGCGATCCAGGTCTCGGCCGCCCAGATGCACTGGGCCAGGCCCCTGGAAAGAAATCTCGAAATGATCCGCCGGTTCATCGCCGAGGCGGCGGGGGAGGGCAGCCGGGTACTCGTGCTGCCCGAGGCAAGCCTGACCGGTTACTATTTCCCCTACGTGATCAAGCTGCCGCGCCAGGTAGTGCTCGACGCGCTGGCCGAAACCGCCCGGGCCGCGGCCCAGGCCGGTATCTGGGTCATCACCGGCAGCCTCCGGGCCTGGAAGGACAAATTCCTCAACCTGGCTCACGTCATCGATCCCTCGGGCAGCGTGACCTACGAGTACGCCAAGGTGCAGATGGCCGGCCGGGACGAAAAGAAATACTGCGTCCCCGGCAACAAGATCGCCTTTTTCCGGATCGATGGTATCGACTGCACGCTGTCGATCTGCCGCGATGGCCGTCATCCCGAGCTTTTCCGCATCCCGGCGATGATGGGGGCGAAGATTTTCTTTCAGCCCTCCTGCAGCAGCGAAAGCGTGGAAGGGGTGGCGTGGAAGCGCACGGCGGGCCGGGCGCAGCAGGCGGCCGGGCCCAAGAGCCTGATCCATCACGTGGTGGCGAACACGGTGGGCCAGTCGCCGGACGGCAAGGAAACCTCCAGCGGCCAGTCGTTTATCCGTGATTGCACGGGATTACCGCTGGCCGAGGCGGGCTATTACGAGGAGACCCTGATTACCGCCGTGCTCGACCTGGACAAGGCCACCGGCTACTATGCCAAACAGTCGGCTGAATACCCGGAATTCCTGCGCGGGCACTGGCAGGCGATGATGGAAGCGGTCCGCGCTCAGGCCGGGAAGAACCCGGAAGAAGACTGAAGCGGAAACTTCCCCTGGAACCCGCCTTCAGTTAATTCGAAAGCCGGCTGGATCAGGCCGGCTCAGGGTATACGCCCGTAACCGACCGCACCTTGCACGAAAATGCCCGCCGGAACAGATCGGGATTGTGCTCACAAGTTCGAGACGAGCTGATTCAGCTTGACTTGACAGTGTCCGAGTTCGCGCTTAAGTTCAACTATACCATGAAGTTCTGACAGCCTTGAAGACAGAGCGGCGGATGTTTTTATTCCACGCGGGAAATTTCGATGTCCCGGCCGATTGAAAAACCGGTAATGAGCGGTTGGCCGGCGGGAGCCGGCCGGAGCGGAGTTCTGCTGGTTGCAGCCTTATGGCTGGCGGCCTTTTCCCTGACGGCCTGTTCCAGGCAGAGGACTGTCAGCCGGCCGGCTGCGATCAGTGAGTACGAAAAGAACGAGCGGATTTTCACCACCAACGAGGAGGCGGTCCAGGCGGGAGTCTACGAGGAGTTTGTCGACTCGCTGGAGCTCAAGGGCCGGACGCTGGCCTCCCCGGCAATGAAACAGGCTCCCGCGGCGGCGCCGGGGCCTCCGCCGGCGCCGGCCGAACTGGCTGAGGGTATTGCGATGGGCTGGCGGGTACAGCTCGGCGCTTACGGCGACCAGCAGAGCGCGGAAGCTCTCGCCGAAAAGGTCCGCAAACAGGTCGGTCCAGCCTGCCCGGTCTACGTCCGCTTCTACGATCCGCTCTGGAAGGTACAGGCCGGTGATTGCACCACCCGGGACCAGGCGCGCTCCCTGCAGTCCTTTCTGCAGCGCAGCGGTTATCCGGACGCCTGGATCATTTCATCCGGGATCAACCGCTGAACCGGGGCGAAAAAATGAAAACCTTGCCGGCCCTGGCGGCGGCCGTTCTTTTATTTATCTGCGGCGCTGGTTCAGCGGCGGCTGACCTGCCGGTGGAAACCGCCGGCTTGAAATGGAGCCTGGTCCGGATACCGGCGGCCGGGCCGGAAATCCGCGAATTGGCGGTCCAAGCCGGGATCGAAATCGTGGCGGCCGGAAAGGACGGCAGCCTCGAAGTCCTGACATCCCCAAGCGGAATCCAACTGCTGCGCGAAAGGGGAGTGGCCCACGTCGTCCTGATCGAGGACTACGGCCGCTACCTCTACCAAAGAAACCTCGCCGCCGGCCGGCTCGCCGCCGAACAGTTCGCCACCGGCAGCATGGGCGGCTATTTCAGTCCCCCGGAAATTCTCGCCTTCATCGATTCCCTGCGCCGGCTCGACACCCACGGAATACTTTCCGACACGGTCGTAATCGGTTCCAGCCTGATGGGAAACCCGGTCTGGACTGTCAGGATTTCATCCAGCCCCGGCGGCCAGGGGAAACCGGAAGTTTTCTATAACTCGCTCATTCATTCCCGCGAGGGAATGAGCCTGATGACACTGCTTTATTTCATGCGCATCCTGGTGGAGAACTACGGCCAGGCCGATTCGGTGACCGAGCTGGTGGACGGCCGGGATCTTTATTTCATCCCTCTGGCCAACCCCGACGGCTACGAAATCAACTGGCAGACCTATCAGAGCCAGTCCGGCTTCGGCTTGTGGCGCAAGAACGGACGGGACAACAACGGCGATGGCGTGCTGAACATTGCGGACGGCGTGGACCTCAACCGCAATTTCGACTTCCAATGGGGATTCGACAACAATGGGTCGAGCCCGTATGGCAACGACGACAACTACCGCGGGACCCAGGCGTTCAGTGAGCCGGAGACGCGGGCGATACGGGATTTCATCCGGTCCAAGTCATTTGTAACTGCAATAAATCTACATTCTTATGGGCCGTACCTGATTAATCCCTTTAGCTACGCGAATCTCCTCACGCCCGATTCAGCGCTCTATCGCCGGTTGGGTGAAGCGCTCACCCTGGAAAACGGCTACCGGTTCGGCACTGCGGTCGCGACCCTGAATTATCCGGCCAACGGCGAGTTCACCGACTGGGAGTACGCCGACAGCCTGGCCAGGGGCAAAATCATTTCCTGGACGCTGGAGATCGGCACCTCGGTCGATGGCTTCTGGCCGAAGCCTGAGCGGATTACTCCGCTGGCCGACCGGAACCTGCCGCTATTGGTGAAACTTGCCCGACTGTCCGGGTTCTGGCCCGAGGTCGATTACCTCTACCAGAAAAACCGGCGGGGCGTCCCCGGCGGCTACAAGATCGGGCTGCGCCTGCGGAATACGGGTCTGTCACCGAACCGTGGAGGATTGACCGTAAAGCTCGAAGGAGACTCCAGCGGGTTCGCGTCCCTGGGTACTTCCCAGGCTTCCGCTTCCTTGCCGGCGGTCACCGAACTGGCGTTCGAACTGAATGACGGCGTCACCACCGCGCCGGCGGTGATCGGTATTTACGACGGCGACCGGAGGGTGCGTTCTCTGGCGGTATCCCTGCCCCTGACCAGCCGGCTGGCCTACGACCTGAACGCCAGCGGACAAGTGGACGTTTTCGATCTCCTGGCTCTGCTAAAGGCTATCTCTTCTCACAACTCCGTCGGCCAAGCGACCGCCGCCTACGACCTCAACCTCGACGGCCGCATCGACATTTTCGATCTGCTCATTCTCCTGCACGCTCTTTCCTCCGCCTGACCGGTATGCGCGCGGCCGCCTCCTGTCGGCTATCTCCCATTTTTACCTTGATACGGCGGCCGGCCGCTTTTATGTTTCCTTCTTTCACAGGAATGTTGAATAAATACTCCATTAACCTGACAGGCCTCGGTGCGGGATTCGAAATTGCCCAGTCGCCAGACCTCAAAGCACGCCGCAATGAAAAAGCACAGGACAGTTATAGTTCTCGATTTCGGCGCCCAGTACAGCCAGTTGATCGCTCGTTCGGTTCGAGAACAGTATGTCTATTGCGAAATAATGCCTTATTCAGTTTCACTTGAGAAACTGCGTGAGGTCGAGCCGGCAGCGCTGATCCTCTCCGGCGGGCCGGCCAGTATCTACGACAGCGGCTCTCCGCACTGCGACGAAGGGATATTTTCGCTGGGCGTGCCGGTCCTGGGGATCTGCTACGGCATGCAGCTCATGGGCTATAACGAGAAGGCCCGGATCAGTCGCGCCGTAAAGCGGGAGTACGGCAAGGCCCTGCTCCAAATCGAGGATTACTCCGACCTGTTCGCCGGGTTCGAGAACCAGCGGGAGGTGCAGGTCTGGATGAGCCACGGCGATTCGGTGAGCCAGGTGCCGGACGGCTACCGGCTGCTGGCGCGCACGGAAAACTGCCCGGTGGCGGCGATCGGCGATCGCCGGCGCAGGCTCTATGGCGTGCAGTTCCATCCGGAAGTGGCTCACACGCCGCTGGGTGGACGGATCATCGCCAATTTCCTGTTCGAAGTGGCCGGACTTGCCCCGGACTGGACCCCCGGCTCGTTCATCGATCAATCGACCGAAAAGATCGCCGCCCAGGTGGGGGACGGCCGGGTGATCTGCGGCCTGAGCGGGGGAGTGGACTCTTCGGTGGCCGCCCTCCTGGTGCACCGGGCCGTGGGCGACCGGCTTACCTGCATCTTCGTGGACAACGGACTCTTGCGCAAGAACGAAGCGGCGAACGTGGAGGACACTTTTCGCGTGCACCATCCCCTGAACCTGGTCACGGTGGACGCTGCCGACCGGTTCCTGGCCGCCCTGGCCGGGGTGCTGGACCCCGAACGCAAGCGCAGGATAATCGGCGAGACTTTCATTCGGGTGTTCGAGGAACAGGCGCACAAGCTGGGGGAAGTTGCCTGGCTGGTGCAGGGCACGCTCTATCCGGACGTGATCGAATCGATATCGGTCAAAGGCCCCTCGGCTATGATCAAAACCCACCACAATGTGGGCGGCCTGCCGGACAAGATGGACCTCAAACTGATCGAGCCGCTGCGGGAGCTTTTCAAGGACGAGGTGCGGGCCGTGGGCCGGCAGCTCGGGCTGGCTGAACCGATCGTGGGCCGGCACCCGTTCCCGGGGCCGGGACTGGCGGTGCGGGTGCTGGGAGAAGTGACCCGCAGCCGGCTGGAAATCCTGCGCGAAGCCGATAACATTTTCATCGCTGAAATCCGCGCGGCCGGAATCTACGACCAGATCTGGCAGGCTTTCGCCGTCCTGCTGCCGATTCAGACCGTGGGCGTGATGGGTGACGAGCGCACGTACGACAATGTGGTCGTTCTGCGGGCGGTCACCAGCCGCGACGGCATGACCGCCGACTGGTACCGCATGCCTGAGGAGACCCTGGCGAGAATCTCCAACCGGATAATCAACGAAGTCAACGGTGTAAATCGCGTGGCCTACGATGTCAGCAGCAAGCCGCCGGCCACTATCGAATGGGAATAAAGGGCTGTTCCGGACCGCCGCTGTAACAAATTATCCCTTCGGCGCATTTCTATAGGGAAGTTTGTCAGTCAGGCGGTTCAGTCATAAGTGGAGGGGAGAGTTTTGAACAACGAGGTCAAGAAGAAGAAGACGTTCGTGGACCTGTTCTGGGAAGCCATGGACTCGATGAAGTTCGCGGTGGTGCTGCTTGTCATCATCACTCTGGTCAGCCTGGTGGGAGTGCTGCTGCCGCAGTTCCCGCCGGATGGCTTCACCGGCACGATGGGAGAGCTGTACGTCGATAAGTACGGCGGTCTGATCGGCGGACTCTTTACCCTGGCGGGCCTGGACCACGTCTTTTCGGTCTGGTGGTACTACCTGCTGCTGCTCCTGCTGTGCCTCAACGTCACGTTCTGTTCTTTCAGGCGGCTGGGAAAGATAATCAATGCCGTCCGGAACGAAAGCTACCTGGACGCCGAAGAAGTTTACCGGCAGCAGAGCAACAACCGCTCGATCACCCTGCGGCTTCCGGCGGCTGAAGCTGCGGAAAAGATCGGCGCGCTGCTGAAAGGCGAAGGCTACCGGGTGTTCAGCCGCGAGGCCGGGGCCGGCGAAAAGTTTCCGCTGGTGTACGCCAAGCGCGGAGCGATCAGCCAGTTCGGGCCTTTCGTCAGCCACATCGCCATGGTGCTGGTCATAGTGGGCGCGGCTTTAAGTTATATGCTGAGTTTCGAGCATTTCCAGTGGATGGCCCCGGGCGATGAGATCCGGGTGCCGAACCTCGGCTACCTGGCCAATCCCTCATTTCAGTTGAAAACCGTCGCCGGGAAAATTACGGCCCTCTTCGGGGCCGCACCCGAGCCGGACAAAATCTCGATCACCGATCAGATAGTGCGCGACCACGACTGGCGGAGCCTGCCCCAGGACCTTCTGACCGGCACCGTGATGCGGGTCAGGCTGGAGAAGTTCGAGGCGCAGTTCACCCCCCAGGGCAAGCCCAAGGCCTACCTGTCGACAGTCTCCGTGCTCGCTCCGGAAGGAGAAGACCAGCCGTTGTTCTCCCATCTGATCAAGGTCAACGATCCGCTGATCTACCAGGGAGTGTACTTCTACCAGAGTTCCTATTCGCAGGGCGGGGGCGGGGCGCAGTGGGTGGACCTGACCGTGGCCGTCAATGACAGCGCCAATCAGCTCAGCCACAGCCTGAGAGCCAGGCCGGCCGGGGATAAAGTGCCGATCGGCGATTCGGGCGATTCGCTCTTCGTGGAGCGTTACGTCGGCAGTTTCAGGCTGGGCAGCGACGGCCAGGTGGCGAGCGACCCCGGCTCCGAAAACAACCCCGCCGCCCAGATCGTTATCTTCCGCGGCGGCCAGGAGCTGATGCGCACCTGGGTGTTCAAGAATTTTCCGCGTTTCAGCCACCGGCCGGACAACCCCTACAGCGTGGTCCTGAACGACTACGAAAAAATGTTCCTCACCGGCCTCACCATCCGCACCCATCGTTCGCAGAACCTGATCTGGCTCGGGTTCACCCTGATGGTGCTGGGGGTGATGCTGTCTTTCTACGTCAATCACCGGCAGTTCTGGGTGATGGTCAGGCCCGCGGAAAAAGGCTCTCGCGCCTGGGTGGCCGGCACCAGCTACAAATGGAAGCAGCCGTTCCAGACTGAATTCAAGAGAATCTGCGAAAAAATAAACGGCCTCGGCCGGAAAGAATAAGCCGCCCCTGGCCGGCGGCACTCGAATTTCTCCGGGAGGATGAGTTCAAATGGAAGCCACACTGTACAAAATTACGCTGTGGAGCTTTTTCGCCGGGATGCTGCTGCACTTTTTCAGCCTCTTCCCGAAGGAAGGCAAGCCGAGCGTGAGGGTTCTCCTGGCCGCCGCCTACCTCCTGGCGGCCTCGGGCTTCGCCAGCCTCACCACCACCCTGATCATCCGCTGGGTGGCCCAGGGCCGGGTGCCGATCTCCAGCTCCTACGAATATCTGAGCGTCCTGGCCTGGTGCGTGGCGGTGATCTATTTCATCGTGATGTACAGGCTCAGGAACCTGTTTATCGGCGCCTGCCTGTCGCCGGGGCTCTTTCTGGCGATAGTTTTCGCCGGGCTATATCCGATGCAGCTGGAGATGATCCTGGTGCCGGCGCTGCAGTCCTACTGGCTGCAGATCCACGTATCGATGACTATCGCGGGTGAATCGGCGTTCGCCCTGGCATTTGTCTCCGGAGTCCTCTACCTGATCAAAAACGTCGAGTGGAGGAACGTGCCGCGCCCGGTGCGCAGCCGGAGCCTGACGCTCTTCCTGGTTTCCACCGCCGCCGGCGTGGCAGCGGCCCTCGCCCTGCGTGCGGGGGGCCTGATCCTTACCGGGCTGGCCGGCTGGCAGTTGATTGTGGCACTGGTGGGCAGCGGCTTTCTGGTGACCATGCCGCTCTATCTTTTCCTCTGGCGCAAATGGACGAGCGGGGAAACCGGCAATTTCGGCGGTCTTCTATTCGCTCTCTCGATCCTGGCCCTGATCGTCAGCGGTATGGCGCTCGGCAGCTACCAGAGCCGCAGCGACCGGCGGCTGGAAGAGCTGATGCTGGACGTGCGCGCCCTGGACGAGATGACTGCGCTGGTGGGCTCCGCGGACGGCACCCTGGAGCTGCCGGCCTGGCAGCAGTACCTCGATCAGAAGAAAGACAAGCTGGACCAGGTCCTCCGGCTCGAGCAGCTCCAGGCCGAACGCAAGCATTCGCTCGGCCGCCAGGAAGCCGAATCCGTGCTGGCCGGCAGTGAGCTGGTCAACCAGCTCTCCTTTCCGCTCAGCCTGGGTGAAATCCGCGAACAGCGGCAGGAAACCGCCGCCCAATTGCAGCATCTGAACCGGATGGCCGAACGTACCGGCCTTCCGGCCACCGCCGCCAGTCTGCGAAACCTGCGGGGGACCCTGGTCGATGAGTACAACCGGATATTTTCCACCGGGCTCATTCCGTTCCGCGAAGGTCGTGAGGCGACATTCATGGGCTATATGGTCCTGTTCGCGGTCCCATTGTTCGCTCTCCTTTACTTGCTGGCGCGCCTGCTCCAGCCCCGCGTACCCGAGCTCGACGCCCTGGATTCGCTGGCTTACCGCACGGTGAGCCTCGGCTTTCCGATATTCACCTTCGGCGCGCTGATCGCCGGCGCGATCTGGGCCCATTACGCCTGGGGCAAGTGGTGGTCGAACGACCCGAAGGAGATGGGCAGCCTGATCGTCTGGCTGACCTACCTGATCTACCTTCACTCCCGCTATGTCAGGCGCTGGAGCGGAAACAAGGCCGCGGTGGCCGCCATCCTCGGATTCCTGTTCGCCATGCTGAGCTTTGTGGGCAATTCCGTGCTGGGCGGCCTGCACTCTTACGGATGATTCGCTAAACCGGAACGATCGAGATGGAAAGGGAAGACCCGGGGGAAGAGTCCCGGGTCTTGTCGTTTGTCATGAACGATCGCGGTTCGATAAGGCTGGAGCAGATATCCTTCGCCTATCCGTCCTGCCCGGGCCGGCTCGTGCTGGATGGCTTCGAGGCCGAAATTTCCCTGGCCCGCCATACTCTCGTGCTGGGGCCGGTGGCCTCCGGCAAGACCACGCTCGCCAGGGTGGTGGCCGGGCTGGAGGAGCCGGTATCCGGACGGGTGGTCTGGCCCGAAGTGCCGTTTTTGGGGCCGGTGGGCGGCTGGGAGCCGCTGGTGTGCGGGGTAGTGTTCGAGGAGCCTTCGTTCCAGCTCCAGGGATTCACCGTGCGGGAGGAGCTCGAGACCGGCCTGGCCTACCGGGGGGCGGACACCGGCCTGCGCGCCGGGCGCGCACTGGAAATCGCCCGCGCCCTGGGACTCGAGGAGCTTATCGACCGGACCCTGCAGCAGCTCGATTACCCGGACCGACTCGCCGTGCTGGTGGCCGCTTTCCTGGCTCTGGCGCCCGCTTTGCTGGTGCTGGATTTCTCGCTCGCCGAACTGGACCGGGATTTCCGGAACCGTCTCCTGTCCGCCTGCCGGTCCGGGAAAGGGCCGGCGCTGATGGTCGCCAGCCGCCGGGCCGAGGACATCGCCCTGCTGGGCGAAGACTGCCGGATCTTTCTGCTGGAAGGCGGCGGCCTCCGTGAATTGGCTACGCCCATCGACTCCCCGGAGATCGTGCCTGTACTTTCCGGTTGCGGGATTCGCCTGCCCTGGTACGCGTCGCGAACCGCCGGCCTGCGCGCCGAGGGGAAGACCGACCGGGTGTTCTTCGCCGATGAAAGCGAGGCGGCCCGCCTTTTCTCCTGATCCACCCATACACGGCTGAATTCCCTGCCATCCAGCCAATGAGGCCGGAACAAAGCCCGCTGCGGATCAGTATAAGAGGTAATTTGTGCCGTTCCAACTGATTCTCTTATCCTGAGTTGCCTTGAGGCCCGAAGGCGATTAAAATAGAATTGTGCCGGTTTCTACGCCTGGCAGTCAAAGGGGGTATGAGGTGGACCGACTCCTGGACCGCGGCTTTTTTTGTAAGAGGAAGTTTTCCGGCCTGATCCCGGCCGCAGCTCTGACTGTTCTCCTGCAGGCTTCCGGACTGCCGGCGCAGTTCGAGGGTTTCGGCAAAAACAAAGTGCAGTACAGCGATTTCGGCTGGCGCGTCCTGGCCGGCGAGCATATCGACCTCTATTACTACCCCGAGGAAGAAGAAATCGCCTACCTGGCACTCAAGGAGGCGGAGGAAGCCTACGACGCCTTGTCGTTCAAGTTCAACCACCACGTTTTCCGCCGGGTCCCGCTGATTATCTTTAGCTCCCACACTTACTTTCAGCAGACTAACACCGTCGAGAGCTTCATCCCCGAGGGAGTCGGCGGGTTCACCGAATTTCTTAAGGGCAGGGTCGTGCTCCCGTTCAACGGCTCGTTCGAGGACTTCCGGCACGTGCTTTGGCACGAGATGGTGCACGTGTTCCAGATCAGCAAGGCGAACCAGAGCTACCGGATCAAGCCCAGGGGGCAGAAAGCCCGCTTCCCGCTCTGGTGGACCGAGGGTCTGGCCGAATATTTCAGCACCCAATGGAACACCCAGTCCGACTTGTACGTGCGTGACCTGGTGCTTAACAACCGGATCCCTCCCATCGAGAACCTCGATGTCCTGGCCGGCGGCGGCATTATCTACAAGCTCGGCGAATCAATTCACCACCTGCTGGCCGAACGTTACGGCGATGAGGGATTCGTGCGGATGTACGAAAACGTCCATCAGTTCTCGGACTTCAAAGACCTGTTCGAGTACGTCTACGGGGAAAAGTTCGAGGAATTCGGTGTCAGATGGCAGCACGAGCTGAAAAAGCGCTACTACCGGGACGTGCTGGACAAGGAAGAAATGAAGATCGCCGACATCACGGACGTCGCCACCAAAAGTTGGGCCAACATGCACCCCTCGGTTTACCGCTCGCCCAAAAGCGGCAAGCAGCGCGTGGTGTTCGTGTCGCCCCGCACGGGATATCTGGACATCTACAGCGTGGAGCTGGCGGAACATGAAAAGGACCGCAAGAAACACGTCGAGGGGGGGAGAAACGCCCAGTTCGAATCCTTCCATCCGTTCCAGACCCGGATGGATGTCAATAACCGGGGGCGGCTGCTGTTTTCGAGCAAGTTTCACGAGAAGGATGCCCTTTTCATCTGGGACCTCGAACGCAACAGGAAAATCAAGGATTACAAGTTCAAGGGACTGGTCGGGATCAGCTCGCCGAGCTGGGGGCCGGACGAAAAAACTATCGTCTTCAGCGGGCTCAGCGTAGCGGGTTTCAGCGACATCTATCTTTTCGATCTGTCTTCCGAACGCCTCACCAAGCTGACCAGCGACCGCTACGCCGACGACTATCCGGACTTTTCGCCCGACGGCCGCTACGTCGTTTTCAGCTCGGACCGTACGGTTTACGGCGATAAGGGCCTTACCAACCTGTTCCTCTACGACATGGAAACCCGCAAGATCAAGTACCTGACCATGGGCCGCTGGAACGACACCCAGCCGCGGTTCAACGCGGACGGCAGCCGGATCGCCTTTGTCAGCGACCGTAACAGCCTGCCGAATATCTATATGGTCGACCTCCACGGCACCGGCGCCCAGTTAACCAATTTCTACAATGGCATGTTCGGCTTCGACTGGACCGCCGCAGACAGCGGATTCTGCTTCACCGCACTGAACGCCTACACCCTGGGCATCCATTATCTGGCCATGCCCGACACGGCGGTCGATTCGATCGCGCTCGACCGGGAGACCAAGGTCGTGCAGTGGGACTGGGAGGACTACAAGGAGAAAGTGGAAAAACACAAGGCCGAGCAGCAGCCTTACAAGCGCGACTTCACGCTCGATTTCGCCTACGCCCAGGTGGGATATGCGCCCACTCCTTACTACACTTCCAGCACTTACGGCCAGGCGCTCCTGATGTTCAGCGATCTGATGAGCGACGAGCTGATCCTGATCGCCGCCGGTAATTCGGCCACCAGCACGGATGATTTCTGGGACAGCTTTAACGGAGCCGTAACTTATTACAATCGCAAAACCCGGGTCAACTACGGCTATGGCGCTTTCCGCTTCGCCGGCCGCTTCGTGGACTTTATCCGCGACGAGCTGTATTACGAAAAAGACCACGGTGTGTTCGGGCTTTTCAGCTACCCGTTTTCGACCTATTACCGGATCGAGACGGGGATGAGCATCATGAAGAGCTACCGGGAGGACTTTTTCCTCAACTTCACTCGTGACTCGTGGCTGGTATCCAATTCGGTCTCCTTCATCAAGGACACCTCGATCTACATCCCGTACGGCCCGATCGACGGAGAGCGCTGGCACCTGGGCATGGCTCTGACCACCGATCTCTCCAAGGGCCGTACCGACAACATTTCATTGTTGTGCGACCTGCGGAAGTATATTAGATTAACGACTTACAGCGCCTTTGCGGTCCGTCTGCAGACCCATTACAGCGGCGGGAAGATTCCGTTCCGCCACGTGATGGGAGGGAGCTGGACGCTGAGAGGATACCCGCGCTGGTCGATAATCGGCTCGCGCAGCCTTCTGCTCAACCAGGAGCTGCGTTTCCCGATCTACCATCAGCTCGATGTCTGGCTGGGGATCGGCCGGCTGCCGCTGCCTGGAATAGAAGGCGCGCTCTTTTTCGACGTGGGGAATGCCTGGGACAAGGGTCAGGAGTATCCTGGTTTGCTGGCCAGTACCGGGTTCGGTTTCCGCATGAGTCTGGGCGGGCCGCTGGTCCTCCGGCTCGACCGCGCCCGCCGGATCAACTGGCTTAAAGACCTGGGGTACGGCCGCCCGGAGTTTAGCAAGAAGTACTATACGAATTTCTTTTTCGGTTACGATTATTGAATGAGAATCCGCTGCCCTCATTGCAAGCGCCTGTTCGATTATGAACCGTCTGCCGGACCGGCAAAATGCCCGCATGAGGACTGCGGATGGGAATACGGTGTGGGCCCGAAGAAAGAGGCGGTCCGGCCGGAGAGCGGCGGGGAAGCCTCGGAAGCGGTTACGGTCGAATTGGCCGGTCCGCCGGCCCTGATCCGTGACGAATCTCTGCCGATCGCTTCAGGTAAATCACTGCCCGCCAGACAGAACCCGCTGCGGAACCTGCCGCCGGCCGGCACCGTCCGCTGTCCTTCCTGCCGCAACATCATTCCCGATTCGGCTGTCAGGTGTCCGGCCTGTGATCTCGACCTGGAAGCGGCGTTCGGCGAAAAAGAGGGTGTGCGCGCCGTATTCGACGTCTCCGGCGACATCACTTTTACGCCCCGGATGGTGGCGCTGCTCTTCGTGGCCACCCTGGCTGCGTTCCTGGCTTTTACCTGGATAATTTCCCACCGCAACCGTGGGCCGGACTTCGTTCCGCTGGTGCTGACCAATGAGTCGGGCCAGGAGGCCGGCGGCGCGGGATTCGAGAAGTCGCTGCAGGGGGTGTCCTTCGCCCAGATCAAGCAGGAGTTCCTCGATGCCCGGACTACCGACTTGCGCCGGGAGGTGCTGCAGAAGAAGATCACCGGCCAGCGGGTGATCTGGTCCGGAATCATCAAAACCGTCAGCCCGGCCCAGTCCGGCTACCGGCTGGAAATAGTCATGGAGGACGTCCACTCAAACAGCTTCGTCTCCCTGTCGGCGATCAGCAATCCAAGTAACGACCGCCTGATCGCCAACATCAGCCGGGGCCAGAAGGTAATGTTCAGCGGCCGGATTGCCGGTTTCGATACCGGTGGATCAACCGCTGCGTTCGACTATTTCCTGATCCGGCTCGATGACGGTCTCCTCCTGGAATAGAAATAGTTGCTTAACGGGTAACTTTGAATAAAGATTGAGCACAAATTCAGAGGCTAATCGATGAGTAAGGGAAGAAAAGATAAAGCGGTAGTGCCGCACACCGAGAAAATCCTCGGGCGCGCCGAGCTTGCCGTTGCCCTGGAGGCCGAACGGGCCGCCGGCCGCAGGATAGTCTTCACCAATGGCTGTTTCGACATCATCCACCCGGGCCACGTGGCTTACCTCGAACAGGCGGCGTCCCTGGGCGACAGGCTGGTGCTGGGCCTCAATTCGGACGATTCGGTCAGGCGGCTCAAGGGCCCGCGACGGCCGATCAACCCCCAGGCTGACCGGGCGCTGATGCTGGCCGGACTGGCCAGTATCGACTACGTGACATTCTTCGAGGAAGACACCCCGCTGGAGCTGATTTTGGCCGTGAAGCCGGACGTGCTGGTTAAGGGCGGAGACTGGACCGTGGAGAATATCGTCGGCCACGAATTCGTGCTGGAGCGGGGCGGGGAAGTCTATTCGCTGCCTTTCAAGGAAGGCTATTCCACCACCCGTCTGATCGATAAAATCAAATCCCTTTCCGCCCCGCCGAAAAACGGCCTCGACTCGTAAAACGGCCCGGAACTTGCAAAATCAAAGTAACGGTAAGACAATTTCAGTTAAGCCCTCATTCCCATTGTGCAATCAAAGGAATGATGCAAATTTGAGAACAAATATCAAAATCCCCCCTGACCCCCCTTGTAGTGGGGGGATCGAGGGGGATTCCCCAAATCTTAACGGCCGGTTTTTTAAGAATAATCAAGATTAGCAATCTTATC
>Ga0214473_10001070_pt1 | contig 37112 bp, 31 predicted proteins | sample RVTome_7_FD_203509 | JGI IMG/M metagenome (GOLD analysis project Ga0214473, IMG submission 203509) | Soil microbial communities from uranium-contaminated site in the Upper Colorado River Basin, Wyoming, United States - RVT98D197 | ecosystem: Environmental > Terrestrial > Soil > Contaminated >... | reverse complement strand
CGACGAAGCTCATTTGCAGCGGATCGCCTTCCGCAGAAGTTATTTGTTCGCTGATTATTTGATCTTCTTTGCCGTTAACTGTTTCTCGTCATATTCCCACACCTCTAAGCATCCGGGGGACGTTGTTGAATTCGTTCACTTATTTTTCCTCTCAGAAATCTCCCCTTTTTACCTGCTCAAATCCCCCCTCGCCCCATTTTTTCTAAAGTGGGGGATGAAACCTACTCCCCCCTCACCCTGCCCCTCTCCCCTGTCAGTGGAGAGGGGCAGATTGGATTTATTGCGGGTTTATTACGTATTTATTGCGGGTTCCACGAATTAGCATACAACTGTTAGCCCTTGTTTAGTCCTTGGTTAGCCCTTTTAGCCCATTATTAGCCCTTTGTTTTATCACATATGAATCTGAATGATACAATTAAGATGCATTCATGATGCAATTGATTCTTTGAAGATATATTTAGTTCCTTTGCCTACCCTGCCTACCATTTGAAAAATTCCTTTATCAACAATAGATCTCAATTCTCTTGAGGATGTAATCCGAGAAACTCCCGACAGATTTTGATATTCAGCGTTCGATATTTTCCCTTTCTCTTTTACATAAATTACCGCCTTGATTTGCCGCTCATTCAGGCCAAGTTTTTGCAAATATTCCTCTGTATAAATATCCTTCCTGAAAATCACTCTGAACCCCTGATACTCTTCAAACTTTGGTTCGGGAATCCCAGCTTTGATGCATGCCCCTCGCATTTTATCTATTCCGCTCCCCCACTGTTCAACCAAACCCATATCGTAGAAAATCCCACCTATTCCTTTATTCCGCAGGATAGAGGGGTGAGGCTTATAAAGGTCTTCCACTGTTAAACCCAAAGGTAACCCACCTGGGTTCCAAACAATCAATTCATTGTCGTATATTCTCACTTCCGTATTGGATGAAACCGTGTAGTCGCGGTGGCATACTGCGTTGATCACTGCTTCTCTCAGTGCTTCAAGTGGATAGTCCCAGACTTCTTCCCTTGCTGGTTTACCCGTCATAACAAATCTCACATTGATATTTTTACGGATGAAATCCATGGCCTCTTCTATCTGTTCGATGATGGCGCCTTCAATCATCCTGTCATCAATAACCATTGTTTCTTCTTTAAATTTCCCGCAATGTATCATTGCTTGAGAGAGAAAGCGTTGGGGATGGTTGTGGAAGAGAAGAATTGCGGCCCATGTAGGCTTTCCGTCCTTTATTAACTCCAGCTTCTCAAGAACTTGTAGTGGTTTTTCGCCACCACTGATTTTCCTTCTCCTTGCATCTTTTGCACTTTCAATATATTGCTTGACTTTCTCAAGGTCAATTTCGCCTATGGGGGCATTCGTTACGGGAAGTCTATCCCAGCTCATTCCTGTTGACTGGAAATGCATCTCTGCAATTTCACGCGCTTGCATCACTCGATTGCTATTTCCCACCCTTCTAAAACATCTCCCTTTTACAAATACAGGTTTGATAGGAAACTCCTTAATCCGGATAACGGCGACATTCTTCCCATCTATTGTGTCAATTTCAATTTCAGGGATTATCCGAGGTTCGGTGCTCTGAGAAATCTGGTTCGCCCAATCTCTCAGCGTTTCTTTTCCAATCTGAATGCCCTTTATTTCACCTTTATCAGAAACACCGGTTAAAATGATCCCGCCCTTTGTATTTGCAAAAGCTACCGATGTCTCAAGGGTCTCCTTATCAAAGGATGCTTTGAACTCAATAGTCTCAGTTTCGCCACCTTTAATCAATTTTCTTAAATCTGCTTGTTTCAACTAAACCCTCATCCTATCCCTCAAAAAGAAGAGTCAGATCTCAGGGAGATCCGGAGGACGTTGTTGAATTCGTTCACTTATTTTTCCTCTCAGAAATCTCATCCACTCTCGCCTCTTTTACCGTAAGGCGTGAGGCGTAAGGCGTTAGGCAAAAATCTAAACCTGAAGAGTAATTGGGGCCACTATATCAGAAAAACAACATGATGACAATCATCTCAATCGCAAGGCGTAAAGCGTGAGGAGTGAGGTGTAAAACCTGCTGATTTAAAGCATTCTGTGTTCAAACATCATTCGATGGCGTTAAAAACCCAACCCAAAACGTCAAGAACCTGACAGATTATACCCTTATTCCCTCTTTAGATTTCTTTACGTTAGAGGTTTGATATCCTGGAGGAGACGCCTGAAAGCCACTGCACGTATTTTTTTGTCCATTGGAAATGTTGTTTCCCCCGCATAGATCACGTCCAGAGATCGAAGATGAAGATCTAATAATGCATAACGCATTGAAGGGGTAATTTGGGGAGAGGTCGTTCTTTTTATCTCGAATCCCATCCGCCGTTGCCCTCTGACAACAAGAAGATCCAACTCAGCGCCTCCATGTAAATACACCGAGGGACGTAGTTTAATTCTGTCACTTATTTTTCCTTTCAGAAATCTCATCCAGTCCTTTTTACCGTAAGGCGTGAGGTGCCTGCCTACGCCAAGGCTTCGAGCAGGCAGGCAAGTCGTTAGGTGTAACTGCCAAAAACATAGATCGAAAATCTCTTTGTGTTACCTTTAAATCTTCAAGAGATGCAATCGCTGGCATGGTTTACTCCCCTTATTCCGTGTTACGTGTCCGTGATTCGTGTCCGCCTTAAATATCCGTGGTGAGATCCGGGGGACGTTGTTGAATTCGTTTACTTATTTTTTCCTTTCATAAGCATCCGGGGGACGTTGTTTAATTCGTTTACTTATTTTTTCCTTTCAGGAATCTCCCCTTTTTACCTGCTCAAATCCCCCCTCGCCCCATTTTTTCTAAAGTGGGGGATGAAACCTACTCCCCCCTCACCCTGCCCCTCTCCCCTGTCAGTGGAGAGGGGTAGATTGGATTTATTGCGGGTTTATTACGTGTTTATTGCGGGTTCCACGAATTAGCATACAACTGTTAGCCCTTGTTTAGTCCTTGGTTAGCCCTTTTAGCCCATTATTAGCCCTTTGTTTTATCACATATGAATCTGAATGATACAATTAAGATGCATTCATGATGCAATTGATTCTTTGAAGATATATTTAGTTCCTTTGCCTACCCTGCCTACCATTTGAAAAATTCCTTTATCAACAATAGATCTCAATTCTCTTGAGGATGTAATCCGAGAAACTCCCGACAGATTTTGATATTCAGCGTTCGATATTTTCCCTTTCTCTTTTACATACATTACCGCCTTAATTTGCCGCTCATTCAGGCCGATTTTTTGAAGATATTCTTCTGTGTAGATATCCTTCCTGAAACTCACTCTGAACCCCTGATGCTCTTCAAACTTTGGTTCGGGCTCACATCCGGGGGACGTTGTTGAATTCGTTCACTTATTTTCCCCTTTCAAAAATCCCATCCCCGTACTTATAAAAGCTCCGGATGGTTTGAACGAAACCACTTCTCCACTTCGTCCCTTAGATTTTCCGCCAGAGCAAGCATCTCTTTTGCTTCTTGTTCAGATACCGCCCCCGCTCGTTCGTAGCCGCTAATGTTTCTTTTCTTTCGGAATTTATCTAATTGACTGATTAACCTCGCATCTGCTTTGATGGTATAAGCAAGCGACTGGATCACCCTGTAGTGATGGGCATCCCTTGCAGCACGATACCCCGCACCAGCCAGAGCTGCCGTTGCCGCTTGCAATGCAGCATTGTAGGCTATATTCAGTTGCCAGTCCGGACTGAGAACGGGCGTTTGGCACTGGGCCAGGTCACGGTCCGCCATTCCCAGCAGATCTGCAATCTCTTGGGAGCTGGTCTTGTGCTCAACCAGCCAGCCGCTTTTTAGCCAATCTTGCAAGCTCACGTTTATCACCGAATAGGAAAAATATAGGTTTTTCCACGATGGTACTGAGGAAATGGTGACCTGCTGATAATTTTGATTGGAACTCGTCAACAGGATAGACTGTTGGATTGATCTCCCGATTAATGGTCTTCTGGGCCTGGTCAAGAGCTGAGACAATCTCAGCAAATGTTACCTTACCCACGACCAAGAGGTCTACGTCGCTACCCCTGTGTTCTTCGCTCCGAGCAATGGATCCATAAATGCCGGCAATACGAATGCGATCGGCTAAGGGGGCCAGGGCAGCCTGCACGATGGCTGCTATGCCAACTGTCTTGATCACCAGGGCCTTGAGTTCTTCAAATACAGGGCACTGAGGATTCGCCTGATAATAAACCTGCCGACCACGGACGATGCGCTGAATAATTTCAGCATCTGAAAGCAGTTTTAATTCCCTCTGCACTGCACCCAGTCCGACTCCGGCAACACGAACGATTTGGCGCAGATAAAAAGCTTCGTCCACATGGCTGTAGAGCAAAGAGAGAACCGCCCGGCGGGTCTTGCCAAACAGGGTCTGAGAGATATCCTCTTTATAAGGGGCCGTACTCATTTCGGGTACGATTGTACCTCTTTTAGGTACGTTTTTCAAGGTCATCTTTTAAAACTCATTCTAATAGACTCAATCTGACTACCTACCGCATGGAGCAAAGCGCAGAGCGTAAAGCGCCTGCCTACGCCACCCTCCTTCGCCAAGGCTACGGAGGGCAAGAGGCTTCGAGCAGGCAGGCAAGGCGTTAGGGGTAACTGCCAAAAACATAGATCGAAAATCTCTTTGTGTTACCTTCAAATCTTCAAGAGATGCAATCGCTTACATGGTTGCCTCAAAATATCGCAGAGCGCCTGCCTTCGCCAAGGCTTCGGCAGGCAGGTAAGGCGCAAGGCGATTAGCTGGCTTTTTTAAGGATTCGAAGCTCCTTTCGTACTACCTCTTTAACAATATCCTGGATGGGACGTCTATCCTGCTTAATGTAGTCCCGTAAAGCCTGGTTGATTTCAGTCTGGTATCCCCGGCCCTCACGCTCAGCTTTATCCCTGAACCACTCCAATATATCCGTATCGATGAAGATCGTGATCCTGGTTTTGCCTTTATGGGGGATAACCGGTCCTCGCTTGCCTTTGCTGAAGTCATATTCCTCTAGCATCTCATTCTTTTTGGTCATAAATCCTCCACAGCCAGGCCTTAAAGATTCGTTCTACCTTATCAAACCCACTCTAAAAAATCAAATAGCTTGAGGGCTCATAAAAATTGACAAAAAATTTGACTTTATTGTAAAAAATCCTATAATTTAACGTCTAAATTAAAGGATGAAAGGAGGGAAAAGATGGATGCCAGATATCAGGATTAAAGAGAATGAGTCCTTCGAAAATGCACTCCGGCGATTTAAGAAGCAGGTTGAAAAAACGGGGGTATTATCAGAAGTTCGGAAAAGAGAACATTTTGAAAAGCCAAGCATCAAAAGGAAGAAAAAAGCGCTGGCCGCCCAGAAGAGGGCAATGAAAAGGATGCGGAAAACCATCGATAGAGGTTAAGGATGAACTTGGAAGAAAAATTATTCGAAGAGATGAAGCAGGCAATGAAGACGAATGATAAGATCCGGCTCTCTACCATCCGGATGATTCGTTCGTCTTCAAAGAACAAAGAGATCGAACTGAGAAGAAAGCTGGAGGACGAGGATATCTTCAAGGTCATCCAGGGGATGGTGCGAAAGGGCGAGGAATCTATCGAACAGTTTCAGGCTGGAGGACGGAACGATCTGGTAGAGAAGGAGAAGATGGAGATAGAGATTCTGAAATCCTTTTTGCCTCAACCGATCCCTCAGGAAGAAATCATCAAGATCATCGATGAGACGATTCAGGAGACCCAGTCCTCGTCCCTAAAAGATTTGGGAAAAGTGATGAAGGCGGTCATGCCCAGATTAGGGGGGAAAGCAGATGGCAAAGTGATCAATCAGCTGGTCAAAGAAAGGCTTTCCCCTTAACTTCCTCCCCGTAAATAAAGCGGTTTCCCTTTTTTTATGGATCATCGTTCCCTTAAGATTTTAGAGTTCCACTCCCTTTTAGACATTTTAAAAGATTTCTCAATCTCACCTCTTGGTAAGAAGCGGTGCCTGGCCCTGAGGCCTACCCCGGATCGCTTCCTCATCGAATCAAGATTAACCGAAGTCATCGAACTGAAAGAAATTCTTGAAACCGTCGGGGATGTCCCCCTCAGGGGGCTGAAAGACATTGAGGACCTTCTGAAGAGATTGGAGGTAGAAAGATCGGTCCTCCAGGTCCAGGAGATACTCGATATTCACCAATTGATGGTATTGGGGAAGGGGCTCAGACGGTTCTTCCTTAAATCGGAAGTGAAGGCTCCCTCTCTTCAGGAGAAGGTTTCGAAGCTTTCCTCTCTCAAGGCTCTGGAAAAAGAGATCCTCCATGCCATCCATACGAAAGGCGAAATCCTCGATCGAGCCAGCCCGGGTCTTTCAGATATTCGCCATCGATTGGGAGCGGTCAGGGAGAAGGCAAAGGGAGTGCTTGAGCGCCTCCTCCACCGGGAAGACCTCCAGCCGATTTTTCAGGAAGATTTTATCACTTTAAGAAACGGGAGGTATGTCCTCCTCATCAAATCCGATTTCAAACACCGGCTCGAGGGAATCATCCATGACCAGTCCCATAGCCGGATGAGCCTCTTCTTCGAACCCCTCCAGGTCGTCCCCTTCAACAATGAGATCAATATCCTCACATCAGAGGAGAAGGAGGAAGAATACCGGATTCTCGCAGACCTCTCTGAGAGGATGAGAGGAGAAGTTCAGTCTCTTCGGAGCGACTTTGAAATCTTCGGGGAACTGGATCTCCTTTATGCCATGGCCAGACTGACCCTCCTTTTAAAAGGGATCAGGCCAGAATTGAATGGGGATGGAAAGACCATGATGAGGGAGGCGAGAAGCCCTCTCCTAAGCCTCCAGAAAGGAGCTCAGGTCATCCCGGTTGACCTCAGGATGGGAGAGTCCATCCGGACCCTTATCATCAGCGGAGCCAATGCGGGTGGAAAGACGGTCGCCCTTAAGACCCTGGGACTCTTGACGCTGATGGTCCAATCCGGTCTTCCCATCCCTGTTGCAGAGGGAAGTGAGGTGGCCATCTTCGATGAGGTCTTTGCCGTGATCGGCGATGAGCAGAGCATGGAGGAAAACCTGAGCACCTTTTCCGCTCACCTCCTCCATGTGAACGAAATCCTGAAAAAGGCAGGGCCTTGTTCCCTCGTCCTTATCGATGAATTGGGGGTGGGAACAAATAATTCAGAGGGATCCGCCCTGGCCATGGGGTTTCTTGACCTGTTCAGGGAGAAAGGGTCCTTGGTCGTGGTCACCACCCACTTCGATGGCCTCAAGGCCTATGGGTACCTTCATCCGGATGTGGAGAATGTATCAGTCAAGTTTGATGGAAAAACTCTGGAGCCTCTCTATGTCCTGTCCTATGGGGCCTCGGGATTGAGCAATGCCTTCCTGGTGGCCGAGAAATTAGGCGTCTCGGAAAAGGTCCTGGTGAGTGCTCGCCGGCATCGTAATGGGAGCGGGGAGGAAATGGCTCAAGCATTGGAGGGACTGGAGAGGCTGAAGGCGGATGCGGAGAGACAGAAGCTTCAGTGGATCAGCATGAGGGAAGAGGCGGATCAGGATCATCAGAGGCTGAAAGAGACTCTTGAGCGGATCAAGAGAGTGAGGGAGGAGATATTCTCCCGCGCCGAGGAGAAAGCGAGGAAGGCGGCCCAGAAGGTAGAAGAGGAATTGAAGGCATGGCTGAAACTGCAAAAGGAGAAGGTCCCTTCTCAGGTTCGACGGAAAGAGATTCAGGAGATCAGAGAGACGATTTTTCCCCACATCCGGAGGAGGGGACCTCATGCGATGGCAGGTGGATTAAAGGTGGGGGATCGTGTTAGAATCGAAAGCCTTAAGAGTAGCGGGATTCTCCTGAAGGTGGAGAAATCACTTAACCGTGCCGAGGTGATGATGGAGAAAGCAAGAGCGATTGTTCCCCTCAACGACATCATCAGGCCGACCAGCGAAGAAGGGGAGGAGAACGCAGGGGGGACAAATTTAGTCGGGCCGGCGGGCCGGGTAGAGCCCCGGAGGGATGTAGAGGAAATTCCGGCAGAGTTAAATGTGATCGGCCTGACCGTGGATGAAGCCCTTCCGGTGGTGGATAAGTTCATCGATCAGGCCCTCTTGCACGGTCTGGAAAAGATTCAGATCATCCACGGCATCGGATCCGGAAGATTGCGGACTGCGATCGGCAAATATTTAAACACACACCGGGGGGTGAAACAGGTTGCTCCGGCTGAGGTTCAGAGAGGCGGCGGCGGGGTGACGGTGGTTGAGCTGAGGTAAGAGTCTTTGGCAAACGGGTTTCTCTCAGAGGAGAAGATTTCAGAGATCAGGGACCGCGCCAGCATCCTGGAGGTTGTCTCAGACTATGTCAGTTTGAAGAAGACCGGAAGGAACCATAAGGGATTATGTCCATTCCATTCGGAAAAAACGCCCTCTTTTATGGTGAACGAGGAGAAGCAGATCTTTCACTGCTTCGGGTGTGGAGAGGGAGGGGATGTCTTCGCCTTTTTAATGAAGACAGGCCATTTCTCATTTCCGGAAGCTGCCGAAGAGCTGGCGAAGCGATACGGGATTAAACTTCTGCGACGGGAACCCTCACCCCTTCAGAAGAAGGAGATGGCCAAGGGGGAAGTCCTTTTCCGGATCAATCAGTTGGCATCGGAATATTTCCACGACCTCTTGACCCAGAAGAGAGAAGGCGAGGTGGGGAGGAAATATCTCTCTCAGAGGAGCGTGAGCGAGCAGATTATCAAGGAACACCGGTTGGGCTACTCTCCCGAGCGCTGGGATGGACTGGTCCAGCACCTGATAGAGAAGAAGGTTCCTCTGGAGCTGGCATGGGAACTGGGGCTGATCCTTCCGAAGAAGAAGGAAGGCTGGTATGACGCTTTTCGAAAGAGGGTCATCTTTCCGATCTTCGACCTCCATCAGCGAGTCGTGGGGTTCGGAGGGAGATTGATCGGAGAGGGAGAGCCCAAATATATCAACTCTTCGGAATCGAGCCTCTATCACAAAGGGGAGGTCCTCTATGGGCTCCAGGCGGCGAGGCGTTATGCCTCGGAGAGGGATGGGGTGATCATCGTCGAAGGTTATTTCGATCTCCTGACCCTCCACCAGTATGGATTGAAGCACAGTGTCGCCATGCTTGGGACCGCCCTGACGGCCCAGCATATCAAGACCCTGAGGCGATATACAAAAAATGTGATCACCGTCTTTGACCCTGACCCGGCAGGGATTCAAGCCACTCTTCGCACCCTGCCCCTCTTGTTAGAAGAGGAGGTAACAGGCAAGACCGTCCTCCTTCCAAAAGGGGAAGACCCGGATACATTTCTAAAAAAGGGGAATCTGGAGGGTTTTGAAAAAAGGCTGGCCGAAGCCATTCCGCTCATCGACTTTTTTTTCGAATGGTTGATGAAGACCCATGATCCGAAATCGATCGATGGCAAAGTGAGCATTGCGAAGGAAGGAATGGCCATGATCCGGAGAATCCCGGAAAAGATCCGAAAGGATTTCTATGTGAGGGCTCTGGCCGAAAGGCTGGATCTTAAGGAATCGGTTTTATACGAGATGATCCGATCCACTCCTGCGGAACGGACCAGACCCGCAGAAGGTCTTAAAAAGAGACCGCCCGAAGAGAGTTTACCAAAATCCGAGGAGATCGTGGTTCGCCTCATGGTCCACCACCCCGAACTGATTCCGACCATTTCAGGGGAGGGGATTCTGGATGAGTTTGAGAGCCCTCTCCTGAAGAGATTGGGCCAGGGACTGGAAGGGATTTTTCAGAAGAGGGGGAAATTGAACCTCACAGAGGCGCTGGGAGAGGTTGATGAGGGCCTAAAGGAAAGGCTCTGCGAATACGCTTTTCAGGAGAGCGGCGCAGAAGGAGATCAACGGGAACGGATTTTAAAAGACTGTATTGAGAAGATTCGGAGAAGGAAATCGAAGAAGGATGAGAGCGATTTGCTCAGGAGGATTAAGGAAGCTGAGAGGCAGAAGGGAGGGGGAGGGCTCGAAGCCCTCTTGATGGAGCGGCAGGAAATGGCGAAGAAGGAGAAGGGGCGCTTGAAGGGCAGCCTCCGAAAGGGCTAAGGAAAAACGGATGGGGAGAGAGACAAAGGCGAAAGAGATGGACGAGATGATTTCCCTGGGGGACGATAAGGAGTTCGTCAATTTTAATGAGGCGAACGAAATTTCCCCCAACGAGATCGTCTCTTCCGATCAGATCGACGATGTCCTCATGATGTACGACGAGATGGACCTTGATGTGGAAGAGAACCTCCATGGCCTGAAGGTTGAGGCCGAGAAGATACTGGACAAAGAAGAGGATGAGGATGGGTCGGTATTAGAGGGTTTCGGCAGGGCAACGGATCCTGTCCGGATGTATCTTCGTGAGATGGGATCGGTCTCTCTTCTCACCCGTGAGGGTGAAGTGGAGATTGCGAAGAGAATCGAGAACGGCAAGAGGGAAGTGTTGAGCATTGTGTTGACCTGTCCCATGGCCGTCAAAGAGATCCTCAATCTGGGCAACGCCATCAAAGCCGGAAAGATCGAGATCCGGGAAGTGACCAACGAGATTGACGAAGAGGAGACGAGCGTTGAAGAGGAGCAGATTCAGAAGAAAAGAATTCTGGATCTGATCGAACGGATCCGGCGCAATGAAGAGGGGATCCGACGGACTTTGGAAAAGAAGGGTGTTTCAAAGAAGAAGATTCAGGCTCAGGCGAAGAAAAAACAGGAGGAGACCGTTGAATTTCTCAAACAGATCAATTTGAGAGATACCCAGATCCACCGGATTGTTCAGAAGATGAAACAGTTGCTCATCCGGATGGAGAAGGCGGAGAACGAGATCAAAAAAGTCGAAGACAACACAGGGGTCTCTGTCCAGGAAGCGCAAGCCCTTTTAAAGAAGATCAAGGCGAGAAAGTCCAAGGCTAGAAAGTCCAAGGCAAAGATCTTCCTCCGGGATCAAGGTTTCAACAAGGCCGATCTCCAGGGGATCGACCGATTGGCAAAACACAGCAAGAAGAAGATCAGCCGGGTGGAAACGGAGAGTGGCTTAACCGCCCAGAAGTTGAAGTTTGCCGTGAAGGCCATTGTGGTCGGAGAGGCGAAGGCCAGGGAGGCCAAGGGCGAACTGGTTAAGGCGAATCTGAGGCTGGTCGTTTCCATCGCCAAGAAATATACGAATCGAGGACTTCAGTTTCTCGACCTGATCCAGGAGGGGAATATCGGTTTGATGAAGGCGGTGGATAAATTCGAATACCAGCGGGGTTATAAGTTCAGCACCTATGCGACCTGGTGGATTCGCCAGGCCATCACCCGGGCCATTTCGGATCAGGCCCGGACGATCCGTATCCCCGTTCATATGATTGAGACGATCAATAAACTGGTCCGGACCTCAAGGTATCTCGTTCAGGAGATCGGGCGAGAGCCCACACCGGAAGAGATTGCCAATAAGATGGAGATGCCCCTGGATAAGGTGAGGAAGGTGTTAAAGATTGCCAAGGAGCCCATCTCCCTGGAGACTCCCATCGGAGAGGAGGAGGACAGCCATCTGGGAGATTTCATCGAGGACAAGGCTATCGCCTCTCCCATGGATGCGGTGATCAATACCAATCTGGCGGAGCAGACCCGAAAGATTCTTTCGACTCTTACGGCCAGAGAGGAGAAGGTCCTGAGGATGAGATTTGGCATCGGAGAGAAGTACGACCGAACTCTCGAGGAGGTGGGGCAGGATTTCGAGGTCACGCGGGAAAGAATCCGACAGATTGAGGCCAAAGCGTTGCGCAAACTCCGGCATCCCAGCCGGGCGAAGAAATTGAAGAGTTTTCTTGAGGCATAATATCAAATGCGGAATTCGGAATTCGGAATGCGGAATTAAAATTAAAATTGGCATTCCGCAATCCCTGCCTGCGACAGGCAGGCGCAATCAGCATTCCGAAATTGGGAGGGGGTTGACACCCCGAAGGGATAGAATATAATGATCATAGGGCCCATAGCTCAGTTGGTAGAGCCACCGGCTCATAACCGGAAGGTCCCTGGTTCGAACCCAGGTGGGCCCATTGGGAAGAAGGAGGGTGATCTCCATCAGCTTCCTGGAGATAAAAAAATACGGCATGCAGGACAGAGAAAGAGTGCACCCTCCGGTGCACTCTTTCTGTTTACCCCGTCAGAAAATTTCCTGTATGTTGTAACTTTTTAGCGGGGTAAACATAAAAAAATTGATAAGAGGGAGGGCCGCCATTGAGGGAACATCTTGAACTTCTTTGGGAACTCCAGAAGATCGATCTCGACCTGAAGAATATCGAGGAAGAGCGAGACCGTTATCCCAAAGAGATGAAGAAGTTGGATGAAAAACAGAATCTTGAGAAAGAGAGGATTCATAAGGAGAGGGAAAAACTCGAATCACTGGAGAAGGAGCGGAGGCAGAAAGAGAAAAATCTCATTGGAGAGCAGGACAAAATCAAGCGGTCAGAAGGAAAAATGCCGGAAGTGAAGACCAATAAGGAGTATCAGGCCCTTCTAACCGAGATCGAAACCTTTAAGGAAGCGGTGGGCCGGGTGGAAGAAGAGATCTTGCTCATCATGGACGAGGTCGAGGAGCTCAAGAAGCAGCTCTCCAAACGGGAGAAAGAGATCGCCATCACCCTGGAGAAGGTCGAAGCAGAGAAGAGGGAGATCCAAAAAAAGATGGGCCAAGGCGAGGTTCTCTGGAAGGAGAAATTAGAACGGAAGGAGACCCTGTCGAAACAGGTCGAATCTAAACTCTTCAAACTTTATAATATGCTGAGGGAGAAGCGACAGGGAATCGGGATGGTGAGCGCCAGGAATGAGACCTGTCAGGGCTGTTTTGTGAATGTTCCTCCTCAGATGTTTATCGAAGTTCAGAAGAACAACTCTCTCATCCGGTGTCCCAATTGTAATCGGATCCTCTACTGGGATGGAAACGGAGAAAAGAAGTGAACCCTGTTAGAAATTCGAGTCGTTCGACCCAGAGGCTCTCGACGGGTGGGGCATTAAACCCCGCCCTCCGGGGTGGAGCCCCCTACGGGGCGGAACCCGGAAATATTCTAAAATCTAATCCCGCCATAAGCGGGACCGAAGAGCAGCGGGGCATTATTTCTAACGGGGTGAAGGAGAAGGGGGAAAAGGGTTCTGCCGGGAAAAGTCTCGAACTTTTCATCTTTATCGATGGTGCCTCGAGGGGAAATCCGGGAAGGGCAGGCGCCGGGGTTTATATCACCGATCGAGAGGGAAAGAGGATTGCAGAAAAAGGACGGTTTCTCGGGCATAAGACCAATAACGAAGCGGAATATGGCGCTCTTCTATTAGGAATGCAGGAAGCCAAGAGACTCGGAGGAGAGTCCATCCGTATCTATACGGATTCGGAATTGATCGAAAGGCAGGTAAAGGGCGTCTATCGTGTGAAGGAGCCTCATCTGAGAGTCCTCCACGGGAGGGTGATGGAGCATATAAAGGGGTTTGACTCCTTTGAGATCGAATCCATCCCGAGGGAAGAGAATCGAGAGGCTGACCTTCTCGCCAATCTGGCCATTGAGAAGAGGATCGCCAGGGAAAGAGAGAAAGGGGGGATTGGAAGGGGATGAGATGGCCGCTCCTCATCACCGCCCGTCAGGGGAGGTGATCGGGGGGAGGAAAGTCCGAGCTCCGCAGGGCAGGGTGGTCCGTAACGCGGACGGTCCTATCTCCAAAGAGATAGGATAAGGAAAGTGCCACAGAAAAAATACCACCTACCCCGCTAAGAGCGGGGAGTTGTGAGTTATGAGTGAAGAGTTAAGAGTTTTATTACTTTTAACTCCGAACTTTGAACTCCGAACTTCGAGGCGTGAACCTCGGTGGGTAAGGGTGAAAAGGCGAGGTAAGAGCTCACCAGTGTACTGAGTGATCGGAGCAGCTTGGCAAACCCCACCCGGAGCAAGACCAAATAGGTCCCGTTTCTCCCACGATATACGGGGAGATAAGAAAAGCCCATTCAAATTTATTCCCGATGGAGACCCATCGGGAGTAAAGGCGGGACGGGTAAGGTCGCTTGAGGTCTTGAGCAATCATGATCCCAGATAAATGGCCATCATTCCGATCTCGCCTGTCGGCGGGATCGGAATACAGAACTCGGCTTACGGTCCCCTTCGATTCCCCCCTCTTTTTAGTCCTAAAAATTTTTCACCCTTTTTTATAAAAAGCGGAGCGGAATAAGGTATTTTGATTCCATTATGAGAAAGGAACTTTCCCCAGACCAGAGAAGACGACGAAACGAGTTGATCATCATCGGCGTCATCACCGTCGTGATCGTCATCCTCACCACCCTTGAGATGAAGATTCCCCAGGTGGCCGAGCAGATTCCGATCGCCAACAATATCATCGTCTTCAGTCTTATCAACATCAACATCATCCTGATCCTCCTTCTGATTTTTCTGGTGATTCGAAACCTTGTCAAACTGGTCTTTGAACGAAAGCGGGAAGTCCTCGGAGCAAAACTGAGGACCAAGCTGGTGGTGGCCTTTATCACCCTCACTCTTGTCCCCACCTTTCTTCTATTCTTTGTGGCTGTCGGATTTATCACCAACAGTGTGGAGCACTGGTTTAAGGCTCAGGTGGAGCAGTCCCTGCAGGGATCTCTGGAGGTGGCACAGATCTATTACCGTGATTTCGCCAACAATACCGTCTCCTCAGCCCGGCAGATTGGTCGCCACCTCACCAAACAGGGCATTTTAAAGAGAGAGCCGGGGCTGGCATCTCTGAGGGAGATTCTTGAGTTGAAACGGCAGGAGTACCACCTGAGCGCCCTTGGATTATTCTTTAAGGGAGGGGAAGGATTCATCAGGGTGGAAGACCCTGGGCTTAAGGCCATCTCCATCTCTCCGCCGAAAGACTTATTGGAGGTGGGATTTTCAGGGAAGGAGATATCGAGGACCCTGCCGGTTGGAGAAGGAGAAATGATCACAGGAGTTGCTCCGGTCTTCCATCCATCGGATAGAGGAGAAGTGATCGGTGTGGTGGCGGCTTCTCACTTCATGCCAAAGAGCCTTGCGGGAAAGATGCGCGAGATCTCCCAGGCTTTTGTCGATTACAAGCAGTTGAAGGTCCTGAAAAAGCCGATCAAGTTCAGTTATATGATGGCCCTTCTGATGGTCACCCTTCTCATCGTCTTCTCAGCGATCTGGTTCGGCATTCGTCTGGCCAGGGATATCACCGTTCCGATTAAGGAGCTGGCAGAGGCCACCCACCGAATTGCCGAAGGGGATCTCAACTTCCGAATCGAGATGAAGGACGGCGATGAGATCGGGAGGCTCGTCCAGTCCTTCAACCAGATGACCGGAGACCTTCAGGTGAGCCGTGTCGAGTTGGAACAGCGAAAAAAATATATGGAGATTGTCCTGAAGAATGTGGCCGCGGGGGTCATCTCCATTGATGATCGGGGGATGATCACCACGATCAACACTTCTGCGGAGCCGATGCTGAAGGTGAAAGGAGAGGCTGTTCTGGGGAGAAGGTTCTCAGAGGTGCTCGAAAAGGAATATGTGGAGAGAATCGAAGAGTTGTCAAACGAACTGAAATCTTCCCAGAGAGATTCGATTGAAAAACAGCTTACGGTGCATATCGGGGGTAAATCGCTCTCCTTTCTGATTAATCTGGCAACCCTGAAGGATGAAGAGGGAAGGCCGCTCGGTTTTGTAGCGGTCTTCGATGACCTCACTCAACTGATGAAAGCCCAAAGGGTAGCGGCCTGGCGGGAAGTGGCCCGGAGGATCGCGCATGAGATAAAAAATCCATTAACCCCGATTCAACTCTCTGCACAACGGTTGCGGAAGAAATACCTGGAGAAACTCGGACAGGATGGGGCCGTCTTCGATGAATGCACCCAGACGATTGTGAAGCAGGTTGAAGAATTGAAGGGGATGGTGAACGAATTCTCCAACTTTGCCCGGATGCCGGCTTCGAATCCCACCCCGAATCGTCTCAACGAAATCGTTCAGGAGACCCTTGTCCTCTTTAAGGAGGCCCACAAGGATGTCCGGTTCAATTTTATCCCAAACGACCTTCCCATCCTTAACCTCGACCGGGATCAGATGAAGCGGGTGATGATCAATCTCATCAAGAATAGCCTTGCCGCCATCGATAAGGGAGGAGAGATCAAAGTCCAGACGAGTTATGACGAAAAACTCCAGATGGTTCGCCTTGAGGTGAGCGACGACGGGTGCGGGATTTCCGAAGAAGACAAGGAAAAGCTCTTCGAACCCTACTATTCTACAAAAAAGAGCGGAACGGGACTGGGATTGACCATCGTCAATGCCATCGTCGCCGACCACAACGGATATATCCGTGTCCGAGACAATAATCCCAGAGGTACCATCTTCCTCATCGAACTCCCCATCCGCATCTAAACCATTGCGAAATGAAGATTTCGAAGTTCCGAATGATGAAAGATGAAATGAGCTGCCTCGGACAGAGTCGGAGCTGGGCAAGCCGTTCTCCAAGGTTTTAAATGGTGGTCTTGGGATTGAATGGGAAACGGACGGTCTCATCTGAGCGAGCTCCATAGATCAGGATAAAGGCCCGTGCCGATTATCCGAAAGAGTTTTTGGGTTGACAACCGTGTTGAAATTTGTAAAGATTAACCACCTTAAGAAAAGGGGATAGGGAAAAGAATCCATTCGCCATTTTCCGTCATCTATTCCCAAATATTAAAAGGAGGAAAATATATGAAAAAAGTGAATCGTCGGACATTTCTGAAGTATTCGGCAGCCGTTGGGGCTACGACGGCAATCGCCGGGGTGCCAACCCTGTTGCGCGCCCAGGCCCCAGAGATTAAGATCGCCTCGATCCAGCCCGTCACAGGAGTCATCTCGGATATCGGGATCGGTCAGAGAAGAGCGAATCAGATGGCCGTGGATGACATTAATGCCCGGGGCGGCATCAAGTCGATGGGCGGAGCGAAATTGAGACTATTACTGGCAGATACTGAAGCAAAGGAAGAGGTGGCCCGTACAGAGGCGGAACGGGTGATCAAAGAGGGGGCAGTCGCTCTGGTCGGACCATTCCTGAGCGGTAATGCCATGACGATTGCTACCTTGTGTGAACAGAGAGGTGTGCCCTTTGTGATGGATGTGGCAGCGGCAGACGACATCACGAAAAAAGGGTTTAAGCATACCTTCAGGGTTTTCCCCACTACGGCCAAATTTGCCGATGCCATGCTCTTCTATATGGACAAGATTATGAAGGAGAAGAACATCAGCAAGATCAGGGGAGTGGTGACCAATTGCGGAGACCTCTTCGGTCGGGTTCAGGGAGCTACTTTCCTTAAAGCCTTAAAAGATAAGAAATTTCCCATTGAGGTGCTGGGGCATATCGAATATCCTCTCGGCATTCAGGATTTATCTGCCGAGATCTCAAAGATTAAAGCACTAAAACCGGATGTCCTCTTTCCTGTTGCAAGACCCGGTGATGCCAAATTGATGATTCGGGAGCTCTACAAACAGAGAGTGGAGCTGCAGGGGATCATTAGTCCGGGGAGCCCGGGATGGTATGAACCGGAATTCCTTCGAGACATGAAAGCCCTTGGGGACTATGTGATGGATAATGTGCCTTGGTATAACCCACTCGGAAAGATGTATAAGGAAGTCAATGCCGCTTTCGCGAAAAAATTTCCCGGGAAATATATTGACACCAATACAGGGTATGGCTATTTAGGTATCTTGGTCATTGCAGATGCATTGGGACGAGCAAAATCGACGAAGGCCGAAGATATTGTCGCCGCCCTGAAGAAGACCTATCTCAAACAGGATTTGATGGTTGGATTGGCAGTGGCCTTCGACGAAAGAGGAGACAATATCAATGCCGATACCGCCATGATCCAGATTATCGGACAGTCGCTCAAGGTCGTGCTCCCTGAGAAGGCGGCTGAGTCAAAGTATATCCATCCGATGCCGAAACAACTCTGGGATCGGGGAGTCTAAGAGAAGGAATGAACCTCAACCTCATCCTTCAATTAGCCCTCAATGGCTTTCTACTGGGAGGGGTCTATAGCCTGATCGCTTTAGGCCTCTCCCTCATTTTTGGTGTGATGCGGGTCATCAATTTCGCCCATGGCGAGATGATGGTCTGGGGAATGTATGTCGCCTATACCATACTCCTCTGGACGGGAATTGATCCCTTCTTCTCTTTCTTGGTTAGCGCTGTCATCCTCTTCATCCTTGGCTATCTCCTCCAAAGGACGATCGTCAATCGAATCCTTGACTTTCCCGAAGCCATGCAGGTTCTTCCTCTGGTAGGGATGGGGATGGTCTTTGAGAATAGCGCCAGGCTCATTTGGGGGCCAGACTACATCAGCCCGCAAAGCCGGTTTGCCCTTAGTTCTCATTCGATCGGTTTCTTCACGATCGATTCTCCCCGCTTTATGGCTTTCTCTATCTCTATCATCATCACCTTTCTCGTTCTTATCTTTCTAAAGAAGACCGATATGGGAAAATCGATTCGGGCCGCCGCGGATAATCGTTTAGGAGCCTGCCTGGTGGGCACCAATGTGAATAAAGTTTATGCTGTTTGCTTTGGAATCGGAACGGCCTGTGTCGGTGCTGCGGGAGGTCTCCTCGTTCCAATCATGCCCCTTTCTCCTTATATCGGGGCGCCTTTTACTTTAATCTCATTTATCATTGTGATTCTGGGCGGAATGGGGAGCCTCACCGGTGCGATGATCGGAGGGTTTATCATTGGGGTCGCCGAGTCCGTTGGGCCCGAGCTAATCACAAACATTTTCCATGGAATCGGTTTGGACCTTGATTTTCCCCATACCATGAAGCAAGTGGTCAGCTTCTTTATTCTTATTGTCATCATGATATTGAGACCCCAGGGATTATTCGGAGGAAAGAAGGGATGAAAAAACTCTATCTTTTCCTCCTCATCGGATTGCTCATTCTTCTTGTGCTCCCTAAGTTCTTGGGCTCTTATGAATTAGGCATTTTTATTATGATCTTTTTTTACGCTTATCTGGGGCAGTCCTGGAATATTCTGACCGGATATACCGGAATGATTTCTTTGGGCCATTCCCTCTATGTTGGGATAGGGGCTTATATGACGTATCTCCTGACGCTAACCTTAGGATTAAGCCCCTGGATAGGAATGTGGATCGGGGGGATTGCAGCGGGCTTGATTGGTTTAGTGATTGGTTTTTTTGGGTTTCGTTTTGGAATGAAAGGAGTCTATTTTGTCCTGCTCACGATCTCCTTCGCTGAAATCGGCAGATTGATCGTCCTTCACTTAAATGTCTTCGGTTCATTCCAGGGGCTATTCATCACCCCTCAGTTTTCCTTTGCCAACTTTCAGTTTAAAGAAAATACTCCTTATTACTATATTGCCCTCGGCTATGTGATCTTCTCTCTGATTGTAGTCCGGCTCATGGAACGATCGAAGATCGGCAGATATATGGTGGCCTTGAGGGAAGAAGAGGATGCCGCAGAAAGCCTGGGAGTGGATGTCTTTAAATATAAGATGATTGCCATCTTCCTGAGCGCGTTCATGACTTCTCTGGCAGGGGCTTTTTACACGAATTATCTCTATTACCTGCATCCGGGGACGATGATGTCTATGGCCTTCTCCATTGAGATCATCCTGAGACCCATTATCGGTGGAATGGGAACCGTGCTCGGTCCGGTCATCGGGTCATTTTTAATCACTCCTTTGGCTGAACTTTCGAGGACCTATTTTGCAAAAGCGGGTTATGAAGGGCTGCATCTGGTGATCTATGGATTCTTGTTGGTCGCCGTGGTTCTCTTCTTCCCGAGAGGGGTCATTTCGTATATCAGGAAGGCGCTTGCTCCTGTGCTGGGTGGTTTGAAGTGAATTTACGTAAAGCGTAAGGTGTCAGGCGTTAGGTGTTAACACTTTACTCCTCACGCTTCACCCTTTACGCTTATGATTTTTGGAGGTTTTGAGTTGTCTCTTCTGGAATTAAAAGAAGTTTCTAAAAATTTTGGCGGTCTAAAAGCTGTCAATCAAGTTTCCTTTTCCTTAGAAGAAGGAGAAATTTTGGGAATCATCGGTCCCAACGGGGCGGGAAAGACGACCTTGTTTAATACCCTCACTGGTTTCTATAAACCGGATGAAGGGGAGGTCTGGTTCGAAGGAGAGAAACTCATTGATCTCAAACCCCATCAAATCTGCAAAAAGGGGATGGTGAGAACCTTTCAAATTGTCAAACCTTTTCTTGAACTCACAACCCTTGAAAATGTGGTCATAGCTGCGCTGAACAGAACCAAGAATATCCAGAAGGCAACCGAAAGGGCATTTAAAACGATTGAATTTATTGGATTAAAAGATAAAGCAGACACTTTAGGGACTGGCCTTACCCTTCCCCACCGCAAGCGTTTGGAGTTAGCAAGGGCCCTGGCTACAGAACCGAAACTCCTTCTGTTAGATGAAGTGATGGCCGGGCTTACTCCAACCGAAGTGGATGAACTCATCCGACTTTTAAAGGAAATAAACAAAAAGGGAGTGACGATCCTTTTAATCGAACATGTCATGAGAGGGGTAATGGCCCTCTCAAAGAGAGTCATTGTTCTAAATTATGGAGAGAAGATTGCCGAAGGAGTTCCTGAAGAGGTCGTGAAAAACCGTCAGGTGATCGAGGCATACCTGGGCGAGGAATTTGGGAATGCTTAGAGTCAAAGGAATCGAAGTCTTCTATGGGGATCTCCAGGCACTGAGAGGCGTTTCCCTCGAAGTGAATCAGGGAGAGATTGTTTCCATCGTGGGCTCGAATGGAGCGGGAAAATCCACCACGCTGATGACGATCTCAGGAATCCATAAACCCAAGCGAGGGGAAATCCGGTTCGGCCAGGAGTCCATTCATCAATACCCCTCTTCGAAGATTGTTTCCTTAGGAATCGTTCAGATTCCGGAAGGACGCCAGCTCTTCCCCACCCTCACTGTCATGGAAAATTTGGAAATGGGATCTCAATTTCCAAAGGCTAAAAAAGTGAGGAAGGAGACGATAGGGTGGGTCTTCAAACTTTTTCCGAGATTGGAGGAGAGGAAAAATCAGTTGGCAGGAACCCTCAGCGGTGGAGAACAACAGATGCTCGCCATCGGGAGAGGATTGATGTCCTGCCCCACCCTTCTGATGCTGGATGAACCCTCCCTGGGACTTTCACCCATTCTGGTCAAGACCATCTTTGACATCATCAAAGAGATCAACGGACAGGGCACGACCATCCTTCTGGTGGAACAGAATGTTTTCCACTCCCTCAGTCTCTCCCACCGGGGATATGTTTTAGAGAATGGTTCCATTGCTATGAGCGGAACAGGCCAGGACCTCCTGAAGAATCAGCACATCCGCCAGAGCTACCTTGGACTTTAATCAAATTGCGGAATGCGGATTGGCGAATGCGGAATTATAATTTTATTTTTAACTTGATTTGATATCCAGATAATTTATTCCGCAATCCGAATTCCGAAATCCGCATTATAAAACGGTGAGAGATAATTACCGATGAAAATCAAAATCCCTCAACTTCTCTGGCATGGGAATACGGAGATGGAGCTCGATTTTCCGAACTCCTGGTCCATTTTCTTCTGTCCGATGAAGGGCGGGGAAAAGAAGAGGCTTGGATTGAAGGAGATGGAGAGAGCCTTTTCCCATCCCATCGGTTCAAAGACGATCGCTGAATTGGCCAAGGGCAAGAAAGAAGTCGCCATTCTTTTTGACGATATGGCAAGACCCACGCCGGTTTCCCAAATCGTCCCGTTTGTGTTAAAAGAGCTTGGGCAAGCCGGGATCAAGGATGGCCAGGTCCGTTTTATTGCGGCCCTGGGGGCCCACGGCGCACACACAGCGGTTGACTTCAAAAAGAAACTTGGTGGGGAGGTACTCGACCGTTTTCCGGTTTACAACCATCACCCCTTCGACTTCTGTACCTATCTTGGCAAAACGAGCCAAGGCACCCCTATCTCGATCAATAGAGAGGTGATGGCCTGCGACCTGAAGATTGGGATCGGATGCATCGTGCCACACTCCTTCTCCGGGTTCGGCGGGGGAGGGAAAATCATCCTTCCGGGCGTGGCCCATATGGATTCAATCGCTTACAATCACGGCCTGATCAAGACCCATCCGGACTGTGTCGGTCCGGGAAAAATCGATGGCAACATTCCCCGCCTCGACATCGAAGAGGCAACAAGAATGGCCGGACTCGATGTGAAGATCGATGCGATCCTCAACCTCCGGGGAGAGGTCACCGGCCTCTTTGTCGGAGATCCCATCCTTGAACACCATGAAGGGATGAAGCTCGCAAAGGAGGTCTATGCGACCGCTCCGGCAAAGAATATGGATGTCGCCATTGTCAATGCCTATTCCAAGCCGAACGAGAATGCCATCGCTCCCTTCATTGGAATTCCTTCGTTGAAAGAGGAGGGAGGAGACCTGGTGATCATCGCCAATGAACCGGCAGGACAGGTCGTTCACTATCTTTTTGGGGAATTCGGAAGATGTGGAGAAGGGGGATTGGAACTTCCTCAACCCCCGTCCACGAAAGTGAAACGGTTTATCGTCCTCTCACCTTTCAAGGATCATGTGGGAGCCTGTTTCTTCGGCAAAGTGCCTTCGATCCTCTGGGCAAAGACATGGGAGGAGGTTCTGGAGTTTCTACGGGCGGAGTGGAAAGACAGTGCAAGGGTGGCTGTCTATCCGGACGGGACGATACAATATTTCAAAAGTGAAACTATGAACGATAAACGATGAACGATGGACAATGGACGAATGACCAATGACGAAGGACGATAGACAAAGAGATAAGGAGAGGACATGGCAATCTTATTTAAAAATGGAAAGGTTATCATTGGAAATGGAGAAGTGATTGAGAGGGGAACGGTTGTTGTCGATGGAAATTTAGTGAAGTTCGTTGGACCCGCCAAGAAATACCCACCTTCGAAAAAAGATACGGTATTCGATATTTCAGGAAAGACCGTCCTTCCGGGTTTGATCGATGCACATATCCATATCTGCGTGGATGGAAGTCCGGATCCGATAACTTCTCTTTTAAAGGATTCCGTTCCACAGATTACTTTGAAGGCTGCCGACCATGCTCGCCGGACATTAGAAGCTGGAGTGACAACTGTTAGGGATATGGGAGGAAAGGACCATATAGATATTGCCATCCGGGATGGCATTGAATCAGGGATTCTTCAAGGCCCAAGAATGCTCTGCAGTGGTAAACCGGTTTGCATGACAGGCGGCCATGGATGGCAGTTCGGTCGGGAAGCGAATGGGATGGACGAGGTGAGAGCGGCTGTAAGGGAGCAGCTCAAAGCTGGAGCGGACCTGATCAAATTGATGGCGACCGGAGGAATCATGACCAAAGGCGTGGAACCGGGTTCAACCCAGTTTACCCTCGAAGAACTGATTGCCGGTGTGGAAGAAGCCCGAAAGGCTGGAAGGCGAACAGCCACTCACGCTCAAGGAACTGAAGGGATCAAAAATGCTCTCTGGGCCGGGATTAACTCTATTGAACACGGATTCTTCTTAGATGATGAAGCCATAGAATTAATATTGGAGATGAAGGCTTTTGTTGTTCCCACCTTATGTGCTCCCTATCACATTATCAAGGCAGGGGTTCGAAGGGGAGTGCCTGCCTTTGCCGTGGAAAAGTCCAAATCCGTCATGAAAAGTCACTTGCAAAGCGTCAAAAAAGCCCATAAGGCAAGAGTTCCCATTGCCATGGGAACAGATGCAGGAACCCCTTTCAACCGCCATGGTGAGAATTTAAAAGAGATGGAATTACTTGTCAGGATCGGATTTACCCCGATGGAAGCTATTGTGGCAACTACAAAAACGGCATCGGAGGTTCTGGGTCTGGAAAAAAAGATCGGGACTCTTGAAAAGGGAAAACTGGCTGATCTCGTTATCATCAATGGGGACCCTCTTGAGAATATCGGTGTCCTACAGCATAAAGAAAAAATCATGGCTATTATGAAGGAGGGACGGTTTTACAAGTGTGAGTTGTAAATGGTGGGGGGGAGTTGAACAAACCTTATATTAAAGAAAGGAGGAGAGAGATGAAAAAAGTCGGTATCTTTACTAAAGCATTCGTTTTTATGTCCGTGTTAATAGCGGGGGCAGGCTTCTTCCTTGTCCCGTCTGCCCGGGCTCAAATCAGTGAGCTCAGAATCGGTATCGGCATTGATGCCGATACCCTGAACCCGCAGGAGCAGACCACGACTCTGATTCAAAATATGTGTGACCTGATCTACGACACCCTTTTCTATCAGACTCCGGACGGGAAACTGGAGCCAAGGCTGGCGACCGGTTACAAGGTCTCAAAGGACGGCCTGATTTACACGATTAGTCTAAGAAAAGGTGTCAAGTTCAGTGACGGCACTCCCTGCGATGCCAAAGCTGTCAAACTTACTCTGGACCGGGCCCTTGATCCAAAGATGCGGGTGTCCCTCCGTTTTGCCATTGCTATGATCAAGGAGGTGAAAATCGTCGATGACCATACCATCCAGATCGACCTCAAGTACCCATTTGCACCATTTGTTCCCACACTTTCCCTGACGATCTGCAGTCCTATCTCACCGGCGGCCATTGAGAAGTTTGGTGAAGATGTTCGCCAGAATCCAGTCGGCGCCGGCCCTTATATTCTGAAAGAATGGGTCAAGGGCGATCGAATCGTGATGGTTCGTAACGAAAATTATCACGGGCCCAAACCAACCGTTGCCAGATTGACTTTCAAGATCATTCCTGAGACAGCCACCCGTGAAGCCATGCTCAGAACAGGCCAGATAGAGGTATGCTATAAGCCATTGCCCTCAAATGTGGCCGCACTCAGGGCCGATCCCAATCTCACGGTTGAAATGCCTCTGTCCACGAGGACGATCTTCATGGGATTGAACTACCAGAAGGGTGTGACACAGAACAAAATGGTCCGGCAGGCATTCAACTATGCCGTAGACAAGAAGGCCATATGCAGTAAGATTCTCTTTGATACGGCTGTGTCCATGGACGGTCCGGTATCTTCGATCCTTTTCGGCTATCATAAAATGGCGCATCAGTACGAATATAACCCTGAAAAAGCCAAGGAGCTCCTGAAGAAAGCCAATTTTGACTTCAGTAAGGCCGTAAGCATGCGGACGCCTCAGGGCCGTTATCTTTTCGACCAGCAAGTTTCTGAGGCAGTGCAAGCTTATCTCCAGGCCATTGGAGTGAAGACTGAACTGAGGACTTATGATTGGCCTACCTATGTAGCCGGTCTGCTAAAACCCATTCAGGAGACTGAGCTTGAAGTTTTTCTACTGGGCTGGGGGCCGTTGATTCTCGATGCGGATATGGGCCTTTACGGACAGTTCCACTCCAGCGTTAATCCGCCCAAGGGGTTGGGTTCGGCTTTTTACAACAACCCTGAATATGACAAGATAATGGATGCGAGCCGACTCGAACAGGATTCCAAGAAACGGCTGGAGGTCTTAAAGAAGGCCTCCGAGATGGTCTGGGACGACTCCCCGTGGATCTGGCTCCATGTAGAGAAATTCGTCGTTGCCTACTCTAAAAAGATCAAGGGTATGATCGTGACGAGCACGGAAAAATTTTACCCGACCTATATCAAGATGGAGTAGAAAAATAACCAAGTCCCAAGCACCAATAATCAAATAATGACCAATAACCAAATTTCAATAGTCGGAAATTTTGAGTTATTGGTGATTGGAATTTATTTGGAGCTTGGGATTTGGTTATTGGAATTTTGATTCTTGTCCCTCGATGAATTAAGTATGTTCCAATATATCCTAAAACGCCTCCTTTCGACCCTTCCGGTCCTCCTTGGGATATCGCTTCTCCTCTTCTTCATGCTCCGGATGTTACCAGGAGACCCAGCACAGGTCCTCGCCGGGCAGATGGCATCTCAAGAGGATATCAAAAACATCCGTCAACAGTTAGGTCTCGACAAGCCGATCTTCGTTCAATATGGAATTTTCCTCGGCCGACTGGCCAAGCTTGATCTCGGACGGTCTGCCCGGACTCAGAACCCTGTCATCAAGGAGATTTGGGCACGATTCCCGAATACAGTATTGCTTGCTGTGACAGCCATTACTCTTGCTTGCCTCTTTGGTATCCCGGCTGGAATCATTTCGGCTGTGCGGCCTTATACTTGGATAGACTACTTATTTACCTCGATGGCCCTTTTTGGCATTTCCATGCCCGTCTTCTGGCTTGGGCTGATGCTGATTGTAGTATTCTCATTGGTCCTTCATTGGCTGCCGGCAGGTGGCATTGGAAGCTGGAAGCATGTCATCCTTCCTTCATTTACTCTGGCCGCTTTTGTGGTCGCCTTCATCACCCGTATAACCCGCGCCAGTATGATCGAAACCCTTTCTCAGGATTACACCACCACGGCCCGGTCCAAGGGACTTAAAGAGCAGGTGGTCATCGTCAAACATGCGCTGAAAAATGCCCTCATCCCGATCATTACAGTGGTTGGTCTTCAGTTCGGGCTTCTTCTGGGCGGCGCGGTTCTGACCGAAACAGTCTTCGCCTGGCCGGGTTTAGGCCGGCTTATTGTGGACTCCATCCTGGCCCGCGATTACCCGGTCATCCAGGGAACAATCCTCATCTTCGGACTCCTTTACATTCTGGTCAACCTGGTGGTTGATCTGCTCTATGCTTTTATAGATCCAAGAATTCGGTATGCATGAGACACTCCAAACCCAAGTGATAAGGAATCCGCATCGTCAGGCTGACAGCCAGCTTAGGCGTAGGTGGGCAAAGCTCAGGCGCAACAAGGCGGCCCTCTTCGGTGCAATCCTGATATTGATTTACCTCATCACCGCACTTCTGGCCCCCGTTATCTTTCCGGGCAGTCCCTCGGCTCCGAATCTCATGAAGTCACTGGAGCGACCCTCTATGGAGCATCCATTGGGGACGGACGAACTGGGCCGCTCCATCCTGGGGCGAATCATTTACGGCTCTCGTGTTTCTCTGTTGATCGCTATTGGAGTCGTTTGTGTGGGACTGCTTGTCGGCGTTCCCCTTGGACTCATTTCGGGTTACTACGGAGGTAAAGTCGATTTTGGAATCCAGCGTGTGACTGACACGATGCTTGCCTTCCCAGGCTTTCTTTTGGCCTTATCACTGGTGGCTGTCTTGGGGGTAGGACTCAAAAACACGATCATCTCGGTTGGCATCAGCATGGTGCCCATCTATATTCGCCTGGTGCGGGGCTGCACTCTTTCAGTGAAGGAACAGACCTATGTTGAGGCGGCCAGGGCAATGGGCACCCGGGATGTGACCATCCTGATCAGGCACATCCTGCCCAATGTCATGGCCCCCATCACTATTCAGACAAGTCTGGGCATGGGCATGGGCATTCTCTTTGCGGCGGGTCTGGGTTTTCTTGGCGTAGGCGTTCAGCCCCCCACTCCCGAGTGGGGAACGATGCTTAGCTCTGGCCGGGCTTACCTCTTTAACGCTCCCCATGTGGCCACCTTTCCGGGGATAGCCATTTTTTTTGCTGTCCTTGGCTTTAACCTTTCAGGGGACGGCCTAAGAGATATCCTTGATCCGAGATTTAAATTATGAGACAAGATTCTCTCCTCTCCATACATAATTTGCGGACTCGCTTCCATACTTACGAAGGAGTTTTGACAGCTGTGGATGGGATCGGTTTGGAGGTTTACCGGGGAGAGACCCTTGGAGTTGTGGGAGAGAGTGGCTGCGGAAAGAGCGTCACCGCCCTTTCCATCCTGAGACTGCTTGCCTCACCTCCTGCGGAGATTCAGGGGGAGATTCTGTTTGATGGCAAGAACCTCCTAAATATGAGTCTGAATGAAATACGACAGATACGGGGCAATAGCATTTCAATGATATTTCAGGAGCCCATGACCTCGCTTAACCCTGTCCTGACCATCGGGGAGCAGATATCAGAGGCAATCAAGCTTCACCAGGGGGTGACGCATCAGGAGGCCTGGAGCAAGGCTGTGGAGATGCTCCGGATAGTCCAGATCCCTTCTCCTGATATCAGGGCCAGGGAATATCCTCACAAACTGAGCGGTGGGATGCGGCAGAGAGCGATGATCGCCATGGCTTTATCCTGCCATCCAAGATTGCTCCTGGCGGATGAACCTACAACTGCTCTGGATGTGACCATTCAGGCCCAGATCGTCGAACTGATGGAACGTCTCAAGGAAGAGATCAGGACATCGATTGTGTTGATTACCCACAACCTGGGTCTCATTGCAGAGATGGCCAAGCGAGTAGTGGTGATGTATATGGGCAAAGTGGTGGAGGAGGCTTTGGTGGAAGACCTCTTTCTTGAGCCGCTTCATCCCTATACCCATGGCCTTCTTGAGTCGATTCCCTGGATGGGCCGGAAGATGAAGAGCGGCAGAAAGCAGCTTCAGGAGATCCCCGGAATGGTGCCGAGCCTCCTGGAGATTCCCGAGGGATGCAGGTTCCATCCGCGGTGTTCCCGTGTGATGGACATCTGCCGCAAGGAAGAACCTATCTTGATACGGCCAAAAGAGGGACGTCAGGTCCTATGCTGGCTGTGGGCTTAATCCCCTATCTCCCTTCTTTAGAAAAGGGGGGTTAGGGGGGATTCTAAAAGTGATTTTCGAGACAATAAAAATGACCACCCATCTGCTTAAAGTCAGAGATCTTAAAAAATACTTTCCCGTTCGGAAGGGTATCTTTTCGAGAATGATGGGATGGGTCCAAGCCGTGGATGGCGTGAGCTTTAACCTGAATCAGGGGGAGACCCTTGGGCTGGTGGGCGAAAGCGGTTGCGGGAAGACTACGGTGGGCCGATGCCTCCTTCGATTGATTGAGCCTAGCGAAGGAGAAATCCAATTTGAGGGCAAAGACCTTCTGAAAATGGACCGGGAAATACTCCGAAAAGTTCGGGCCCGACTTCAGATCATCTTCCAAGACCCGTACTCATCATTGAACCCCCGAATGACTTTAGAGGAGATTATTGCTGAGCCCATCCGGAATCACACCCGTGCCTCCCGGGGAGAGATCCGTGATCGGGTATCTTTTCTTATGGAAAAGGTAGGGCTCCATCCGGAGCAGGCCCGCAGATTTCCCCATGAGTTTAGCGGTGGCCAGCGTCAGCGAATCGGCATCGCACGAGCCTTAGCTTTGAATCCAAAGCTGATTATCTGTGACGAACCTATCTCCGCCCTCGATGTCTCTATACAGGCCCAGGTGATCAACCTGCTGGTTAAGCTCCAGGAAGAGATGGGGTTTTCCTATCTTTTTATTGCTCATGACTTGAGTGTGGTGGAACACATCAGCGATCGGGTTGCAGTGATGTACCTTGGTAAGATCGTCGAATTAGCCAGAGACACAGACATTTATACTTCCCCCAAGCATCCCTACACAGAGGCTTTGCTCTCTGCCGTTCCCATCCCTGACCCAAAAATGAAGAAGAAAAGAATACTTCTTGAAGGGGATATTCCAAGCCCCATTAATCTTCCAGAGGGATGCAGATTCTACAGCCGATGTCCCCGCAGGTTCGACCTCTGTAAAGTGGAAGAGCCGGAGTTTAAGGATTTTGGCGGGAAGCACTGGGTCGCCTGCCATCTTTGTTAATTAAAATTTAGGCACAGGGCTGTATTTTATCGAGTGTCTTGACCAGACCAAGCAGCAGCCGACAGAGGCACCACCGCCTAAGCCTCAGCCTGCCCCACAGCCACAACAACCGCAGCCTCAGCAGCAATCAAAACCATCAACGACTGCAATGTCCATAGAGCCTTGGTGGAAGCAGTGGAAGTGTAAACCGTAGAGTGCTAAGCGAGTGGGTTTTGAAAAGGTCAGAGGTGAGCTGCCCAACATTTTCTTCTTGCAATTGTAACTATATTCAGTTATGCTCTTTTCGAAATGGGAATAGAGAAAAACCTCTCCAAGATAAAGCAAAACCCGAAAGGGGTGAGATTTAAGGAGTTAGAGAGAGTCATTTTGGCAGCAGGATTTATACGGATCAATACCAGGGGAAGCCACTACGTTTATAAGAAGGGAAACAAGATTTTAACAGTTGTCAAACCTCATGGGGGGCATAAGCATTGCCATTGGTTGGACGTTAAAGACGTGATCAGAATCTTGGAGGAAGGTTAAGCTATGAGAAAGAATAAAAAAGAGCAATGGTTAGGTTATGAGATAAAAATTATTCCGGATAGAGAATCTGGGTACTTTGCCGCAAGGTTTCCTGACTTCCCCGGCGTCATCACCGGAGGATATAGTCTTGAGGAGGCTGTTAAAAATGCTCAAGAGGCTCTTGCCTTAACTATAGAATCGATGAAGAAACACAAGGTTCCCCTCCCCCAACCCAAAACTCGCTTCAGTGGCCAGTTTAATGTCAGAGTCCCTAAAGACCTCCACATGGAATTAATTAGAAAGGCAGAGGAAGAAGGCGTTAGTTTAAATGCACTGGTCACCTATCTTTTATCCCAATCTATCAAAATGGAGAAGGCTGCATAAAATAAGAAAGACAACACGCCGAAAACCGCACCCATTGCCTATTTCTGGGGGCGCGGGATAAATGGGTTTCGAATAAGGACACAAATCTTTTTGGATATGGCTTAAAATATTTCAAACCCTGCATTCTTAATCGATTGGGCGATGCGCTTGTTCATCCGGACCATCACTTTGGTAGGATACCTCACCTGAAAAAGGAACTGGGCGTTGTTCTGGATATCGAGCCGCTTCATCTCCTTCTTGACGCGGTCCAAAAATCTGGACGCCTCCTGTTTATCCGCCTCAAGGGCTTCGATGAATGCCCTTTCCAAATATTTCTCCATGTCCTCATCGATCTTCCCGTATTTCTCATCAAAGGCTTTTCGAATCTCATCCTCCTCTAACTTTCGATACTTTTCTTGATGGACGATGGCCTCCTTTTTCAACTTGGGAATGGTCCGGGGAATCGATTTCGGATATCCGAGGGAGAGGACCATCATGGGAAGGACATGTTCGGGAATTTCAAAATATTTTCTCGTATCATCGATCTCATGCTGAATCGAACCGATGTAGACCGAGCCGAGACCTAAGCTCTCGGCAAGAATCACGACATTCTGGGCGGCGGCCATCAGGTCTGCATAGGCGATGAGAAAGTGGTTGAGCGCCTGTTCGCCTCTGAAATCGGTCCGGCACATCTCAGCCCACTTCTTTATCCGATAGAAATCAAGACAGAAGATCATTGAGAGAGGTCCATTTTTCACCCAGGGTTGACCTCCAGCCAGTTCAGCCAGTTTACCTCTCCCCTCTGGGCTTCGCACCAGGATGACGGAGAGGGGTTGGATATTTCCACCGGAGGGGGCATTATTGGCCACATCGAGAAGTTTCTCGATAACAGGTTCAGGAATCTCCTGATTCTGAAATGCCCGTACCGACCTTCGTTTCATCATCAGATCATAGAGGTCCATGGTTTCCCTTTCCTCCAGAGCTTTTTAAATGAGATTAATAGAGACCTGCAATTCAGACACTGGACTTCAGACGTTAGGCATCAGACTTTTCTAATATAGGAAATTAACTCTATTCCACTCTTTTGAAATTCTTTCGTATATGTAAGAGTGTTATTCCTTCTGGTAGTTGTCAGCCGTTCGGCTAAGCTTACGCCGAAGCCCTTATCCAGGTGTATTCTCTGGCCATTTTTCTTTCTTCAGTCTAATGTCTGATGTCTATAGTCTTACTGTCTGAATCACAGTAACAGAGACAGTAAATCTTGACAAGTCGTTTTGAATCTGCTAAACAGAATACAACTTCTTAAGGGAAGAATGTAAATGAAAGGTATATTGAAGTTGAAGAGGACCAACTGGTGGTGCTGGCAGAAAAATAGAGGGGAGGTTTGCCCGGTGCCATTCTAAATATTTGAATCGAGAACGAAGGCCATGGGTGGCGTCCCTAAATGCCCCCATGGCCTTTTTATTTCTGCATCCTCTGCAGATTCGGTTTTAAGAAGGCTATGGAATCCAACCATAGCCTTTTTTTATTCAACAAATCCAAATGAAAGGAGAAAAGCGATGATCAAAGAAGCGATTGGCAAACTGGTTTTGAAAGAGAATTTGACGGCAGGAGAGATGGAAGAGGTGATGAAGGAGATGTTAGGGAAGAGGGCATCGGGTGCGCAGATTGCCTCATTCCTCACCGCATTGAGGATGAAAAGAGAGACACCCGAGGAGATTACGGCAGCGGCGAAGGTGCTTAAAGAGAAGTCTTTGAAAATGAATTTAGGGGGAGATTCGGTCTGTCTTGATAAGGAGGAGATCACGGTTGAGAGGGAAACAATCCTTAGCACGACCAAAGATTCTTCAGGAGAAACCGCCATATTCAATATCTCAACGGCAACCGCCCTGGTTGTGGCAGGTGGAGACCTGAAGGTGGCCAAGTATGTTAAGAAATCAATTTTCCCTCTTTGCGGATGTGCAGATGTCATTGAGGCGTTAGGAGTCAATCTCGACCTGACCCCCACGCAACTTGAAAGATGTTTCAAGACCCTGAACATCTGTTTCATCCATGAATCCCTAACTCATAATGGACTTGAACATTTCAGGGACCTACGGAAGAAGATCGGCATCAGGACCCTCTTCAATCTTTTGGACCTTCTCATCAACCCCGGAGGAGCAAACGTTCAGGTTTTGGGTGTTTATGATCCTAACCTGACAGAGACGATGGCCACTGTTTTGATGAACCTCGGAATCAAGAGGGGGCTCGTGATTCATGGGAAGGATACGCTGGATGAGATCAGCATCACCGGAGCGACGAAAGTCACGGAATTGAGGGAAGGGGAGATTAAGAACTACACCATCGAGCCGGAGGATTTCGGAATGAAAAGAAGAAAACTCGACGAGATCAAAGGTGGGACAAAAGAACAGAATGCAACGACCATCCTTGAGATTCTAAAAGGCGTTCAGGGAGCGAGGCGGGATGTTACTGTTTTGAATGCGGCCGCTGCTTTTGTAGTCGCCGGAAGGGCGAAGGATTTTAAGGAAGGGATGGATCTGGCCAAACAAGCCATTGATTCAGGGAAGGGCCTTGAGATACTGGATAGGTTGATTCAGTTCACAAATTCTGAACGCCGATTCATAAGAGGTGAATTGGCAGCGGAAATGGGATGAAAGACCTCTGTCATGCCTCAGAAGAAGGTGTGAAAAAATTGGCCCACTGTGCCTCGGTCCACAGGGTTGGAGGTCTTGCCCAAGCTTTAGAAGGCGGATCATTAGATGTTATGGGTCACCTTCGTTTTCAGTAAGGGTGCGGTATGACCCAGGTTTGGGCAACGTAGTTTAACATTGAAGGTTCCGCCCTAAAGCTTCTCCAATCCCCCCAACCCTGTGGACCGGAACGAAGCCGATTCTGGAAATGTGATTTTTTCACACCTTCTCACTGAAGCGTGGGTGAGAGCCGGAAGAGTGAAGTATTATCCTGAAGCCCTTTTTTTATTGACAGTTCTTTAAAAACGGTTTATTCAATTGGCAGTTAATATTCTTCATCCATTCTTGTCCCCGGGGGAGAGGGATGGATAAGGGGGAAGAGGGGGAGGCTATGGAAAAGAACGATGTCGTTGTAGTGAGTGCGGTGAGGACGCCATACGGGAAATTCGGGGGAACGCTGAAAGATGTCCCATCCATCGACCTGGGAGCGATGGTCATTCGTGAAGTTCTTCAGAGGGTCAAGGTGAGAGGAGAAGAGGTGGAGGAGACCTACTATGGAGTCGCCGTTCCAGGAGAAGTGGGTCTGGAGACCGATGTTCCTGCCAGACAGGCCACACTCAAGGCAGGATTGCCGGGGGACTCTGTTTCCATCACATTAGACCGTGCCTGCTGTTCCTCTATGGCAGCCGTGAGGCTGGGATACAGGGCGATCAAGGCGGGAGAGATTGAGATTGCCTTAGGAGTTGGCGCTGAGAATATGAGCCGGACTCCTCTTGTTGTTCCCCCTTATGTGCGCTGGGGGAGTCGGTTGGGCAGTATTGAACTATGGGATGGTCTGTTTGGGTTGGGTTATAAGGGATTCAACCCCGTCTCCGTCGATACCGGAGAGGTTGCCCTTGAGTATGGAATCAGTCGTGAGGATCAGGACCGCTGGGCTTACGGAAGTCAGATGAAGTATGCAAAGGCTTTTAAAGAGGGGAAGTTCGTGATAGGCGAGGAGTTGATGCGGGTTGAGATTCCACAGGGGAAAAGGCCTCCGATCATTTTAGAACAGGACGAATTCCCAAAGCCGGACACCACCCTTGAGAGACTTTCAAAACTCCCGCTCGTCTATGGAAGCCCCACGGTCACCGCAGGAAATGCCCCCGGGCTTGATACGGGCGCCTCAGCCATTCTCATCATGAGCGAGAAGAAGGCGAAAGAGAAGGGCCTTAAGCCTTTGGCCAGAATCGTCTCCATGATAGCGACTGCCACTACTCCGAGGTTGATTGCGGCCATTCCGGGTTTTACCATCCAACGGGTTCTGGAGAAGACCGGCATCGGTCTCGATCAGATAGATCTGATCGAAGTGAACGAAGCCTTTGCCGCCATGCCGCTGGTCAGCGCAAAGATTCTATCCAACGGCGATCCTGAAAAGATGAAATCGATTTTAGAGAAGACGAATGTCAACGGCGGAGCCATTGCCATCGGACATCCTGTGGGTGCAAGTGGAGCAAGAATCCTCCTGACTATGATCTATGAATTGAGAAGAAGAGGTGGAGGAATTGGAGTTGCATCCATCTGTGGCGGATTAGCACAGGGCGAGGGAGCCATTGTGCAGGTTGAAGGCAGGTAGTTTACTCGGTGATAACCAAGACCTGATTTCGGAGAAACCGTCAAATCAAATCTCGATTGATGATCTCACGCCCTACTCCTGAACTATGTTATAAGGACACGACATAATGAATGGGTTAAACCATTTAGGAGGAAAGCAGGAAAGCTTGATTTTCACCTGGGTCAGAGAATCCTTTTTGCAGTATGTTCCCTGCCTCCCATTTCATAATCTTTATCCGGCTTCGGGCTGCGTTGGAGACTCCGTCATGGTAAACCGAGCAAACGAGCTCACAGAGCCTGCAGCCGGTGCACTTTTCTGGACTAATAGCGAGAACTTTACCCATGGGGTCCATTGACTTTCTCCTTTCGTCTAACGAATGGTTCGAATAAGAACGAATTTGGCGAATAATGATTCAATTCGACCCATTCGCTATCATTCGTTAAATTCGCTTTGTATTACAACAGACGGGAGGGTTCTTTTTCCAAGCCCAGCCTTTTGAGCGTTTCTGGCTTCGGAACGCCATTCTCATCAAGGCCCTTGTATTCATAGAATTCATCAATCATCTTCTTGAATTTTTTCCGATCGATGACACTGCCTACGACATCTGGCGCACCCCTTTGGCAGGGTTCATCAAAGTAGCGGTGATTGAGCATATCCCCCTTTTTGAGGTCCTCTCTCTGTAATCCTTCGCGGAGGTTAAAGAGCCGCTCGATCATGTTACCTCGCTCAGCAATGTCCCAAATTTCCCGAGGAGTAAGTTCCAGTCCCGTATTGTAGTAAATAACTTTGGGCCAGTCTTCAAAATTGGGAAGGGTAGGGCCTAAGAATGCGGTGTGATACTTACAGATGCCGAGACAATCGACTGCCATAAAACAGTTTTCTTGCCAGAAGACCTGCCACGGCTTGCCGATGTATTCCATATGTTCAGAACTCAATGGCCCATCGTAAGGTACCGGGCTACTGTAGATCTTTCTCAGCACTTCTACAGGCAAATGGTACAGGTCAATAGCCGGACGGCTTCTCAAATGGTCTGAGCCGCGGGAAGCCGTAGCAATATTAAGTGCAAGGCTGGGGGTTGCTCGCTCATCAGAGTGAAGATTGCTTACCCCTTTTACTTGGATCAGGTAGTCAAAGGAATTCTTTCCAATCTTCTCGGAGGCGATGATTCCTCCCTCGGCCAAGGTATCTCCCAACCAACCCTCTCTAAAACAGATACGTCTTATCATCTCCAGGAGTGCCTCATTGCTGCTAAAACGCAATTCCAGGCCATCGGTCTCTTTGTTGGTGAGGATTCCCAGTTCATAGAGCTCCATCGCCCAGGAGATAATACTTCCGATTTCCAGATTGTCCACACCCCACTGATTGACTAAGTGATTAGCTGTCAATAGGGTTTCTAGGCTCGCGCAATCTGGTTCACAGCAAAAACCGCCCTGGGACGTATAGTCAGGGCCCTCGTCGTATCTCCCCGCATAGGGTCCGGTAGGAATTTTGTACTTGGCCCGGCAGTGAACCTGGCAACCAAAACAACTGGCCATATGATAGGGCCCCATCGTTTTCGTACAGGCTTCATCAATTGATTCCGGTTCGATTTCATCACAATAGAGCTGTTGGTTATACTGGAAATTTCTGCACCGCACACCACCCCAGGAGTTGGTGGCTCCCCAAATAAAGGGGGTACCAAAGGTTCCCATGGTTTGGTTAACCTTAGAGCTCGTGATTTGTTCAATAAAGCGCTTGTTATACTCAAGAGCTTCCTTCGGATGGGCAATCTTAATATCCATGGTGCCGCGGGCGGCAATGGCCTTCAAATTTTTTGAACCCATGACCGCTCCCATTCCGGTCCTTCCACCAGAATTCTTGATGCCGGTCATAACATTGGCAAACCTTACCAGATTTTCACCCGCTGGACCTATGACCAAGCTCTTAATATCGTCATCCCCCAGTTCTTCCCGGATTGCCCATTGAGCTTCAGTGGTGGTTTTGCCCCAAAGGTTGCGGGCATCACGGATCTCGATCTTGCCATTGTGAATCCACAGGTAAGCTGGTTTTTCTGCCTTACCCTTGATGACGAGATGATGAAAGCCTGCCCAGGCTAATTCAGGAGTAAAGAAACCTCCCATGTTACAACTCCCCAGCATACCTCCCAGTGGGGATTTAGCCATAACATGGCATCTGGAGGTTGCTGAAGCCAAGGTAGCAGTTAAAATTCCACCGCTGACAATGAGAGTATTTTCAGGACCAAGGGGGTCACAGCCTTTCTCCGTGTGATTGTAGAGCAAATAGGCATCCAGTCCTCTGCCGCCCAAGAATTTTCTCCGCACATCGAGCGGAATCGGCCTGATTTCAATTTTGCCGGTGGAGAGATCGATATATGCTATCTTCCTATTTAGGGCCATCTTTCTTTTCC
>Ga0214473_10001069_pt1 | contig 37121 bp, 74 predicted proteins | sample RVTome_7_FD_203509 | JGI IMG/M metagenome (GOLD analysis project Ga0214473, IMG submission 203509) | Soil microbial communities from uranium-contaminated site in the Upper Colorado River Basin, Wyoming, United States - RVT98D197 | ecosystem: Environmental > Terrestrial > Soil > Contaminated >... | reverse complement strand
CCGCGCCGCGTCCGAGAAGGATCCAGTCGGGTCGTCGTCGGGGGTTGGCGCGCCGCTCGCGGCGCCCATGTAGTCCCCGCGCTGGACCACCGCGGAGGTGCCGCCGCCCCCGGAGACGCGGTCCGTCCACTGGTTCCCGCGGAACGGGTGCCCCTGCTTGTCACCCACCGGAGGCTTCCTTCTCGCCCGGCTCATCGCGCTTCGTGCCCGCGCACCCGGGACGCGCTCGCTCCCAGCGGTCCTTGAGCTGGCTGTCCTCGCGCGACTGCCAGGCCATGTTCTCCGGGGTGTCAGGCCCGCCGCACGCGAGCGGGAAGATGTGGTCGATCACGTACCCGGGTCGCCCGTTAGGAAAGCCGGTGCACTTCTTGAACTCGCGGATCGCCTCGCGCGACCGGATCAGCTCGCCCGTCTTCGCATGCCGAACGCGATAGGGCAGGAGCCTCTCGGGGAACGGGCAGGTCTCGAGACCGACGGCCCCGGGGCGAGAGCCGAGCGCAGCGACGAACGCGGCGAGGAAGAGCGTGGCGATCACGAGAGGGCCCTCCGGACCAGCTCGGCCAGGACCAGCGGGACGACGGCGGCCCGCAGGCACGACCAGCACAGGCACCCGTGGGCCACGTCGCTGCAGTTCGCGCACGTGCGCCAGAACCCGCGCCGCCTCACCGCGTCTCCCGCGCCCGCGCCATCATGAGCGAGCTGAAATAGCCTATGGCAGAGACCTGGGCCTTGACGCCCGGTCCGTAGTTCTTCTTCACGGCGGAGAACTGGAGGACGACCCAGTCGCCGCCGCGGTTGACCACGGAGTGCGTCGTCGACTGGATCAGCACGCCGTCGTCGTACTCTCCGCGCTGGACGACTCCCATCAGCATCGCCTCCCTCGGGGGTGGAACAGGTTCATGTGCAGCGCCATGTCGTCGATCGTCTGCTCGCACAGGTATCCGAACACCTGCGCCCCGCACGCGGGGCAGATCGTCGTGACGCGCAGCCCGGACTCCGAGGCGTACTCCAGCTGGAAGTCGACCGTCGGGGCGTAGACCGCAACCTCGTTCATCACCTCGTCCACCTCCCGCCCGTGGGCTGGCCGGGCGGCACTCGCTTCTGCCCCGCCCCGCCGCCCGCGGCTCGCTTCGCCTCCCCGTGCTCCCTCGCGAGCGTGAGCGCGAACTTCCGGTCCTTGCCCCTCAGGTCGCGGGCCATCTCGAGCGCCGTTGCCTGACGCTGCCGGTGATACGCGGCTGCGCCGCCGGGGGTCTCCACCACGTGGAGCGAAGCGTTCGTGGTCTTCTCGGCTCGCGGGTCCTGCATGCGGATCGCCTCCCTGACGCGGAGGGCGCGGCGCTCGGCGTGGACCGCGGCCTCCTGCTCGGGGCTCAGCGGCTTCACCTCGACCACCTCGCGCTTGACCGCCGCGGGGATCTTGTTCTCCGCCCGGAGGCGGCGGAGGTCGGGGGCGAGCTGCGCCTTCAACTCGGCGTAGCGCCGGCGGTGCTCCGCGATCTGGCGCTCCGCCTCCGCCTTGCGGCCACGCGTGTCCGCCACCTTCGACTCGAGCCTCGCGACGCGCTCCTCGGCCCTCGCGACGCGCTCCACGCCCGGCCCGCGCTCGGTGACCCTGAAGCCGGGCGTCGTGTAGTCCGCCCCGGGGTCCGCCGAGCGGTCCTGAGACTTCGGCCCGAACCTCCCGTGCAGCTTGGCCATCAGCTCACTTCCTCGTCCATCGGCCGCCGGTCGGGCTGCCCCTCGGGACGCGGGGGTGCTTCGCGTTGAAATCGGCGTCCGCCGCGCTCGCCTCGGCGTGTACGCGTCCCATCACGGCCTCCGTGTCGCCGCGCATCACCTCGTCCGCGGCCGCCGCGTGGCCGCGCGTCCCGGGCTGCGCGTGCTGGTCCGCGTAGGCGCGGGCCGCGTCCGAGATGTCGTCCCGACCTAGGCCCGCGACGCTCGCGGGGACCTCGTTCTCGCGGCGGAGGTGATCGAGGTCAGGCGTCGGTCCCTGGGCTGGGGTGCCCGTCCTCGTCGCGGTGAATTGCGCGGCGGCCCTCTGTGCCGGGGTCCGCTCGGGCAGCGCGGCGACGCGGGAGGCCTTGTAGGCCGCGTTTCGCTCGGCGAGCGTAGGGGTCTTGTCCCGGAAACCTTCGAACGGGTCGTCGGGCAGCTTGACCTTGTCCCCGTAGTCGCCGCGGATCGCCTTCTGCACCTGGTTGCCGAGCTTCGTTCGCTTCGTGTTACCAGGGAAGCCCAGCTGTCGCTGGCGTCGGGCATCAGCCGCGTCTCGTCCGTGTTCCGTCTCACCCCGCTGCTCACGAAGTGCGCGCGGAGAATCACCCTTACCCCTGGCCACTATCTCGTCTCCCAGTCGGCGCGGCAGTTCGACACCGACCGCTTCCAGTCGATCGTCTCCGGGGGCTTCCCGCCCATCGCGCACCTCCACCGCTCGAGCCGGTTCACGCGGTCGTTCATCGTGTCCCACCTCTCGTAGAGCGAGATCACCTGGCTGAAGATACCCCAGAGCATCGGGACTATGACGAACAGCGCGCCGGCGACCTGCATCGTCCGCTTGTCGACGTTCACCGGCTCACCGCTCTGTACTTCTGCTGGACGACCTGGCGCTTCAGGCCGTAGATCTTAGCGTCGGGGGCCGTCTCGATGGGCTGGATCAGCTCGAGCTCTTGCGGCTCGGCGAACAGGTGGAGCACCGCGACGCCCGTCGGGAGCAGCTCGACGCTCGCCACGCGCGCCGTCACGTCGGCGCCGTCCAGCGTGACGCGCGGGTCCAGGCCGTTCGGCGCGGCGCCCATCTCCAGGAGGATCATCAGCTTATTATACCTTGTCCCGGTCGGCGGACCAAGCGCGGTACTCGGCCCAGTAGCCCGCGGCCATCACGGCGGCGGCCACGAGCACCGACCCCGCCAGGGCCACGAGGGCCCACGCGACCCGGTCGATCGACTGCGCCACGAACATCGTCTGGTCGGGGGTCACGGTTCACCTCAGTCCTTCAAGCACTTCCACTCGCCGGTAGGGACGAAGACGTGGCCGTTCCAACTCGCTACGTCGTAACAGTCAACCGGGGCGTCGGGCGCGTGGCCCACGCCGCGACGGCCAGCCACAGGAGCAGCCCCGCTAGTGCCTGCCGGACGACGGGCGGCACGGGGTCACCGCTTCTTCCGCCCGAAGTTCTCGCCGCAGTGGCCGCGCTCGCACGCCGCCTCGTCCTCGGCGAACTCCCCCGGCGTGTGGACGGCGCCCGTCTTGAGGTTCTTGGCCTCGACGACCTCGCCGCCGGCGAACGCCAGCCGGACCTTCTTGCCAGTCTTGGTCGTCTTCACGCGGTAGCGGGCTCCCGGGATCGGCACGGCTAGTACGCCTTCGCCGCCCGCATGCCAGGCTTGGCCGGCATCTCGGACATCACGCCCTCGCCGCAGTGGTCGGCGGAGCCCTCGCACCGCTCCTTCGCCGCCCTCATCTCCTCCGAGTCCATGTGCGCCCTCATCTCCTCGGGCGTCATCTTGGACATCTTGGCTCTCATCGCGGCGTCCATCATCGCGGGTTCCTCCTTCGCCTCCATCTCGTCGTAGTTCTCCGGCAGGTGCTTCTCCGCGAACGCGCGGACGGCCCTGGCGTCGTCTAACTTCCCGGTGTACTTCACCACCTCACCCCCACAGCTCGTCCGGCACGATCTTGTCGTCGACGGTCTCGTGCCCCTCGCAGACCATGCGGCCGTCGCTGTCGAACCGGCACACCGCCTGGTGGTGGAGGTCCCGCACGTAGGCTCGGAGCGCCGGCTCCGTGACCTGGGCCAGGACCCGCGGGGTCACCGCGCCGAGGTCGTTCACTTCCTCACGGGCTTGTCGTACGGGGCGCGCGGCGGGGTCCCGCCGTAGCTCTCGACCCGCGCGTTCAAGTCCTCGCGGGTGGCCCTGCCCTCCGGGCTGCCTCCGACTAAGTCCTCAGCGCAGCGACGGCAGTGGCCCGACGCGCAGTCCCCGTGCCCCGGGCCGCAGCTCAGCACTCAGTACTCCTCGTCCTCGTCGTCCATCTCGGAGTCCGGCATGACCTCGCCGTCTGGCATGCGGTGGAACTTCTCCGGCACGTTCTCGTCCGCGCACGCCGGGCACTGGCCGGCGGCGCAGTCCGAGTGGTCCGTCATCATTGGGTGCCCTCCCTCTACTTCAGCGCGTCGCAGCGGGGGTGATGCGCGACGTCGATCACCGGCCCCTCCGGCGTCTCCCGCCGGCGCACGACCTCGGCCCTGCAGTGGACGCACGGCCTGTGCCTCGCGTACCACGCCTCGGGCTTCGCGGGCGGGATCGGGGTGGTGAGCGTGCTGTTCTTCACCGCTTGAAGAGCCCCTCGACGACCCTCTTGCCGTCGTCGTATCCCCTCTGCCAGTCCTTGAACGCGGGGTCGTCCGGGCCGCCGACCGACGTCGGGCCGAGCGACCCCGATTGCGGTGTGCCGGCCAGGTCGAGCGCCTGCCGAGCGCCGTCGCGGCGGCCCCTCTCCTCGTCCGTCCGCGGCTCCGGTACGACCGCGAACTGGGTCGTCGTGCTCATGAGACCCGCGATCGCGCTGACGCTGTCGGCCTCCAGCCTCTTGGTGTCAGCGCGCTGGCCCTGGACGATCTCCCCCGGGCCTGGCGTGACGACGATGCTGATCTCGCGGGCCATCAGCTCTCCTTCCCCTCGTCCTCGCTGTCGTCGGACTCCGGTTCGTCGGCGACCGGCCCGGCGACCGGTTCGGGTTCGGCGACAGGCTCGGCGACCGGCTCGGCGACCGGCTCGGCGACCGGCTCGGCGACCGGCTCGGCGACCGGCTCGGCGACCGGCTCGGCTTCGGCGACAGGCTCGTCCTCGACCTCCTGGAAGAGCGCCGCCGCGCCCGCCGCGGCCTGCTCGGCCTCGGCCTTCGCCTTGAGCTGCGCCACGATCACCTCGTCGCCGTCCTGCCACTTGAGGTGGGTCTGCGAGTCGAAGTCGGACGCGTTGATGTGCGCCCACGACCCGTTGTAGTGGACCTTGACCGTCGGGACTGCCGCCATCACCTCACCTCACCCTTGTCTACGGCCGTCGCGTCCTTCGGCCTCTTCACCCACAGCGTCGCCGCCGCCACGAGGGCGGTCACGGCGCCAGACTTCGCCGCCGCGACTACCGCTGCGGGGTCCGTGTTCCCGGACTGCACGAGCGGCGTCACGGCGCCGATCGCGCCGCCCACCGCCGTCACCAGGATCGTCTTCACCACCGGGCTCCGGTGGAGCCACGCCAAGATCTTCGCGTACATATGACTTTCTCCTCAGGCGAACTTGCCGCCCCTCGCGCTGCCCTTGTTGTGGCGGCGGTACTTGCTCTCGTCCCAGTCGCGACCGCCGCGCGGCTGCGCCTCGGGGTGCGGCTTGGACTCGTGGATCTTGTCCCGGTCCACGGGCTCACGGTTGTAGGACTTGACGGCGTCGCCGTCGAAGTCGTCACTCTTCCCGATCTGGTCCGCCACTCGCGGCGCGGACTTGCCCTTCGCGGGCATGTCGCGCCTGGTGAGGCGGTCTGCCACGCTGCCCGTGCCGGTGCGGCGGAACATCGGGTTCTTCTTGCTGACTTCTTCCTCGCCCCGCGCGGCGACGCGCTCCTGGTGCGAGAGCTCGCCGCCCGCCTCGTTGCGCTTCGCGCGCGCGCCGCGGACGCCTGCTGCCTCTTGATCTCCACCTCGGTGGGTGGCTTCGGCGGCTTCACCGACTTGACCGGCTTGACCGGAGGGGTGGCCATCACTTCTTCCCGAACGGCGACTTCTTGGCCGGCGCCTCGTCCTCGTCCTCCTCGACCGGCGCGTCGTCCTCAGACTCGTCGTCCTCGGACTCGGTCCCGGCCAGGTCAGAGTTGGCCGCGGGCTGCACGAGCGCGGACGGGTTGCCCTTCTGCTTCGCGGCGGAGGCGAGGGTGGTGAACGAGAAGATCGGCGTGTTGTCCTCCGCCTCCCCGACCTGGTAGCTGGCGCGGGGGTCCGGCGGCGGCGCGGTGGCCGGGCCCTTCGCGGTGGTGACCTTGACCGCGCCCTGCTCCGCCCGCGCGGCCTCGGCCTCGGGGCTCAGCTTCGGCTCGGGCGCCGCTGCGTTCGGGCCAACCAGGCTCGTGGACTTCGACGCCGCGGGCGGCGCGGGAGCTGATCCCCTGAGCGGCGACGCGCCCGGGTCCTTCGCGCCCTTCGCGGGGACGGCGTACGCCTGCCCCGGGTACTCCTTGATCGGGGTGTGCGGACCCTTCGGTCCGGCTGCCTTCTTCTTCTTCGGCGGGAATGCCATTACTCGTAGCCTCCGTACTTGCCCTTCTTCATGCCGAGCGACCTGTAGGCGTCGCGGCGGGCACGGGCCATCTCGTTCCGGCGCACGCGCTGCTCGTCCTTACGGCGGGAGGCCGCGATGGACGCGCGCTGCTCCGCGTCTTGGGAGACCTTCCAGGTCGTCCCGCCCGGCCCGAGGCTCGGCTGACTCAGGCGCTCGCGCAGCGCGGTCGTCAGTTCGCGGCGGCGGGTGTTCTCGTCACCTGCGGGCTTGCCCTTAGGCGTCAGCGTGTCGCCGGGACGCTCGGTCGGCCCGCCGCCCTGCGCGCGGGCGGCGCGCTCCATCTCGCCCAGGTTCGTGACCCGGCCGCTCTTGTCGAACACCGGCTTCGGGACGCCGCCGTGCTCGTGCGGGTTCCGCAGGTTCAGCGCGTCGACGTTCGCCTCGCGGCGCGCGGCGCTCGTCGCCTCCTCAACTTGCATCCCGGCGCGGAGCCGGGCGCCCATCGCGGCCTCCTCGGCGCGGCCCTCGGAGCCGCGCCCGTGGGCCAGCTGCCGCTGGACGAAGTCGTCGGCGGACTCGCCCGGGCGGCGGGCGTTCTCAGCGATCCGCCTGACCTCCCCGGACAGCTCGGCGACGGACTTCCCGCCGCCGGCGGGCGTCCACGCGCTCGTGCGCTTCGCGGCGAGCTCGGTCGCGACGACCTCGACCCTGGCGCTGAGCTCCGGCGGGACGTCGCGGCCGATCCTGCGGAGGTCGTGCTCCCGCTCGGACAGCCGGCGGAGCTCGGCGCTCTTCCTGTCGTAGAGGTCGGCCTTCGCGCGCTCCCCCGGGGTAATCCCGATCCTGCGGTCCGTCGCCGCGCCCTGCGCCGCGGCGTGCTGGTTCCCGCGGAACGGGTGGCCCTGCTTGTCGCCCACCGGCTACCCCCTCCGCCGATAGATGAAGTCCTCGGCGTCCTTCCGGCTCACCTTCCGGCTCCCCTCGCGACTGGGGCGCAAACGCCTGCGGGCCGCCTCCGCAACAACGCCGCGGCCAGCCGCGAGCGTCTTCAACGCATCAGCCTTGACCTCCTCGCGCGTGGAGTTCTTCCCGACAGCGGCGCCCTCGACTCGATAAGCGTTGGCGAGCCGCGCACTCTCATGCATCCGGTCGAGGGCGAGCGCCCTGGGATCCGCAGGGACGCGGTTCTCGCGCGCGAGGTGCGCGAAGTTCGGGGCGACCTCCGCGATCCGCAGCGCCTCGGAGTGGGCGCGCTCCCGCTCGCGCAGCTGATCTTCACGAGCTGAGCGCCGGTCCTCGCGGTCCGCCTCGCGGGCCGCGTCCCGCTCCTCCTGCGGGGTCAGGTTGTCGGGGACCGTGACGCGGACCGGACCCGTGCGCCCCTCGATCCGCGCGGAGTAGGTTTGCGGGCGCGGGGTTGACTGTGGCTCGCCGGGCTTGATGATCTCCGCCCGCGCGTAGTCGCTGTCCTGCTTCGCGGCGTAGCTGACGTTGAACCCCGTCTTGCCGTACTCCTTCGTCCTTCGGATAGCCACGTCCATATTGTGCCGCGTGGCCACGTCCCGCGCGTTGCGGGCCGCGTCGTCGTAGGTGTCGTAGCGGCCCGCGCTGCCGCTCCCGGTCACGAACTGGTTGCCCCGGAACGGGTGGCCCTGCTTCTCGCCCATGTGTCGGCTCCTACTCCCAGTAGGTGCCGCCGCGGGCACCCTTGACCTTCACGAGGCCGGCGTCACGCATGGCCTGGTCGCGCTCCTTGCGCCGCGCGTAGGCCCTCTGCCCGCTCGTCTTCTCTGGCTTCGGGGCCGGGTCTGGGCGGTCCGCGCCCGTGTAGCGGCGCGAGTAATCCAACATCGCGTTGACACTCTTCTCGTTTGCTGTCAACGGGACCTTTGGGGCGGGACGAGTGATTGACGCGAACTCACTGCCGGGATCGGCTTTTCTCCCCTCAGTCTTCACCTCGGACTCGGCCCAGGTGTTCCCCTTGGCGATGCTCTTCTCGCCCGACGCGAAGCCCGTCAGGTTGTAGACCTTCCCGGGCACCGGGCGGTCGAACTCGCCGGCGCCGCCCGTCGGGACGTTCGACACGCGGGCCGGGATCGCGTTCTCCCGCTTGAGGTGGTCCAGGTCCGGAACAGCCGCGCCCTTCAGCTCCGCCGTCGCCCTGCCCGTGCGTATCGCCAGCGACTCGGCGGACATGGGGATCGGCCCCTGCCTGAACGACCCGGTCTCCGGGTCGTAGCCGACGCCGTGCTTCGCGGCGACCGCGTGGCCCTGGTCGCGGTTCGCGCGGTCCTGCATGCGGTCCATCGCCGCGACCTGCGCGGCGGTGTACTGATTGCCCCGGAACGCGTGTCCCTGCTTGTCACCCATGGATCAGCCCCTTTTAGATGGAGTACGGTCAGAAGCCCGGGAGGTTCCGGGCGGTCACGAAGTTTTGCGTCAGAACCAACCCGAGCACGAGCGCGGGTCGTCGCGGAGCTCGAGGTTCGCGGAGCAGATCCGGCAGTTCCCCGTGCCCATCAGGAACGCGGCCGGGTTCGTCGTGTTGTTCGGGGTGCAGTCCTGCCCGTTTCGGCCGTCGCGCGTGAAGCCGCCGAACAGGATCCACGCCTCGACCGCCACCTGCTCCGCGTCCTTACCGCTGCCAGGGAGCCGCATCGGGCACGCCGCGCGCAGGTTGCCGTCTGCCATCGGGCTCTGCCCCGTGGCTGCGCAGTACGGCTCCTGTCGTATCACGACGACGCTCCCGTCGGCGTTTCCCATCGTGTGCCTGATCGCCTTCACCTCGTAGGCGGGGCGGCCGATCTCGTTGTCGCCCCAGCCGGGCGGCAGGGTCTCGCGCGACCAGACGCGGATCGGGCAGGGCTCGACGGGACACACGCTGGCGACCGGCGGGGGCTCGACCGGCGGGGGCTCGACCGGCGCGAACGGGCGGAACGCGCCCTTGTACTGGTTCTGGGTCAGGCAGCCGTTCCCGTAGGAGAACAGCTTCCACTCCTCGTAGACCTGTTCGCCCGTGGTCGACGCCTCGGTGCTCGGGCGGCCGACCGTGAGGTGATCGGCCTTGGGGTTGTTGTTGTTCGAGCCCTGCGCCGCGACGATGCCGGCGCCCTGGAGCTCGCGCGAGACGTCGCGGTAGGCGGCGTCGATGCCCGCGACGCCCAGCATGAGGCACTGGTCGTCGGCCCAGGCAGCGCCGCACGACTGCTGCGCCTTCTTGATCGCCGCCGCGACCGCGACGCGCAGCGTGCTCGTCTGGTTCACGCCGGAGTCGGTCCACGCCTCGTCGCGCAACACTGGCGGGAGGAAGGCGGGGTTCAGCTCGCTCTGGCAGTAGGGTTTCGGTAGCTGGCACCCCTTCACGGGGTCGACGCACTGCTGCCCGGATGGGCACGACGCGGGGCAGGTGGGAGCGGCCGGCTTGCAGGTGTGGTTTCCGACGCCCGAGATAGTGCAGGCGCTGCCTGTCGGGCACCCGAGCAGTTCCCAGTCCTCGCCGGGCGGTTGGACCCAGCAGCCGCAGTCCTGGTTCGGCAGGCAGACGGGCTCGTGAGGCTCGACCGGCTTCGCCACGCAACCCCTGGCCGGGTCCTCGCACTCCTGACCCTCGGGGCACGTCGCGGGGCACTGCGTCGCCGGCGGGTCCGGCGGCGGCCCGGGGATCGGGACGCAGGCGCCGGCGACGCAGATCTCGCCCGGCGCGCACGGCGGTGCGCACGGCCGTGCTACGATCGCGCACCCGTTCAGCGCGGCGATCAGGATCGCGGCAACTGCGGTGGCGCTCAGGACCTTGATCCAGAATCCCAGCTTGAACGGGGCCTCGATCGGCGTGTCCCAGGCGCGGCGCCGATGGTGGCCGGGGGCCGCGAGCCACTGAAGGAAGCTAAGCTGGTCGTTACACGCCGCTCGGCCGCCCTCGGTGCACCCGCCCGACGTCCCGTCGTGGTCAACCTCGTGTCGGCAAGCCATCAGATCAGCACCTTCTTCGGTTCTCCGAACTTCTCCTCGAGGGAGTCGAACGACTCCCTGACCGGCATCGGCGGGAACCCCGGGAGGAGCAGGTTCACGTGGCCGACGATGACGCGCCCCTGCTGGTCGCGGCCGGGGATCGCGACGCCGACGCCCGGGATCGCCAGGGCCTCCGCGCCGTCCGCCATGGTGATCCGGGCTGGCCTCACCGCCCGCCCCTCGGCCCCCTCAGCGGGCCGTAGCCGGCACGGCGCGACCTCTGGATCTCGTCGGCCGCGAGGCGGCCGATCCGGGTAACAGCCCTGTGCTTCAACACCGCAGATTCCTTGGAGATCCTGGCGAGGGCGCCCTCGACCGACTCGCGCTTCGCGAGCTGGCGGCCCTCTCGCTCCGCCCTCGCGCGCTCGCCGGGCTTCGGGGTGATCTGCCGGGCACCGAGCGCCGGAGCCCCCGCCTCTCGCGCGACCTGCCGGAGGATCTCGCGCTCGCGGTCGGTGACGCGGAGGTCGCGCTCGGGCGCCGGCGCGAGAGACTTGCCGGTGACCCCGGCTGTTTCGCTGTACGCGCCCCTGCCGCCCGCGGGGACGTCGGAAACCTTCGCGGGGAGCTTGTTCTCGCGGGAGAGGTGATCGAGGTCGGGGGACTGGGCCGCGAGGCGCTTGTCCGCCTCCGTCATCCGCCGCTCCGACTCCGCAGCTGCGGCATCGCGGGCGGCTTGGATCTGGTCTGCACGAGCCTTGGCGCGGCCCTTCGGCGTGGCGGCACGAGCTTCAGCAACGGTCTCGTCACGCCACTTGATCTCCCCTCCGGGCCCGAAGCTGCCGCGCATCTTCCCGCTGACCTGCTCGCGCAGGTTCGGCTTAGTCGCCCACTCCTCAGGTTTGATGGTCTGCGTGACTACCCCGGCTATCTCGCGGATCTTCTCCGAGTCCTTCGTCACCTGCCGTTCGGTGGCGTAGTCCCGCTCGGTGACGACGTTGCCCGCGGCGTCCACGCGAGACTTGAAGATCTTCTGAGTTCCGCCAGCGCCCGCCCCCCCGTACTGGTTCCCCCGGAACGGGTGCCCCGGCTTGTCGCCCACCTGTGCCATGAGATTTCAGCTCCTCTTTATGCCCGCGCGCGTCCAGGGGCACGTGTACTTGTCCGGGTTCGCGAGGGCGAAGTCGTCCATCGCGTCGGGGGATGCGGCGTACTCGGGCACTCCGAAGTCGCGGCGGATCTGCTTGAAGCAGCGGGCGACGAGCCGCGAGCACACGCCGCCGGCCTCGTTGCCGATCCAGCGGCGGACGACGTTCCGGCCGTTCAGGACCTTGTTGTCGACCAGGTACGCGAGCAGCTGCCGCGCGGGGTACTTCTCGCCGATCCTGCTGACGGCGACCGCGGCGAGCGTGAGCCGCTCGACGTCGGTCAGGTTCGTCGGGCGCCACACGACGACGTCGTCCTCGTAGTGGTAGTCCCACACCGAGCCCCTGCGGACGACCTTGTCGGCCTCGACGATCACGTCCGGGGCGGCGACGCAGATGGCCGCGTGGTTGATCCTGGTAGGAGCCTCGCCGCGCGTGCGCTCCGCCCACCGGATCGCGCGCCCGAGCCAGCTGTTCCCCGCCGTCAGGACGACGTCGCCGACCTCGAGCGGGTACCGCGCGGCCAGATCCTCGGGCGACTCGTAGAGGTGGCCCCGGGCCGCGCCGTTCACTCGTCATCCTCCGTGCCCGCGACCGCGGCGGAGGCGGAGGCGGCGGCGCCGGCGAGCTCGGTCGAGAGCGAGGCCATCTTCGCCGCGAGCTCCGCGTCCGTCAGGCCGTCGTAGGGCTTCACGCCGAGCGCGCCCTTGACCTTGACGGTCTGCGGCGGCTTGCCGAAGCGGTACGTCATGATGCAGTTGAACACGCCGGCCGGCATCGGCGTCGCCGCCGCGCGGACCTTCTTGGCGCACTCCTCGGGGGTGATCTCGCCGGTGAGGGCCATCGAGACGAGGTGCTCCACCGTGACCGAGTTGACGCCCTCGACCCAGCGCCAGATCATCGCCTCCCAGCGCTCGTCGTCCACGAAGGTCTTGGCGAAGCCGCGGCCCTCCAGGGTGACCTTGCCCCGGGCGCCGGGGTTGCGCCCCTTGCCGGGGCCGTTCCCGAGGTTCTCGGGGTACCCGTCCGGGTTCCCGGGGATTCCGGTCATGTTTGCCAAGCGGAGGACCTCCTCGAGCTCAAGCGCCGGTGGGCGCGAACTCTCACCCGCTCATTATACCACAATCACCACTTAGATGGGTGGAGGAAGATGGCAGCGAGCCTCGGAGTCGAACCGAGCTCGCGGGCTTCAAAGGCCCGCCACCTCCCGGAGGTCGACCCGCTGTAGTTGGAGGCGCGTGCCGGAATCGAACCGGCGTAGTGCGGGTTGCAGCCGCACGCCTCGCCACTGGGCTAACGCGCCGTCGTCGACTGACTGCTCAGCAACCCTTCTTGCGCTTCTTGCTCTTCGCCACGGTGCCCTCCTACGCGGGCTTCGGGCGTCGGCTCCCGCGCATCTTTGCCCGAGTCCCCTCCGAGTGATAGTAAGGCCGGGCTCTCTTCGTGGCGCTGATCTTCATCCTTGTCTCCAAAGATCGCGGTTCCCGAGATGTCCGACCCTTCTTCGCCGCACTGATCCGGGCTCTAGTCTCTGGAGAACATAGCCGCCCAAGACTGTTCTTGTTTCCCTTCGACTTCGCACCAATCTTCGCTTTTGTTTCTGGGGACCGGGGCCCTCGGTTCTTCCCCTTCATTGACACGCTTCTTTTCGCTCGCGTCTCTGAAGAGCATGCTAACCCAGGAGTTCCTTCCCCGCCCTCTGTCGCGTTTACCAAGTCGGCGCCAGCGGCACGCATCAACGCGATGGCGAACTTCTCCGCAGCCGATGCATAACGGTCTTCAGTACTCAGGATCAACTTCGCTATCGGGGCACCGGGAAGACTCCGCAGCCAGGTACACCTGTGGTTCCGCCCTCCAAGCCGAGCTGTGTTCAGGTGTTTCTGGGCTCGGACAAGAATAGGACGGACAGTCTTCCCGATGTAACGAACATCGTCAGGATTCCGCGGATCGGACAACGCGTAGATATTCGTCACGCGACGCGAACTCGTCTCGATGCCTTAACATTGAGCATCCGTACGATGTGGTCAGCCGCGTGACTGGCGGCCCACGCGTCGGGCTTTATCTGGACCTTGAAACCCTGCCCGACCACGAGGCCGACGAGCTCCTGCAGGTACTTCGAGGACAGGTGCTTCTCGACCGGGTTTGCATCGATGTGGATCGTGAGGTCCCCCCTCACGACGTCGTTCAGCTCCATGCCGAGCGAGACGCTGTGCCAGACCTCCTTGAGGAGGCGCTCCCGGAGCGACGTGACGCGGGGGACGATGACGCGGGTGTACGCGGCGCGCCCGCCGCTGTGCGGCGTCAGCACGGCCACGACCGTCACGAACTGCGTGGTCCTCCCGGTCTGGAGCGAGTCGGTCCCGACGTGGACGGTCCTCCCGCCCTGGCACGCGTCCGCGACGTAGTCGCGGATGCTCGGGACGTCGATCCCGGAAACTGTCCTCCAGCGTTTGTCACCGTCACCCATCTTCGCGTCCCTCCCGGGACGATTGTAGCACGTAGTGGCGGAGGATCAGCGAGTCGAACGCTGTAGGGCTGTCAACCCTCGCTGGTGTTCAAAGCCAGTTCCCACCGTTGGGCTATCCTCCGAATGGCGGAGACGGAGTGAGTCGAACACTCTCGGGTCGCCTGTCGGCTCCCGTGCGACGCTTCCAACGTCGTTCCCACCGTTAGGCTCGTCTCCAAATTTGGCGGAGAGTGAGCGAGTCGAACGCTCTCGGGCTCTCGCCCGTGCTGGCTTTCGAGACCAGTTCCCACCGTTGGGCTACCCTCCACGAGATGGCGGAGGGAGCGCGATTCGAACGCGCGTGACCCGTGGGTCGTGGCAGGTTAGCAACCTGCTGGGGTCCCCGCTCCCCCATCCCCTCCGTGGTAGACGCGCCTGGTGCTGCCCCAGGATCTAGGCGCCGGTCCGGCGCAACCGGGTATAGGCCGGCTCGAGGCGCTGGCCTCCCCGCGTCTGGCGATTCACGTGGGTCCGCGCTGCGCCCGCGCGGCCATTTCCCCTCTCGGGTGCCTATCCCCAGGAGTTTCACCTCGGGCCCACTCCTCCAGGTGGTTGAGCGTCGCCTGGCCCACGCACCGAATTTGGACGCCCGCCCCGGACTCGAACCGGGAGGTACCATGCCTTAGAAGGGCCGGTGTCATCCATCGACGCGGGCGCTGAACTGGAACTCCCGATCGGGTTCGAACCGATGGCCCCCTCGTTAGGACCGAGGCGCTCTTCCTCTGAGCTACGGGAGCGAAGTTTGGAGGTCCGCCAGGGAGTTGAACCCTGCTCTTCCGGCGTTCGTAGCACCGGTGCCTCTCCGCAGGCCGCGGACCGTTTCTGGCGACGGGACGGCTGCGGTGGTCGCACGAGGGCTGACCATGGTTCTCTCGTGCTCTTCGCCGCGAGTCTGCTCGAGGGCGCCCGTCACGCCCTGTTGATCCCTACTGCGTCGTGAAGTGCTCCCAGTGCCCGACGGCGAACGCGGCCACGAGGTCGTTCTTCCGGTACACGGTCAGGGCGCCGAACTCGACCTTGACCTCGTCTGCCGGCTCGACCGGGACTTCACCTGAGTTGTTCGTCAACGTCACCGCCACTTTCATAGACCATGCCTCCTTTATCGGCTTGAGGTCCGCCCGACGCCGGCCCGCGGGACGCGGGCCGGGCACGACACGTCTGGGGGCACGCGAACCCGTAGGACGCGAGCCGGTAGGACGGCAGCGGCGGTTTAGGCACCGCTTCGCGCGTTCGTTAACAGGACGGAGGAGCCGCCGTCCCAGAAAGTCGCAGCAGGGCACGCCGTCTCGCCCTTCACGCACGAACGGCTGTCCACTGAGTCTGGAGCGCGCGGCGGGACTCGAACCCACGGCCTCCTCCTTCGGAGGGAGGTGCTCTTCCGTCTGAGCTACGCGCGCGGGACTGGTAGGGTCAGGGGGATTCGAACCCCCGTCGTTCGGTTGAAAGCCGAGTCGCTTACCGATTAGCGTATGACCCCGGAGAACGAAATTGCAGAGCGCCCGCCGTCGAGGCGCCGCTCGCGGCGCCTCGAGGTGCGGATTCCGCCTCCGGTAGGGGCCGGCCGGCCCGTCCGGGATTTCCTACGGCGGACGATTTACCCCGCGACGGTAGGTGGCCGTGGCGGGCTGTCGCCCCTGGATGCGCTCTGCTTACAGTCGAACTGGAGCCGGCCGCGAGGATCGAACTCGCTGCCTCCCGATTACAGGTCGGGCGCGCTGCCCTCAGCGCATGGCCGGCGTGTGAAGATGTTCAACGGGCCGCGGCCCTAGAAGCCGCTGGTAGAAGGCTCTCGTGCCCACGCCTGCCGGCGTGCGACGGTCTTACCGGGACGAACCCTGACCCGAGGATATGGTGGAGGCGGCCGGAGTTGAACCGGCGTCCGAAACAGCGCGGCGTGACGCTCGACAGGCTTAACTGCGGGGCACGCGAAGAAAGTAAACGACTAGCGGTTCCGGGTTTGCCGCCACCCTCTTGCACTCCCGCAGGTGCGAGCTACTAGTCCGCTGACAACGGCCGGGCAGCGGAACCCTGGACGCGATCGGCCTGGGTGACGTCCGGCCCGCACGCTGCCGATCAGGGTCGCGCGGCGGACGGCGCGCGGCTGTTAGGCCGCGAGCGGCAGTGATTCGTATTCTGCGTTTGTTGTTCGTCAGCGGGATTTAGGTGTCTGCTGACACGACACCGCCTGCACGTCAAGTCGCGACAGTCCCGTCGAAACCGGTACGCCCCCGAATTGGTGGTAGGGTAACTGGCTCTCTCAGCCAGGGTCCGTGTCGACGGTGGTTGCTCCGGCGTGCACGCCTCGGCCCCTTTCGTCCTCGCGCCCGTTTCAGGCGCGGCAGCAGGATCATCCTGCTTACCCCGTGGAAGTGGTGCTGACTGTTGGTGCCGCCCCAACTTTTCGCGCTCTTCAGGCGCGCGCATTCACTGGAATTGCTAAGTCAGCGTCGCCGTCGTCCCTCCGGCCCTCACGAACACCCGGTCTTGGCACGTGGTCCGCCCGGGAGGGGCGGCTCGTTCCGCTGGACGGCGTCACGAACTGTGGAGCCCCGACGCCCGCGGGGTCGCAGGGCCTGGCGTTTCCCCCCGCTTCTCGCTTCACGGGCGTAGGGCATTGAAATGGAGCCCCCTCGCGGGATCGAACCGCGCATCTCCTGCTTACGAGGCAGGCGTGTCTCCCTCAACACTTTGGGGGCGTGACTGGTGGGGCCGGGAGGACTCTCACCTCCACTGCACCCGCCCCGTCGGGCGGGCCGGTCTCAGCCGCGCGGCCCGTCGCCTCGTTCGGCGCGGGCCCAACCCGCGACGCCTCGCGGCGCCCGGGGACGCCGCTGCGTTGCCGCACGGCCCCGTTGAACTTGGCGGGAGCGCGAGGAGTTGAACCCCGCTCGAACGGTTTTGGAGACCGCCGCGCGCCCAGCGCCCGCTCCCGTGGTCCATCCCCGAGGACTCGAACCTCGCACTGCCGGTAATCAGCCAGCCGTGATACTCACATTCACCAGGGATGGATGGATGAACTGGTGGACCTTCCGTCAAGGCGCTAGTCCTCGTGCAAGTGTGGCGCGAGCATGACGGTCTTTAACCGCGGAGGACTCGCGGTTGGCCCGTAGGTTGGTGGGACGCCAGGGAATCGAACCCTGCCCCGCGGGTTAAAGGCCCGCCGCTCCGCCTTGGAGCTAACATCCCGGAACTGGCTCCTAGGGCAGGACTCGAACCTGCAACTCTCTCCTTAACAGGGAGGTGCTCAACCATTGGGCTACCTAGGAATGGAATTGGCTGGGTCACGTGGACTCGAACCACGATTGGCGGGTTCAGAGCCCGCTGTCCTACCGTTGAACGATAACCCAAGAACTTTGGTCGGGGGACCCGGATTTGAACCGGGGCGACGGCGTTCCGAACGCCGGATGCTACCAGGCTACATCATCCCCCGATGGCGCGCCTCGGACTCGAACCGAGACATCAGGGCGTTTTAAGTGCCCCGCCTCTGCCGTTGGGCTAGCGCGCCGGAGTGGTCGGGAAACCGGGAGTCGAACCCGGGCAACGCGCTTCCAAAGCGCGGATGCTGCCGTAACATCTTTTCCCGCTGAAGTGGGGTGACCGCGGAGATTTGAACTCCGACTGCGAGGGCCACAACCTCGCGTGCGCGACCATTACACTACGGCCACACAGCGGCCGACCGGCGCGGGCTCGTGCGGGGGCGGCGAGAGTACGCGCCCCGCGTGTCGACGCCCGGCCGCCCGAAGCACCCTCGCGGCGCGGGCGGTGTCGGTCGGCCTCTGTGTGACGATAGTTGGTGCACCACCCGGGGATCGAACCCAGAACACCACCGTGTCAAGGTGGCGTGATACCGTTTCACCAGCGGTGCTTGGTGGCAACTTAAGTTGGTGGATCGCCTGAGACTCGAACTCAGAAGAGCGCCGTGTAAGAGCGCCATGATACCGTTTCATCAACGATCCGTTGGTAGCGGGAATGGGTAACGATCCCATCTGGCTTCGGCTTATGAGGCCGACGCGGTCACCATGATCGCCATCCCGCAACAGGTGTTGGTAGGGCTGCAGGGAATCGAACCCTGATTACCTGGCTGAGAACCAGGGAGCCTGCCGTTAGCCGACAGCCCCACGGAAGTTTGGTGGACAAGCGGGGAGTCGAACCCCGATCCCCTGGGTGCAAACCAGGTATCTTCCCTTTGGACGACTCGCCCACGAGACGAATAGAGGCGTGTTACCCGTTGCACCACGGGGCCGCTCTGCTGGGCCGCTCCGGTTTCAGGAGCCGTCTGTCACCTTCGCACGGTGAGCCCGCTCGCGTTTGTTTCCCGACGGGACTCGAACCCGCATCTCCTCAAGTTTGTGGCGGGAGCGACGGGGATCGAACCCGCCTCACTGCGCTGACAACGCAGCGGCCACTGCCAGCTGCCTCCGCTCCCGCGGATTCTGGTGCGCACGGGCGGAGTCGAACCGCCAAGCCGTCAGGTTTGAGCTGACGAGGTATGCCGATTCCCGTCACGCGCGCGAATGGTAGCCTCGGTCGGATTCGAACCGACACTGGACCGCTTCTAAGGCGGTTGACTCTGCCGTTGGCCTACGAGGCTATGGTGCCGGTGAGTGGATTCGAACCACCACTTTCACGGTTCTGAACCGTGTCACTCTGCCGTTGGCGTACACCGGCTCGATCTGGTGCGCGGAGCGGGATTTGAACCCGCACTGTGCAGGCTCTCAACCTGCTGACTCTGCCGTTGGCCTACCCGCGCGTTGACTGGTGCCCCGCCGGGGAGTCAAACCCCGTCCTGTCAGGTTAAGAGCCTGCCATGCTGCCGTAACACCTGCGAGGCGCGAACTGGAGCGATCGGCGGGAGTCCAACCCGCACCGGGAACTTGGCAGGACCCCGTGCTAGCGCTACACCACGATCGCGATCTGGCCCCCTCCCGCCCCTCACGGGACGCGCCGCCCGTTCACAGCCACCCTCGCGGGTGCGGATACGCGGGCAAACCTTTCGGTTAGGAGGGGAATGTTCTGGAGCCCGGCGACGGTAACGATCCATCGTCTGATCCTTACCAAGGATCTATTCTGCCTTTGAACTAGCCGGGCGATCTGGAGCGGGCTGAGGGAGTCGAACCCTCACTTGTAGCTTGGAAGGCTTCAGTGCTGCCGTTGAACACTAAGCCCGCATGCCACTGTTTCCCGTCCGCGTTGCCGCGGACGGGCCGAGACGCAACCGCCTCGACCGGCCCTCTGGGACCGGAGGATCGCGTGGGAATCCTGGACAGGACGTGAGAGTGCGCCTGCCGCGCCTCCGGGCATCCGCCCGGCTATGGCCTTCAGCGACGTTTCCGCCGCCTTACTCACTGCCCCTGGACGGTGCCGGGAAGTCCCGCGCAAGCGCGGGGCCCGAGCTATAGCCCCCGTTCCAAGGCTCCTCGCGGGTCCTGTGCCCCCGCGTCGTCGACTGGTGGGGGAGCCGGGAGTCGAACCCGGGCGTTTCAGCTGGGCTGAGCGGTTTTACAGACCGCTTGAGGCTCCGACCTCATCTCCCCCGTCGTGTAGACCGCCGGCTGACGCCGGCGGTGCTGAGCAGTCGGTTGTCAAAGACTCGGGCGGCGTGACGCCGCCGGCGGCTCCATCCTCCGGCCGCCTCTGCCTGGATTCAATACCAAGCAGCACGAAAACAATCCTACCACGGAACCGTGCCGGGTGTCCATGCCCTAGAGCGGGTCCTCCGGGGCGAGCGGCGCGTTGAAGCCGTCCCGGTCCCCGCCCGGGCACCCGCACCCGGCGTCGACGCGCGAGACGACGGCGTGGTCGACGACGCACCCCGGCCCGGAGACGATCAGCTCGACCGGGTGCGGCACGAACGCGAGCGCGACGGCCTGGCCCGTGGAGTCGTCCGTCGTCCGGTAGAGCCAGCCGCCCGGGACCTTGACGCGCCACAGGAGCGCAGCGCACTTCTCCCACGGCTCCAGCTTCTGCGGCTCCGCCTTGCTCACGAGATCCCCCAGTGCGCGCGGTACTTCCTGAGCATCCAGCTCTCCACCCATTCGGCGTCGGGCGCGTCCGGGAGCGCCGACGTCTGGAGTTGTGCGGTGAGCGACTCCTTGAGCCGGTCGATGCTCCCGAGGACCTCCGCGAGCGGGTGCTTCCCCGTGCGGACGTCGCGCAGGTACAGGCGGACGGAGCCCGTCATCGGGAGGGTCAGCCTGCCCCTCTGGGCCAGCTCCAGACCCTGGTACCCGAGGCGCAGGGCGTGCATCGCGAACTTCGTGTCGTAGCCGTACCTCTCGACGAGCTCCGGCCGGTGGACCCGCGTACCGCGCTCGCCCCTCAGCCTCACCGCCTGGGCGGCGAGGTACCCCAGGAACGCGCCGATCGCGCGCTTGCTCACGATGCGCGGGGCGAGCGCGCGCAGCTCCTCGCCCTCCGGCGTGACCTCCTGCAGGTAGCCGGACTCGTGCGTCAGGTAGAGCAGGGTGAGCACCGACGGGTTGCCCTTGAGGGCGAGCCGGAGGTACTTCCTGAGGCCGTGCGTCACGAGGTCCAGGTCGCCGGGCTCGGAGCGCGCGTCGTGGCGCCCGGTGCGCTCCTCGGCGGTCCGCCGCACCTCGGTCTCGAACGGCGTACCGAGCCCGACGGCCCTGCCCATCGGCTCGATCACCACCGACATCTCGTCCCTGTCGTCCTGCCCCTCGATCCCGAGCCCGTGGGGAGTGGAGCCGACCGTGCCGCGGAGGATGACCCTCACGCGCCCGGCTCCTGACTCGCCCGCGCCTGCAGGACCAGCTCGCGGTGCCTCCGGATCCACGTCGTGAAGAGGATCGCGCGGTCCTCCGTGTAGAACGCCGACAAGCCCGTCTCGGCGATCGGCACGGGGAACTCGAAGCCGCACTGGGTGCGGTACCAGAGGTTCCCGTCGCAGTAGCGCAGGAACTGCACCTTCTGGTCGTCGACCATCTCCCTGAGCGTCCTCACCGGCGCCCCCTCTCGAGCACGAACTCCACGACATCGCGGACGTCCACGCCGAGGGCGAACACGAGCGGTCTGCCCTTCATCATCTCGGCCAGCGGGTTGAACTCCGACCCGCGCCCGCCGCCGAACGTGGCGAACCGCTCGCCGACCTCGTTCACGATCCTGTCAGTCTTCTCCGGGTTCACCATCACGCCTCTCCTCCCGCCGCCGCGGCGGCGCTCTCCTGCTCGAGGACCGCCTCGGCCGCCGTCGCGAGCTGACGGGCCCGCGGCCCGAGCTCCTCGCCGCTGAGCTCTCCCAACAGGTCGTACAGGGCGATCGCCAGGCGCACGACGCGCTGGGCGTACCTATCGCCCGAAGCCAACTCGAAGGCGGCGTCCTCTTCGAACGGCGTGAGTACCGTCTGCTCGCCCGGGTTACCCTGACACATCTTCGTACCCCTCCGGCAGCGGGCCGTACGTGGCGACGTACTCCTCGTTCATGATGAGGACCACGTCCTCGTGCGCGGGGCCGAAGTCGCAGGTCGAGTAGAACCAGCGCAGGTACCTCAGCTCGTCGAGCAGCGCCAGCTCCGGGCAGCGCTCGCCGCGCTCGACGCCGGCGACCACGCCGCTGCACTCGGTGCAGCCGCCCTCCGCGTCCGGGTGGTGCCGGTCCCCCACTTGCGCCATCACTCCTCCTCTCCCTCTCGCTCCGCCACTTCGCCGAGCTGCGGGTATTTCGGCCAGTCGCCCATGATCGCCCCGCAGTCCAAACACCAGCGGAACTCGACGTAGTCGCCGCCTCCCACTCCCCACCCGGACGGGAGGTAGCCGTCGCTTTCCTCGCGCCCGTTCAGGTCGATCCCGCAACAGTCCGAGCACTTCGCGACGATCGCCGCGACCCGGTCCTCGGGGTGCGCGCAGTGGGTGTGGACGATTGCCGGCTCGCTCACGCCGCTACCCCGTGCGCGGCGTCGTACGCCCTCACCACCCCGTCGACGCCCGCAGCCTCGGCCTCGAGCCTGCGGGCCCGGCGGGCGAGCTGTTCGTCCCCGTACTTCTCTGCGTCGAACCGGAGCCGGCGCGCCAGGTCGCGCTTCTCCATCGCCTCGCCCTCGAGGCCGTCTCGCTGGGCGCGCTCGAGCCCCGCGCCCCCGCGGGCGCGGCAGTCGCTCAGGTAGCGCTCGGCGCGCCGCGCCGCGGTCGCCTCGTGTCGGCTCACGACGCCAGCCGCGCCGTCACGGGTTTGATGTCTCCCGCCGACCTCGACGGCCGACGGACGATCCCGGCGCGCGACGAACCCTTGCGCAACTTGAGTTGACGGACAACCGCCTTATCTTCAAGCGACAGGTTGTTGAAAGCGTCGCTGAAAGCGGTTCCGACCAGCGTCACCGTAGCCGCGTCGCGCGGGATGCCGCGCTTCACGAGCGGCTTGATGATGTCCTCGTTGGTGCACTGGCGCGTGAACGACAGGACCATCGTCCAGACGGTCACCCCCTGACCGGACGAATAACCCCACGCGTTGACGCTCCGACCCATCGCGTCGGGGAACAGAGAGCGGACCCCCGCTTCGTCGATCTCGTAGCCGCGGACTACGCACTCGAAGATCCCGATAGGGACCTTCCCCTTCGGGATCGGCCTGCCATACGGGTCGAAAAACGTCTCGCCGTCAGAATACGTCTTGCCGTCTATCACGCTCGCCTCCATCCCACCCCAAGTTTCCCTGCGGCGCGCACCGCCATCCGGTCGATGTCGTTCCGGTTGCCGCCGGCATTCGGCGGCTCGTACTGGAGGACGGCGAGCACGCCGCCCTCGCAGCGCTCGAGTCGCGCGAGCGGGTGGACGACGAGCTCGCGCTTCGGCTCGAACGCCTCCGCGACGCCCGCGAGCGGGACGTCAGCCGGCACGGCCAGGACGTACGACCCGGTCACCCGCTTCTTGGCCCCGCGCCTCTCGACGGTGATCTCCGCCGCGAACCGCGCGGGCGGGCCCTCCGGGTACAGCTCCCACGCCATGCCCGTGGCCTCGAGCTTCGCCCAGTCCCCCGCCGTCAACGACTCCCGCCGCTTGCGCGCGGCGGCGCGCGTCTTCTTCACCTCGGGCTCCGGCGCGGACAACTCGCACGGGACGAGGTCCGCGTCGTTCAGGAGCTCTGCGAGCGGGTTGTCGTCGTCCTCCGCGGGCGCGTCGTCCAGGACCACGACGGCGTCCTTGCCGAGCAGCTTCGCCGCCCTCGGCTTCTTGAACAGGTCCGGGTCGACCCGCTCGACGGGCTCGTGGCCGAACGGGTCGCGGACGGCCTCACCCTTCTGGAGCCGCTCCCACACCTCGCGGGTCACGCGGAAGTCCGCGACCCCGCCGGGCGACAGCGTCTTGACGCCGGGGCCGGCCTGGGCCCGGCCGGTGACGTTCCGCTGCACCTGCTCGAGGACCCACGCGGCGACCGCCGGGACGACGCCCTTCGACAGCCACATCCGGTACTCGTGGTCGAGGATGTAGTCGCGGGGGAAGCCCATGACCGCGCGGTACTCGGCGGGCGACACGTTGCGCCCCTCGTAGACGAACCACGAGTCGCCGATGATGACCGCCGACAGGCCGTCGGGGTCCAGGACGCGCGGCGTCTTCGAGATGAACCGGTACCCGATCTTGATGCTCGCGCCGGGGCGGGCCGGCCGCCCGTTCCCGGTGTTCGCGCCGACGCACCACGTCCCGGCGACGTCCCCGAGGTCCATGCCCTTCGCGGGCTCGTGGTGCTTCTGGATGTTGCGCGCCAGCATCCCCGGCTCCGAGAGCAGCGCGGCGGGGTCGAGCCCCGCGTCGCGGAGCGCGCCCACCTGGGCCTCGAGCCTGCGGTCCATCTCGGCGTCCGGCTCGCCGGGGTCCACCCCCTCGAGCGTCTGGCGCAGCGAGACGCAGCGCGGGGCGTGAGCGACGTGGAACCGGTCGCCGACGTCCCTCCGGACAAAGACGGCCCAGAACCTGGGCCGCCACTGCGGGACGCCGAACGTCGCGGCGTTCTGAAGCAGGCGGTAGAGGTGGTACCCGTACTCCTCGGCCAAACGGTCGTGCTCCTCGCGGCCCCCCTCGAGGGCGCCCGGGACGGACTCGACCGCGATCGCGAGGCACCGCTTCCCGAGCGCGTAGTTGAGCACGAAGCGCGTCTCGTCGAAGTGGGCGGAGTTGAGGCCCTGCTTCCCGGAGCGGAGCAGCGTGCCCTTCGACTGGATCGAGAACGCCGCGCACGGCGGGTGGGCCAGGACGACCACGTCGCGCAGGTCCAGGTCGGGCCACCCGGACTTGTGCCCGACGAGGCGGCCCCGCATGTCGGGGAAGTTCACCGCCTGCCACTGGCTGCCGAAACCGCAGTCCTCGAGCGCCGCGATCACGTCCGCGCCCTGCTGCCGCGCGCCGAGCAGCAGCGACCCGGCGTAGGTGTTCACGACCAGGACGCGCGGGTCCCCGCCCTCGGGCCGCGACGTGTCGATCGTCTCGCTAGCCCGGAGGTCCTCCCACTTGGGCTTCGCCTCGCGGCCTGCGTCCGGCGCGCGCTCCCGCCGGGGCGCGAGTGCCAGCGTGGACGGCTCGACGCGGGCGGGAGCCGCGTCCTGCCGCTTGCAGTAGATGCACACATCCGACAACCCGCCAGGCAACGCGGGCGCCGACGCGTAACGCTCGAGCGGTCGCTCGGTGTGGCAACGGGCGCAGGCCCTCGTCTCCTCGACCGTCCCGACTTCCATCAGTTCTTCTCCTTGAGGGTGCTCACCGTTTGGCCCACGGTTTCACCTCGAGCCCCGCGCTCTCCCCGGTTTCGAGCGACTCTCTCGCCCGCGCGTACCGGGCGAACTCGCAGGCGCTGTGCTCTACGTTCTTCAAGCTCATCGGCCCGGGTGCCTCAGGGGGCGGGACGAGCGACCCGTCGGTAGGCTGCGAGAGCACCAGCGACCGGGCGACGTCAAGCGCGGGCGCGCCCGGGTCCACGAGAGCGGCGCCCCGGAGCGCGCCGGGACCGAGCAGCGCCCAAGTGCGCGAGTCGACGACGAGGTGTTCCGGGAGGACGCGGCACTCGAGGAGGTCGCACAGGATCTGCCAGGAGAAGAACGGGCCGACCCCCGGCGCGGCCTGGAGCTCGCGGGCCGCGTCTCGGAGCGATCCCGCGCGGCGGACGGTCGCGGCGGTCTCCTCGAGCCGCTCGTCGAAGTGCCGGAGCGAGCGCTCGTACATCTCGACGCCCTTCACGAAGTGCCGGCCCGTGAAGACGGGAGCGCCCGCGCGCATCTCCGCGCGGAGGAACCGAAGGAACCGCGGGATCTCGAGCGCTGCGGGTATCCCTCCGAAGGCCTCGAACGTCGCGACGCGGTTGACGAGCCGGTACGTGACCGAGTCCCACAGGGCGAACTCGAGGCCGAGGCCCCGCGCTCCGCGGCGTCGGCGGTGCGCCTGGAACCAGCGCGTGCCGCGGTCCGCCTCTCGATAGACGTTACAGAAGTGAAACTTGGCGAGCACCGGGTCGTCGGAGTACGGCGGCCCGTCGCCGCGCTCGCGCCGCCAGTAGGCGGCCTGCCGGGCGACGACGAACTCCCAGAACGCGCGCTCCCCCCGTGTCACCGCTCCTCGATCCTCGACGCCCATCATACCACGGTTCTGCCGGGCTATCTCGTCGCCTCGGCGGGTGGGCGGCTGAGCCTCGAACCGGCGCAGTACGCCCCCGACCCGACCGCCGCCGAGCAGTAGAACACGAGGAGCGCGGTCCCCGCCACGACCCAGAGCGCACGCCTCAGGCCCCAGGTCGCGTCGGCTTTTCCGAACAGGAACTTGACCGACCAGACGGCGGAGGCGACCGCGGCGACGACCGCGGCCATCGCCAAAGCGATCGTGAACCCGATCCGCACGGCCGTCAGCACGAACTCCAGGTAGTCTCCCATTCACCACTCCCCCTCTAGCACGCCCCCCAACACGTCGATCTCCCCGCGCGCGATCGCCTCGAGCCTCCGCCCGAAGTCGTCCGCGAGTGGGTCGCACGCGCTACCGATATCGCACCGGCAGTTCGGGTGCGACGGCGGCGCGCCGTACGCTGACATCCACGCCCGGTTCTTGTTGCACCGGTGGCACCGCGCCCGGTCCCGCGAGCAGTGCGGGCAGCCGTCGCGATGCTGCCGGCGCCACCAGCGAACGTCGTCGCCGCAGTCTAGGCACCGGCCCCGCAGGCGCCGCCAGAAGCGCGGGACCGCCTCGAGCAGGGACAGGGCGTCCCGGTGGAGCCACCTGCCGCTGCGGGGCGTCACCGGCGGCCGTACCACTTCTCGCGGCACACGACCGCGAGGTTGAACGCGTCGAGCGCGCGGCTCAGGTACTCGGCCAGGATGAAGTCCGGCGTGTCGCTACCGTTCTCCTGGCTCTCGCTGTTCAGCAGCGCGCGGAGCTTCTCCTCGAGGGTGGTCGGGGCGGCGGGCGTCTCCGCCTTCCCGCCGTCGGTGTCGGTCGACCAGGTCTTGCCCATGCAGGTCGGGCAGTACCGCTTGCCCACGACGACCTCTTTGAGGTGGCCCAGGCACCGGCACTGCGACTCGACGTGGACGCCACACACGTACTTCAAGATCTGGTGCCCGTTCACTTGCAGCCCCCGACCACGACCGCGAACCCTTTGCCGTCGCTCGACGGGCCCAGGATGTAGAGCAGGTTCCCGGTCGGCGCGTCGCACGCGACGACGACGCTGGTACCGCCGTTCGGGAGCCGCGCCGTCCGCTGGATGACGAGCCACTTCTCCTGCCTGGCCTCCTCGGGCATCCTGACGTTGGTCCCGGCGCACGCCGCGAGCAGGAGCGCGAGCGCGACCGCCGCGATGCGGGCCACTAGCCCAGGACCAGGCATTCCAGGCGCTCGGCGACCTGCGCCCTCACCGCCGCCGCGAGCTCGTCCGCGCTCAAGTGCACGCGCTCGACCGCGAGCAGGTCCACGACCTCCTCGACCGAGAACGTCCCTCCCGAGTTGAGCTCGGAGGCGAACGCGAACTTCCGCGCGGTCGCCACCGCCCGCACCGCGCGCTCCAGGCCCAGGCGCCGCACGAGCGCCTCCGCCTGCACCGCCTTCGCCGCGGCCTTGAGCGCCGCCTTGTCTACCGTCACCGTCACCGGCTGCGTCGTGTCTTCGCTCATCTCGACCTCCTCAACTTGTCCAGCGCGGACTCGACCGCGCCCAGAAACTTGTCCCACTCCTCCGGCGAGGCACCGTCGTAGGCGCTCCGCGCGGCCCGCAAGGGCCCTAGGTTGAACAGGCGCTCGAGCTCGTCGGTGTCGCCCCACGGCGTCGTGCAGGAGCAGCCCGAGTCGGACGCGTGCCAGAGGGTGCCGCTGGAGTCCCGGGACCAGACTCCGATCGCCGACCACTCGTAGCCCCCGGTGTCGAAGTTCAGCTCCGCCACCCGGGTGAACCCCAGGAACTCGCCCCCGCTGCCCGAGACCTTGACCCTCATTTCCCCATGCCCTTCCGGGATAGTACCACAGATCTCAGCTAGCCGGCGTTCCACCGCAGTCTCGCGCCTGAGTCCCCTGGCGAACTCCGCGACCAGCGACCCGAACTCCTCCCACCGGGCCCCGCGCCCGAGGACCAGGAAGTCGCGGAGCCCCTCCCGGGTCGGTGCCTCGGGGCTCACACCTCGCGCTCTTGGATGAACCCGCACCGGGCGCACGCACGCCGCTGGCCGTCCTGCGTCCACCTGTCTGCGGGGTTGAACCTGTTCATGAAAGAGAGCGTCACCGGCGCCCAGCGGGACCACTCGTGGAATCCGAAAAAGCACTTCAACATGTTACCTCCTCGTCGGGGATCACTCCTTCACCTCCACGTCGCTGGAGAACCAGCACGAGTTGCACACGCGGAGCCGTCTGGTTCCGCGCCACCTCCAGAACAGGAACGTGCGGATCGCGGGCCGGCGGACGACCGCGACGCCCCTGCGCGGGCACGGCTCGGTCGCGTGGGTCGCGTACCGGCACTCGCACCGCAGGTTCGCGCTGTCCAGCGCGCCGTCGGGCAGGTCGATCATCTCGCCTCCAGCTTACCCTCGACGCACCTGTAACCGATGGGTGCGAGGCCTTGGTGCTCGACGGTGAACCACCGGATCGCGCCCCGGTTCCTCACGTTGTGCTCGGCGCATGGGCCGCACATGAAGTACGGGTGAGCGTCGCCGCTGTCCACGACGGCAACGGCGGGCGCCCCGCACGGGATGTACTCCTCGCGCGAGAGATGCGACGCCTCCTGGCACGTGCGCTCCCGGCCGCGCGCGCCGATCACCTAGAAGTACCCTGTAACGCCACCGTCGTGGACTCGCCACTCAGGATGTCTACGCGTCGGCCGCGCAGGCGCGAGACGCTCCCGTACGTCGTCGCGTAGACGCGAGCGACCGGAGTCGAGCCGAAGAGGAGCCGGTACTCGACGCCGCGAGCCCCGCCTCCGCTGATGTTCGCGAAAGCTACGACGGCCTCGCGCGCCGTCTGGAACTCGCGACCGAACGCGATCGCGTCATTGTCAGACAGCACCCACCCGACCTCGTCGAACGAAGAGCGTTTCTGCCAGTGCCACCTCATCGGCGCACCGCCAGCCGCCGCAGCTCCGCGGCGATGAACTTGAGCCGCGCCACGCGCGCGCTGGTCGAACCGACGGGCCAACTACGCCACAGCGCGCGGATGTGGTGGATCCCGAAAGGGTCCCGCTCGACGTTCTGCCGCTCCCGCTCTTCGTCCACCCGCAGGAGGATCGCGAGCTCCGTCCCGGCGCTGATCCGCCCTCTCCCGCGCAGGTACTCGGCCTCGTTGCAGATCCACGTGCCCCACGAGTCGGCCACGACCGCCTCCGCGATCGCCAGCCACGCCTCGTGCAGCTCCAGGCGCCTCACGCCAGCACCTCGGCGCCCGCGGCGCGGGCCAAGTCCGCGTAGGACGGGTAGGTCCGGATCCACGACTCGTAGTCCGGGCTGATCTGGGCTGCCGCCTCCCAGACGCCGGCAGCGACGCGCCGGAGGGAGAGCTTGACCATGCGGCCCTGGACGTAGTCCAGGTACACGCCGCGGTCCTCCGGCAGGACCCGGAAGTCCTCGGGTTTGAACACGGTGTCCGAATCGAAGTGCAGGAAGCCCATCCCCACCGGTCGGCTCGCCTGCGCCGCGAGGGCGCACATCTTCTGGACCTGCTCGTCCGTCGCTCGAATCTTCATCTCACTTCCCTCCCTCTACTATGCGGGGTTCGGCGCCTTTCCTGGAACTGTCTGGGCTGTGATCTCCCTCGTCAGGCCAGTCTGTCGGTTCGCGGTGCCTGAGGTCGTGCTCGATCAGGAACTCATTCACCAAGGACTGGAGCGCGTCGTCCTCGACGATCCACGCCCGGGTTCCCGGCACTGCGTGGCGCTCGAAGTGCCCCAGCTCGACCAGCCGGGCGACCCAGTTCGCGGTCGACCCGAGCCTCCCGTCGCCCAAGTCGAAGAGCCGCCCACGGGTGACCAGGTCCGCCCTGTAGGCGGCGAGCGTCAGACCGCCGGCGACGCCCGCGATCGCCCGCTCCGCACGGGCGTACTTGTGGGGTCGCGGGGGTTTCTGCACGCGCGGGGTGGGGAGGATGCAGAACCAGGGCGGGGTCGGGTGGGCCGCGTTCCACGCCGCGCGCAGCGCGTCGCTCCGCTTCTGCTCCTCGTCAGCAGTGACGCGGGCGGCCGCGCGGCGCGCCGGCTCGTCGGCCGCCCAAGCGGCGCGGGCGGCGGACATCTCCGGCGTGTCGATTCCACTCACTCGCCACTCGCGATACGCACCCACGACCCAATCCGGCGCCGTGTGGTACGGGAGCCACGAGCCTACCCACCGCTTCAACCAGCCGCGGCCCGGGTCCCGGCGCCAGCGTTCGCCGTCGCGCTCGATCTCGAACCCCAGGAACTCGGTCATCACTCCCGCCCCTTGCTCGCCGCGCAGAGAAACCCCTTCGGGGAGGCGCCGGTGGCGACCCCTCGTCGCCCGATCGGCATGCGGTCCGCAGCTGCGCGACCCCACGCCCTGCCGTCGGTGTGGCGAACCCGCCCGCCGTTGAGACGCGCCGCGTACTTCCGCTTGCGGTTGAACTTGTCGTCCAGGTAGGCCTGGACCTTGACGAGCGCGCCGTCGATGCGCATCAGCGCGACCGAGCGCCCGCCGGGCACGTCCGCCGCCGCCTGGGTGACCGCCGCCTCGCGCTCGGACTCGAGCCGCTCCTCCATGCGCGTCACGAAGGCGTCGAGCCACGCCGCGCGGAACCCGCGCGCCGCCTCGACGCGCCCCTCGCGCTGCGACTGGTAGAAGTACCGGAGGTACTCCTTGTCCGCCAGCTTCCCGGCCTCGCGCGCGAGCACCGCGTAGACGTACTCGGCGACCGTCGCGTGGCTGCGGGTGCCCACGAACCAGACGTCGTTCGAGCTCGTGCGGACCAGGAACCGGCAGAGGTGCGCCCTCGCCACGACGCGCGCGAGCGACTCCTGCCACGCGACCCGCGTCCGCTTCCGCTCGATCTGGTGCTTCTCCTGGTCGACGAGGACCTGGACGACCGGGTCGTCCTGCGCCGCGCGCTGGTAGTCGAGGTCCGACGGCTTCAGCTCGTGCTCGAGCATCATCCGGTTGATCGCGGCGGCGAACGCCTCCGCCGCGTGCCCGTTGCCGAGCTTCGCCTCGCCGTCCCGCTGCGCCTGCATCTTCACGAGGCGGCGGAGGACCCTCTCGCGGTGGTCCTCGCTCTGGTTCCCGACCGCCTCCTGCATCTCCTCCTCGAACTCCTGGAACTGGACGCCGTGGTTCATGTGGCGGAGGTGGGCCAGCTCGTGGGCCGCCGTCTCCCAGACGTCCTCGGCGCGGCGCGGGTCCGCGTCCCACTCTCCGGGCCTCACCACGCCGCGCAGCACGAGCCGGACGTTCCCGCCGTGGTCGCAGTCGCCGAGCGGCGCGTCGCGGTACTCGGGCTTCGGGTGAGGGGTCACGCTCCGGAGGGGCAGCCCGTACCGCCGCGCGACGCGGAACATCGCGGTGCGGACCTCCTCGAAGAAGAGGACGTCGTCGGGGTGGATCAACGCTCGACCTCGACCCAGGCCATGATGCCCTGGTACCTGCGCATCCGCAGCGCCCAGCGATCCGCCTCGCGGGACACCGTGAACGACAGGCTGCACAGTCGCCCTTGGTAGTCGTGCCAGAGTACCCTGTTCATCTCACGCCTCCGAAGTCCGTCGTGACCTGCTCCGCGTCACGTCTGACGTCCGCGACGTAGGCGTCTCCCAGCTCGAAGCCCCCGTGCGTGAAGGGACTCTTGACCGCGCAGAACCACCGCGCGTAGGGCTTGTCGTCGTCGGCCTGGTAGCCCTTGAGGACCCGCCACTCCCAGCTGCCGTCCGGGGAGCGCCAGGTCTCGTACGGGTCCGCCGTGGGCCGCGTCTTGCCACGCAGGTTCTTCATCTCGCGCCCTCCACCAACCTATACGGGGTCTGGCTCAGGAAAGTTCCGCGATTACGGTCACGACCGGACCTCGATCTGGGTCACCGTGCCGCCGGGGAAGAAGTCGAGCGCCTGCGAGGCCGCGTGGTTCCAGTCGTCCGCCACGCAGCCGAACGAGAAAGTCTCGCCATGCGTTACCCCGCGAACCAGGTAGTCAGCCTGCGGCCTGAGCGCGGAGATCGGGACGAGCGGGCCGACCGCGTTCGCCTCCTCGACCCGGCGGTAGCCTACGAGCGCCTCCCGGACGAGCTGGGCGGCGGCCGGGGTGAACCCGCCGACGTGCCACTCGCGGATCTCCTCGACCGGCTTGCCCTCGTCCTCGAGGTAGTTGCGGCCGTCCTTGTAGTTGTAGACCGTCGCGACCGTGCGCCGCAGGTCGTCGAACCGCAGGGCCCAGTGCGCATCGACCTTGTAGCCGTCACCCTCGCCGGGCTCGCCGAACAGCGCGACCAGCTCCGCGTAGCTCGCGTCCACCTCGCCCTGCAGGTGCGTCCCGCCGGCCTCGACCGTCTCGTCGTTCTTCGGCATCACTTCCCCTTCAGCAGCCGTCGCGCCGCGCGTTGCGCGCGGGCGTAAGCCTCGTCGCTCACGTACGGCAACTCCCCGAACCCGCAGACGCTGTAACCGATCAGCTGGGCGAACTGCTCGCGGTCCTCCTGCGAGAACGGGAGGAGCGCGAGGCGGTTCAGGTCGGTCCCGCCCGCGTCCAGGAGGTGGCGCACGATCGCGTTCTCACGGAACCTGACGGTGCCGTGCTCGTCGCGGACGAGCGGCTGGTCCGGCTGCCGGTTCTGGAACCTGACGGTACCGCCCGCGTCGCGGACGAGCTGAGTTTTCTTCACCCGCATCTCGCCTCTTTCTCGCGTTCGACTTCGGCCACTACCTTGTCCGCGTACTTTCGCGCGGCCCAGACGTAAACCCGTCCCAGGTCGTGATCGATTGCGTTACGGACGGCGACCCGTTCTCTGCGATCCCGCAGGAGTGCGAGCGCGACGACAAGGGCATCCCGCCCTGCGTGCTTCGTTATGCGGGACACTCCCTCGTTCAGGAACCAGGACAGCGGAAAAGCGAGTCTACGCGCGAGCCCGAGCGGCCTCGTTATGCGGCGGAGCGCTCGACGACGGGCGAGATCACGCTTCGCACTCATCGCCGCTCCCCCGAGATCACGTCCCACGAGTGGGGGTCGACGCCCAGCCGGATCGTCTCCCGCTCCCAGATCGTCCGGAAGTTCAGGGCGCGGCGCACGCGGCCCAGCCAGTAGCCGCCGCTCAGCGCGTTGTTCAGGCGGATCAGCTCCGCCGTCGGGACGCCCGCGAACTCCTCGGCGAAGACGCCCGCGAACTCCTCGGCGAAGTCGAAGGCCTGTAGCATCGAGCCGGGGTTCACGACTTCGCCTCCTGGCGCTGGCGTGCGCTCTCGAGTTCTGATTCCGTCATCAGTGAGAACCGGGCTCGGCTGTCCTGCCCGCATTCCAGGCAGACGCGCCAACCCTGGCTCGGCGTAGAACGGTAGACGATCTCCCCGCCGCAGGCCGCGTGCCGCCCCAGGGCGCGGTCGGCCGTCACGACTCCCTCACCAGCGCCGCGAACGTCTCGGCGTCGAAGTCGTCGTCGGCGATCACGCGGTGGTCGCCTTCGTCGCTGCTCCTCCCGCGGGGGCCGCCGACGCGCTCGACCAGGTGCTCGACGTACCGGCCCGCCTCGCAGAGCGCCCGGTTGTTCGCGAAGTAGTTGCTCCGCTGGGTCCCGCCGAACAGCGCGGCGGTGAGCGCCGCGAAGTTCCCGGCGTGGAGGTCCTCGCCCAGGACCGGGAAGACCCGGGGGTTCACGTCGAGCGCGTGCTTGAGGGCGAACTCCGCCCGCTCGTCGGCCCGCTCGCCTGGGGTGAGCGGGTCCTCGACGCGCTCCGCGGTCGCCCGGTGCTCGGCCGGCACGGACTCCGGCGGCACGACCGACCAGACGCCGCCCCGGCTCCGCTCCCAGACCCCGTGGTTCCTGCGGTACTCGCTCATCCGTGCCCTCCTAAGATACCATACGCGGGCGGTTCAGGAAAGTTCCGTCAATCGGCACGCGCAGTTCGGATCAAGTAGAGACCTTCGTACGCGTCCCCGTTGACCCCGACGCGCCACTCGTGCCCCTCCGGGCAGCGGAGCGCTTGGATACCGCTGCGTTTCTCGAACTCGGTGCGCCGCGCCCGTCGACCGGCCGCGCCGCAGCGGGGGCACTCGGCCCGGTCGGCGTAGTCGCGTCTCATCACGCGCTCCGCCCGCTCACGCGGAGCAGCCACCCGAGGTCCTCGCCCGGGACGGCCGCGCCCGGGCGCCCGTGGGGCGAGTGGTGGGTCGTGGACTCCGGGCCCCGCGCCCCGGGCCTCAGTCGGCGCTGCACGCGCCCCACGGTCTCGGCGTCGACCGTCACGAGCGTGTGCTGGTACCAGCCGCCCCAGGTCCGCCGCCTCGGGAGGGTCGTGAGCGTCACGGCGCGGCCCTCGACCTCGCGCGTCTCGACCGCCCGGTAGTCGTCCATCAGCTCACCTCGAAGTGCTCCATCGCCGTCCGGAGCAGGTGGTCGTAGTCGCCCGACTTCATCTCGTCCATGACCGCCTTCACGCGCTCGGCCGGCCACCCCGCCTTGCGGGCCGCGGACTGGCACGCCCCCATCACGGCCCACGCGTTCCCGTCGCGCCCGACCAGCTTCACCCTCGGCTTCATCGCGCGGCCTCCCTCGCTATCAGCTTGTCGACGTCGTCCAGGTCCAGCACCCGCGCGGCGCCCGCGCCGTGGTTCTCGCCTCGGCACTTGCAGTCGCAGTTCGGGCCCCGCGCCGAGCGGCACGCGCCGCCGCAGTTCGTGAGCGCCCCGCCGGGCTTCGGCGCCCAGAGGATCGCCTCGACGCGGAACGCGCTCGAGGTGATGTTCGCGGCGGGTGCCCTCCCCGCCCACTTCCTGGTCCAGTCGCACGCGTGGACCTCGAGGAGCCCTAGGGCGAGCCGGTCGCCGCCCACGCGCCAGGCGTCCCACGCGCGGGTGGTGACCTCGTGCGTGAACCGCGTCTTGCAGCCGCGGCAGCGTACCGAGAGCCGCGTCCCGGGCTGCCCGCCGACCGTGATCTGGACCGCTCGTCTCATCGTTCGCTCCTACCATAATATACGGGAACGGCGCGGGGAGGTTCCGGGCGTTTACAAGCACGGTTGTAAGCGTCCTCTCCGGGTGACGGCCTCTGGCACGGTTCTTGAACGGCGATTCCGGGAACCTTCCCCGGCCGTTCCCGTATATATTAGTAGGGAGGGCGGAGTGGACAAGAGCAAGGTGCGGGAGATTCAGGAGGCGATCGCGGCGCTGGTGAAGTCGCACCCCGAGTGGGGCGTCCGAGCGACCAAGAACAACGCGTCGGTCTACCCGAACGAGGCCCGCATATCGCTCACGCTCACGGGCACGAGCGAGGACGGCGAGCGCGAGGCCTTCGGGCGCGTGGCGCACCTCTACGGCGTCAAGGCCGAGGCGTACGGCGCCGAGATCCCGGGGTACGGGGCGCTGGTCGGCTTCGTCACGAAGCGGCCGAAGTTCCCGGTACGTCTGCGGAAGGGCGACCGCGACACCCTCTACACCGAGGCGATGCTCGCTCGGCTGCCCGCGTCGCTCCGTCACGGGCCGGAACTTTCTTGAGCCGTTCACGTACGTAATTGCAGGAGGGCGCGATGAGCGAGACGGTCCAGACACCCTATGGCGGTTTCACCCGCGAGGAGCTCGAGGCGGCCTTCGCCCTCGTGCGGCACCCCGAGAACTGGAAGCTGCCGATCGACGCGACGCTCCAGGAAGACCCGTCGCTACTGCGGATCGACGCGATCCGCGCGGCGGTCCCCTTCTTCACCGGGTCGGTCGCGAGCGTGACCCAGGCCAAGGGCGGCAAGGTCCGCGTGCGGGCGCGCGGGTACTACGCGGCGGTGGGCGCGTGACGCGCACCACGGGGAAGTACAGCCACAAGCGTTACGGCTGCTCCCACTGCGGCGCGGTGTCGACCGAGGGCACGAACCACTGGGGCGAGATCTACTCGCGCTGCGGGTCGTGCTCCTGGCGGCGCCCGATGGACGCGACCGTCAAGGTCTGCCTCGAGCCGATGCCCGAGGGCTACGCGGAGCCCGAGCCGTGGACGCTGGTACGGCTGGGCGACGTCGCGAGCACCGTATAACAAGGGGATAGATATGACTAGCAAGTTTCCGAAGCGCCCGGTGCAGAAGGCCTCAGGTAAGAAGAACGTCGCCGCCTGGGTCCTCGCCGTCGGGTTGCTCTTCGCGTGCTGGGGGATGATGTCGAGCGCCTTGAGCGGCGCGGCGGGCGGCGCCGCAGCCGTCACCCCCGCCCCCGAGTGCCAGCAGTACCTCGCGACGCTCGACCTCTACATCGCGGGCAACCGACGGTGGAAGGCGGCAGACAAGCAGGGGCTCTACCAGGACCAGACCTGGGCGGAGCGCCGGGCGATCGGCGAGGCGATCGTGAGCACGAAGCCGGCCGGGTGCCAGCTGTGAAGCGAGCGCTCGTCCTCGTCTGCGCACTCCTCTCGCCGGGCTGTGAGGGTCTCTTCGCCCCGTACTGCGACGAGATCGGCGTCTACCCGACGTGCACCCGGCACGCCGGGGCATACACGTGCCCGACGAGCGGAGCGATCTGCAACGACGACGGGTACCGCGTCCACTACTCGTGCAAGGACTACGGCGGGACGTTCTGCACGGTGAGGCAGTGATGCTGTGGGAGGTTCACCTCACGCGGCTGTCGCTCGACATCCCGGTCGGGGCGACCGTCGTCCTGGTCGAGGCCTCGAGCCGAGCGGCGGCGCTGACGGAGGTCGAGCGGCTCTACGCGTACGACCCCTTCGACACTCAAGTCGAGTCATACCCGGCGGGCCGGGGGCCGTGGGTGGTTTCCACCTCCGGGGTCGCGCTGGCGAGGCGGGTCAAGTGAGCTGCGCGTGCCGGGTCGGACCGGGGAAGTTCGAGGGCGAGCCGGCGCTCGCGTTCCTAGCGTACCAGAACGCCGAGGGTGCCGACGCGACGACCGGGGTCCGCGACTGGTTCCGCCGGCCGTTCGACTTTGACACGGACGGCGCGGTTGCGCGAGCGGTCGAGTACGGCTACTGCCGGCCGTGCGTGGACGAGTCGCTCCTCGACGACTCCTACGGCCTCTCCCTCGTCGAGGACGAGCAGGGGTTCGTGTGGCTCGACCGCTACCCGACGGCCGGTGAGTTCGACGCGGCGCTCGCCGCCGCGGAGCAGGCAGAGCAGAACTGGGAGGAGTGACGATGAAGAAGGTGATCGCCGGAGTCTTGATCGGGCTGGCCCTGTCCTCCGCGCCCACCCGGGCGGACTGGGGGATGGGCGACTGGGGGACGCTGAAGGAGATCCGCGCGGCGCTCGTCGACCTGGCCAGAGCGCAGGCCCGCGCGGCGGACATGTCGCAGCGGCAGGCGGCAGCCTTCGAGCGGATGGCTGCGGCGCTGGAGCGGGCGTACCCTCCGCGCGCCGAGATGCCGCGATGAAGACCTACCTCAACGGGGAAGAAGCCGAGTGGCCCGAGGCCGTCCGCGCGCGGTTCGCGGAGCTGATGGCGGAGCGACCGCCGGCCAACGTCACGACGGCGAACTACGCCTCGCGGCGGCCGCGCGTCGACGAGTACGACCGAGGGTCGGACGAGCACGGGTTCGTCTACACGATCGACGGGCGGAGGGTCTGTTACATCTGGCTCGCGGGGCCGGACCTGGTGAAGAGGGGGAAGGTATGAGAGTCTACGTGGCGGGCTACGCGCTCCAGGCTTCGTTCGACGCCGAGA
>Ga0214473_10001068_pt1 | contig 37128 bp, 81 predicted proteins | sample RVTome_7_FD_203509 | JGI IMG/M metagenome (GOLD analysis project Ga0214473, IMG submission 203509) | Soil microbial communities from uranium-contaminated site in the Upper Colorado River Basin, Wyoming, United States - RVT98D197 | ecosystem: Environmental > Terrestrial > Soil > Contaminated >... | reverse complement strand
ACACCAGAAGAAGATGAGAGGCGAAGATTTGCACAGTGGAGGATACTTAACCCTACAAATGATCCAGAAGAGTTTATTAGAGCAAGAGAAGATTTTGTTAAAAAACACTATATTTTATCATCCAAGAATTCAGTTGAAGAAGATCCAGAAAGGATATTTCCTTCGATTATTGGTCATGAAAAGATTTCTAGAAATCCAGACATATTTGAAAAAGCAAGAATAGAACATCGTTTGAAGAAAGAAAAAGATTTTGAAGATCATATCGCTAAAGAACTTGTTGTAGAGTTTCATAACTTCCTAGAAACCAATAAGGATCATCTTGAATCAAAAGATCAAGAAGAAAATTTAACAAATATTCTTAATACAATTACAACTAAGGTATTTTCAAAATATCCTAGTTTAACAAAAAATCAGATGGATAGAGTAATAAAAATAACGGAAGAAGCAATTCACGAGGCAATTAGAAATCAGATAAAAAATGATAATCAAGATAAAATGAAACCAAAAGAAATAGAAAAATACAAACAAGCAACAAATTGGGTAATACAACTTTCTAAAGGATCAAATGACATTCAAAACGATCTGAGACTTAAAGGTGGTTCAGAAAAATGGATCAATTCACTGAAAAACAGGGTAATATCAATGACAGAAGAGGAACGCATTCAATTAATTGCAGATCTTATGGAGAATTTCAAAACAATTTCTAAAGGAGAACTAATTCTTCACCGAATACTACCAGTACACTTTTCAATAGAAATGGCAAATTGTGATAAATGTAGAGAACTAATCATAGGTAAAGAATTTAAAAGAATAACACAAGAAAATCTAGACATACAATATAGAGAACACGTTATTGAAAATCATCCAGAGTCTTGCCTGTTTGTAGGTCGTGGTACTGACTATGGATTTTCATCATCAATCTATTTGAAATCAAAAGACATAGAACGATTGATTTCTCATGAAATAATAAAAGAAATCCACGATGAACCAAATACTTCTAAAAGGATCACAGTAAAGGAAGTTTATGATGACCTTAACAGAGTCAGTAAAAGGGTTTTTGCAAAGTATCCAGAACTGACAAACGAACAAATTAAAAAAATAGTTATCATGACTGACAACATTACTAAAGAATCGATGGAAGAAACAAGATCGATGGAAGAAGCAAGAAACAAAACAAATACAGTAAAAGAGACACAAGTACCAAGAAATGTTGTACATGAACGAAAATCACCGATTAAAGTTACAGAAATTGAAGAAGAGATGATTGAAGAATGGGAACCAGAACCAGAACAAAAACCAGAACAAGAAAAATTAGACTTTGAAGATTTCAAAAATTTCCTAAAGGAAAGAGGGATACTAAATAGAATAGACTTTGAGAATTACCAGAAAGCAGAAATCAACAAAACAATCCCAAAGAGTCCAGAGTCATTTTACAAAAAAGATGGATGGAAGGGTTGGAAAGATGCAACAGGTTTCATTCCAAAGAAACCTGCAATGACTCAGGAAGTAATTGATCAGATTAAGGAACACATAAGGGACAATTGGGATTATTATGTTGGTCTAGAAGAGGGATTCATTATTTGGGTATTTGATCAGTGGGGTGTATTTGGAATCAAAGACCCAATGCAGAGAGCAATCTTCAACGAGTTTGTTCATTGGAAAGATATTCCCAAAAAACGAAATGCAATTTGGGAGTACCTTAACCTCAACGATACAAAAATCATCGAAGAAAAAATTATTACAAGTGCGGATAAAAAAGTTGAGACAAGGGATGAATTTCTTTCAAGACAGTTCTCCACATCTGTGAAAGATGTACCATTGTTTGATAGTAAGAAGGAAAGCATTCAGGAAATAATTCAGAAAAGTGATCACTATACACCAACGATGAAGAATGATAAAATAAACAGGTTCATGAGATTAAAATTCATAAAAAATATCTGGACATCATTTTTTGATTATCCAAAACAAGATCTGAGTTCACTACATAGAAACGGATTAGAGTTCCACGATAGAGTAATTGATGATTTTCAGAAACAATACGACTCTGTAACAGATGACTTTAATCCACATTGGAAGCAATATGTAAAGTTCTACAAATTCAGGGGTAAGCCTTCACTTATGCAAAGGTATGGAGCATTCATGCTTCTTACTGTTCAAGGGCTTCTAAACATGTTTGGAACAGGTACAGGAAAAACACTTACAGCGATTCTTGGAAGCAAGGTAATCAATGCAAAACATGTTTTCTGGATTTGCCCAAAAAATACAATTGATCAGTCAAGAAGAATGATTGAAGAGGCTTTTCCAGAAGTTTCAGAAGTTACAACTGTACTTGACAATCCAAAAGAAAAAACAATACCACTAGAGTTCTTTGAAGATCCATCAAAAACTGGTCACATGTTCAAGAAGAATGGAAAATACATTACAAAGTACCATCTAATAAATTATGAACAGTTCTCATTGAAGAGGAATGCAGAAAGGCTTTTGAACCAACTGCTAGGAAAGAAGATCCAACTATTTGTACTTGATGAATCACAAATGGTAAAAAACAGTAATGAAAGCGAAGAAAAATCATCAATTAGAAGAAAAAATATCATCACACTGCTAAATGATCTTAGAATACAAAATCCAAACATGAGGGTTTTGATGTTGTCTGCAACACCAATAGTCAACAATGTTGCAGAATTCATGTCGATGTACAAGATGATAAGCGGTACTGACTTGTTAAAGCATGGAATGTCAACATACACAAACATCAGAAACGGTGCAAGAATGTTTGCAGAAATACAACCATTCTCAATAAGATATGAAGCAAAATACGACATTGAAGTATTGCAACCGATTGTAGAGTGTGCTGGATATTTACCAGATGAAATGAGTGATGAAACTGCTAGGGAAACATCATGGATTGATTTCGAGTCTTTCTTGACTGAGATAAGAACTCCATTCATGCTAAAGAAGATGAGAGAGATCAGAGAAAAGAATCCAGATGAAAAATTTGTAATCTATACACATTATGTATCAAGTGGTATTGTAGATCAACTACAAATTGCATTTAGAAATGCAGGTTATAGGGTAGGATTGTTCACTGGTGAAGATAAGACAGGTTGGATTGAAGAAAAAGGCGTAAACGAGGAAGGAAAGAGAATATATGGTGAGCCATTCAAGGAAGGAAAACTCGATGTGCTTATTGCATCACGAACATTCCAAGTGGGGGTTGACGGTGCTCAAGGCGTATGTAGGAACATCTTCTTTAACGGTTTTGTATGGACTGATACAGAGTTTGAACAGACAAAAGGAAGGTTGGTACGAAGTGGACAGGATAGCAAGAGAGTTTATGTTCACATGTTCTTTGCAACAGTTAACGGTTTCAAATATGATCACGAGGTAAAATATCTGCGTGTACTACGAAAACGTGCATTGGGTGATCTCTGTAGGGATGGAAGGTTGCCAAAGGATGTATCGCTTGGGGAGAAAAAAGAAAAAGAGAATGCAATAGAAAAAATTCTGGTAAACAGGAGATCAGGTTTTCCAACAAAAGAGGCACTAAACCAAATGCATTCAGAGGAAGCACAACGAGAATTTAAGACACAACTTGAAGAACTAAAGAAGCAGTATCCAAATGCAAACTTTGATCTGGATAAGATAGGAGAAAGCAAAAATGACTAAAAAATTTACTGAAAAAAATTTTCAGGATGCTCAAAAGAAACTATTTCAAATAAAAATTATAAATGATAAGAAACAAAAATTAATAAAAAAACTAGACAAACGGATTTCTAAGATCAGAGAAGGAAGAAATACTCAAATAATTATTCCTAAGAATTTGGCAATACCAAAAAAGTTTTTAGATGAACTGGTTAAGGAAAATATCAACGAAAAGACAGATGTAAAGATAAAACTGAATGCATTGAATTCAATCATAGGTTACTTGGTAAGGAAAGGTGCAGACTCGAATCTACCAATGGAGATCCTAATTAACATTGCAAACGACTATGAAAAGAGGTTAAATGAACTTGAAACAAAATAAATTGAAAATTAAAGGTGATAAAAGGTGATGTCATTGACAGAAGAGAACAAAAAACTTCCATCATTGAAGGAATTCATATTCCCACCAGAAGAGATTCTCAGGTATATTGAAGATCTTTCAAGGTTTTACCAGTTCTCCAATCAGGAATCAGTTGACGTGTATGAAAAATGGAAGGACAAGGAAAACTACTCAGGTACACTTGGAGAATATTCAAGATTACGGAATATGAAATTTTTCTTTGAAAAAACTTCAGGCAAGGACTGGAATCCACTGATCAATGCAATTTTTCTTATAAACAATTACAGTGATGATGTAAGTGTAAAGAGTCTATTCAAACTTGAACCAATTGAACAGCAACAAGTTATTGATCTAATAACAAAAGGGCAGACTGCCTATGAAAAAATAACTTCATGGCTATCACCAATAAACAAAGGAGAAATTCTTGATGCAGTATTAGATGCAGTCAAAGTAACAATAGGAAATGAGAGACACGTACAATTTCAGGTTTTAAAATTTGCAGATCTCAAATCAACACAGAATCCAGATGAGGGTATTGGTGTTTATCCATTCATACTTGAAATTGATAATCCAAACGCACTTATAGAATATTTCAGGATGCAAAAAATCCCTGTATTTGACTGCCTGATTCTTGGATTCATGAGAAACAAAAACTACGAATTCAAGCCAACGATCTACATGTTCCTGATCTGGAAGAACGAATTTTTTGTTCTTGATATGGGAGAACGCAGATTTAACTTGGAAAGTACAGCAGGTGCAAGGAATCCTGAAAAATATATTGAAAGAAACTTCCAAAACGTTTGGTTGCCACTTGATATAATAATTGAAGGGAAAACCAATACTGATTCAGCAGATATTCTAGTTAGAGACCAAAAAATCTTCAGACGAGCAAACATCTTCAAGATATTTGAAGAGTCACCAGAGATGAAGGCTTGGATAGACATGTTCATTTATAGAGTTCTTGACTACATAAAAAACCAGAAAAACAAGATAGAGCAAGGTTTTGTTCCAACTGACATTGTAAAAATGCTAGAGGACAAGTCAGTTATTGAAGAAAGGATCCCAATAAAATCATTAGAGAAATACCACACGAGTTTTGAAAGCAGTGGTGATTCATCAAGTTATCTGATAAAAAAATATGGAACAAAAATAACAAGTGTTGTACCAACTGAATCAAGTTTCCCAATAATTATTGGGACAAAGGATAGGATTGAAGGAATAGTCAAATACAAGCAGAGAGAAAAACTTGCCCAGTCATTGGAAAGAGAACTCTTCAAAGATTGGAAGAAAAACCACTCGCAGGTTTACAAGCGGTTCAACAAATTTGTCATGTCACACAATGTTAATGGTATTATTTCAGTGGCACTTGAAGATAGAAAATATCCTTACATGGAAGTCAAAGGTGGTTCAATCTATGTTAATCATGAAAGAATAGAGATCAAGGAACCAACAATGGTAGAAGATTCCATTATAAAAATCAGAGATGACTATCGCTGGCAGGACACAGACGATGACCTTACAATAATTTGGAATAATCATAGTTTACGAAATGGGCATTGTGAAATATGCAATAAATTTCAATGGAAGAAATTGATTTATTTACAATTCAAGGACTATAGGCAGATCTGTTCATTTTTCAATGTTGATGAGGACAAATTGCCAGTACAGTTTATAGAACATTTCCACAGGCAAAACGAGACTGAGTATGGAAATCCAATATTAAGTGACACTGATCCAATGGATCAGATTAATGATTTCTGGTTCAGAGATGTTAGTACAAAATTGGTCGAGGGATGGGAAAACACTAAAAATATGTTTGCAAGTGGGGAACCTTACATCAAAATAATTATTCCATTATGCAGAAGATGTTTGAAAAAATCATTACCGAATGACAGTAAATTGGTGATAGACAATGAATGACATACCAATGAACCAGTGCTCAATTTGTGGAAATATGTTCCCTGATTTTGGTGCAGGAGAACCAGATGATCTGATTGAAGCAGAGTTCACTGATAATCTGTATTGTGAAAGTTGTCTGACAAGTGACAAGGCAATTAAGATTGAAGAGAAGGCAAGAAAAAAGAATCTAAAGTTTTTCAGCAAGGGGGTTTCAACTTGAGCATAATAATTAAACCTACAAAAATTAAAACAGGATTCTATCTATTGTTACCAAAATCTATTGTTAATTTGTTTGATATAAAAGACAATATGAGATTTAAATTAGAAGTCAGAAATAATGGTAAAAAAATAATTCGATACACTGAAAAAAAAGGCAAACGAAAACTGACAACAGTGAGAAAAAAAACTAGGCATAAGAATAAGAAAAGGAGACATAAAAAATGAGTCAGAATAAAGTAAAAGAAAAATGGTCAATGCCTGACTGGATGGAAAAATACAGAGATTTAATCAGTGTTGGTGACGAGGGAAAAAACTCTTCAACATCTATTGAAGATCTGATGAATGATACAACAACAAACAGTTTCAACAATATTTACAGATATGCTATGATAGTAAACGTGGATGCTAAGATCGGGCTATTAAAAAAATTATACGAGAAGGGGTTGTTGAAGTAAATGATACACAAATGCTCGATTTGTGGAAGAACTCTGGATTGTAATGAAGATTGTGATGAACCTGAGATGATACCAATGAACTGTGGTATAGAGATTGGAACACCGTATCATCAGGAAGAATATCACAAAATGATTGAGGCGAGAAAGAATTGAAGGCAATACTTTACGAGGTAATAGTTTCAGAGAGTGCAATAGATTCAGTTCATGGCTTTACCTACAAGATAAATGAAATCCATATACCAAAACTCAATATTTCAATTAATCATAAATTCATTTTCAAGACAAACAAAGGGAGGTACAAGAACAATAAAAAAATTGGAGAGATAGACATTAACCAGATCACAGCAAACATATTTTTAATTTTCTTACAAAACCAAAAAGTTGCAATGGAAAATGGGAATATTCTACTTTCAAAGTATTTTCCAGAAAGTAAAAAGAAAAACACATCACTGATTGTAAGACAAGATGTACGTGGTAAAAATTTTACAAAGAAGGTGAAGTAAAAAATGACAAGTCAGATAGAGAATGATGATAACAGGTTGGAAAGAGCAATTACAGCATGGGTTTTCCTTGAAATTATTCACAGTAGAAAAGTTGGGTTATCAAAGACTCAATTCAAAAAAGCAATTAGGATTGCAATGGGAGAATATACAAAAATTGCATTAAAAGAGGCAGACAAATACTAATGAGTAAAACAAAATTGGAGAATGATGGGCTTTTCAGTTGGACTTTCATAGGTAATTCCAAAGTTCAGCATGTAATTCTAGATTTTAACATGAAGAGTGGGATACTGACATTGTGTAAACTCAGATTCAAGACAAAAACTATCTTTACAAATGAAAAGGAAATCCAATGTAAAAAATGTCTAAAGGAAGTAAAAAAATGCAAGAAGGCATTTGGATGGGAAAAATAATGAGTAATGAAAGTATCAACGAAGGTAGAGGTTTGAATTATGTCTATAGTGGAGACTTACCTGAAAGGAACAGATGTAGTGACTGCGATAGAAAACTTTGGAGTTCAAACGGAAAAAGATTAGGAATTTGCTATTATTGTTTCCTAAAAAACAGGACAATAAAATTTGTAAATAATTACTTGCTGTCAATTGTGAGTCAGAACAGAGGTACAAAATAAGATGAGACAGATACTAAAAGAAGCACTTACAGTTTGCATCTTTATTGATGAAATTCAAGAGAGTATTGAGTATGACAAGCATGATATTCCTAATGTAAAACTACGTCTAGCAAAAAAAATAATAAAGAATTTTTTATCAAGGCTAAAACAATCAGAGTATTTTACTTTGAAAGACAGTCATGGCGAAACTTACTATAAAAGAATACAGAATCATCTTGAAAGTAATCATCACCTAGATCACTCAACTGCTGTTTATCTCACTTACATACAAATGCAAATCCATGATTTTGCAAGACATTTTCTTCCTGAAACTATAGGTCATGGTGGATATAGAAGAAATCCAGAAAAGGTTTCTTACTACAAGCCAATATTGGAGGTTTTGACAAGATGAACCAGAAAATAAAAATTGAAAGAAGAATACATGATATATGGAAAGGTCAGAGACAAGTACAAAAAATAATTAAAATGGAAATTCCATTTGGTAGGATTGGAAAGTATCATTACTTCTACTCTTCAAAAAAAGGAATAATTAGTTTAATCAAGGTTGTTGGAATCACCACATCTTGGGAAATTTGTGGCGGTGGACTAGTAGAAATGCAAAGATTTCCAACAAAAATTAAAGCAGACAGATTCATCAGGAGAATTTTATCATGATGGCTTCATTAAAAGCAAAGAGACCAAACTTTTCAGATGTAGAAAGAGCAGAAGAACTTTTTGCTTATGCATGTAATACTTGCCAACAAGAAATAATACAACCTTTTGTGAAAGGACTTTGGTATCACGTATTTAACTTCAACAAGGATCCTTTTGGTTGTAAAAAACTTGTTCCAAGAAAATACAAACCTATTGAAAAATGGGACTGTATGCATGATTTTAGATTTACTAAAGATATGACAAAGGCATTAAAATGTACAAAATGTGGGTATGCATTAAGATTTGAATTGATAGATATTGAAGTTTATCTTTCTAGAAATTTCTTTTGTGTTACATGTAAAACAAAATTTAAGATAATGAGTTCCCATATAAAAAAACACAAACGAAAACCATTTGAATTTAAGGTGCTTGGTAATTAAAAATGAAAGAAAAGATTTGGTCTGATAGTGGTCATGGAACTTCAGATTATGTTGAATCCTATAAAAGAAAGATGAATTTTCATGTTATAAATTCTGGAAAGATTTCAAGAAGCAAGTTCATCAGCATTGTATCAAAAATAACTCATGATAGCAAAAGTTGGCTTTATGAACACACAATGCTTGCAGGCAATGACATGCAATACCTATATCCAATCGATGATGATAAGATTGTATTTCTTACACAGTACCCAAGATCAATCAATGATATATTATTGAAATTTGATTTTAACGGTAATCTTGTTTGGATGAGGAATGATATTAGTGAAAGAGACCAGAAAATGATTTTTGAAAAGTATGGAGAGTTAAAAAATGAATTTTAGTTTTATTCAATGGATGATGATATTTACTGTAATATTTAGTAACCTAAGTATGTTATTTGGGTTATTTTTTTTGATTGATTCGCTTTCAATTAGTAATGAAACTGCTTCCTACCAATCTTATTTCATGATGGTTATTGGTGCTATTGGTATTATTTTATTTTGTAGATATTATAAAAAAGTATTTTTGATTCGGGTGAAACAAAAATGAATAAGGAAATTCAAGACGAGTTTGCAGTACCAAGATTTTGCCCTAATGGATGTGGTGAAACAGTTATTGCTTCACAACCAACTGAAGAGGAATTAGTATCATTGAGAGTTAGGTTTCCAGACTCAAAGAGATTTTGGCATACAAAGTGTACAAAATGTGGAGATCAGAGATTCATAGGAGAATTAAATTGAACGATATTATTGTAAGTGTAGCAGTTAAGAAATATGGAAGTGATTTGGGTCATAAATTTGATGATCAGAGATGTGTTTATTGTAATATTGAAGCAAGACAGTTTTATGAATTAGTTGGCGGTCTAAAAAGAGCAAACAAAACCATACTTTGTGAAAAGAGTCCAAATATTCCTAAAAAAATCGAACATAAACCAAGAATACAAAACACATCTAAATCAGAATTTTGGTTATTGCTTTATAATTATTATAAATCACAAAAGAAGATCTATTCTACATTCAAAGATTCTTTCGAGTATTTTTGGCGTGAACATAGAATTAATCGTTCAACTTTCAAAAAATTATTCAACGAAATATATCAAGAAAGAAGGTTTGATGGCAGAAACGCAATACATGTTTACGGTTCTCCTAGTGGTACTTTCAAAGATGAGGACAGACTACCAATGCAAACACCTAGAGGTTATAGAGAATGGTCGATATGGGGTATTGATGATTTTGACAAGAATGATTCATCGTATGTTATTGAGAAAAAGAGGATAGAAACTTAATGGCAAACTTTTCTAAGTTAAGAGAAGGCAATGTTGTACAGATTGAACTTGTTGGAGATGACATGTATGATTACCTTGAATTATCAAGGTGGCAAAAGGTAGATGATCATAATAAATCATGGGATGAATTTATTATTTTTAAACTGAATGAATTTTGTCAGACCCATGATGTTTTAGATATTGAAGTTGTAAACAGAGTTGGTTCAAATTATCATGATGGTACATTTAGTAAGACTTCTGAAACTATTTCTCGCAGACCAAGTTATGTCGTGTACTATCAGATAAAGAAACCAGAAGGAGATATAAATTGACACCAGTAACTGCAACTTTAATTTTGGTTACTATAGCAGTGGTAGTTGGTGTATTCCTCTTTGTTCTCGGTACTGAGTTTTCTTCAGATGATTGGAAAGAATGTGAATTTGGTTCAAAAACATACAAGAATATGTTTGGTTTTGAAAAGACTGAATGCTTTACATCAGAAAACACACCAATGAGTTCTAAAACACCAGAAATTACAATCACTCATTTTGAATGGGAAAGTTATGGTACAATGATTGTTTTTTCAGATGCAATTCAAGGACTGATTGGAGAAATCAATAAAGAACAATATAACAATGGTGGATATGAAATTACTTTTGCATCTGGAAATAGGTATGTAATGGATAACGTTGGGGTAAAATTGGAGGTAGGTGACATAATAACAATTAATGAAAATTCTATTGCTAGGAATCCATGTGAAGTAAAAATTATCGAGTTATCAGATGGTACTGTTTATGTCAATGATAGAGAAAGAGAATATTATCAGGGTGAAAGATTTGTATTGTTATCAGATGATAATATTGAACAACTTCTAAAGGAATTTCAGTGGAGTATTCCTCTTAGTAATAAATACATGAATGAAATAGCACCTTACTATCCACATAGCACATGTACCTCATATACGGTTTATGAGTTTGTGAGTTTAGATTCTAAGATAGCATTAACAGAGGTAGATAAATTCAAATGAATAAATGCGAATTATATCTCAAGCAAGAGATCAAATTATACAAGAAGGCAACTTGGAGAAACAAGGAAGATTGGATAGAATTTTTCAAATGGATTTTAAAAAATGGAGAATTATTCAAGAAAGTTGACTTGGAGACTTCACTCAAAGTTTCAAAGGAATTAGACTCAACAATGAAACATTGCTTCAAGAACTGTTGGGATGTTCTGCAATATTATCCACAACTAAAGTATTACACAGGATATGCATGGAATGATACTATTCCATTACCACTTGAGCATTCATGGTTGGTTGACAAGAATGGAATTGTAATAGAACCAACATTTATAATCTATGAAAGAAAATTTTCTGAGAACTATTTTGGTGTAAACATACCTAGTAATATTTTAAATAAACTAGTATCTGAAAAACAAATTGTAACAAATCATCTTTTTGATTATTTTATGAGTATTAAAGGAGAAATTAAAATTGAAATCAAAAACTAACAAACTTGTAATCAGTGATAGGAGAGATAAAATCTGGAAAGACAGATGCTATCACGAGATTAACTGGAAAACAGGCAAGGAATGCAATAGACCACTTGACGAAGATACTGGTGAATGTCCAAAAGGGCATGGTAGGTCATTACATGGATGTGCAACTAGTTGTTGTGGTATTTTTGTTGCAGGTAATCATAAATTTTGTAGGTATCATAGGAAGAAGAAAGTCAAAACAATTTGTAAAATACAGAAAAAAATTATGGCAAAATATAGAAGTATTATATGGGGTAAGAATGCAAACCCTACAGGATTAGATTTTCCAGAAGATAGAAAGAAATTTGAAGAGTGGAAACAAATACAACTGCAAAAATCATACGATAAAGATGTATTAAAAGCAGAAGTTTTACTAAGAGAAAAAATTCTGTTAGAAGAAAAGGAGAATCAAGATGTCAAGTAATCAGAAGATAGATAGAAGAAGATCACCTGAATTCTGTACAAACTGCAATTCAAAAATAGATAGAACAGAGATCCATCTCCCAATAAACAAGATCAATAACGGTAAAGAGATAAGGTACTGCGAAATCAGGATAAAGAGGATTAAGAAAAATGGATAATGTAATAGTTATTTGGATTCTTTGGATACTTTTTGTATCGGTTGGTTTGGTTTTTTCAGTTTTCAGACAAGATACTCAAATTGGTTCATTCTTACTTGGAACTGCAAGTGGTATAGGGGTTACAATGCTGATAATCTATGATTCAAAGAGGATTAAAAAACATGAGTAAACAAGATGGTCAACCATTAAAAATAACTTTGGATCAATGGGGTAGATACTGCCTGTCTGAAAATGATTTATCAATAATAAGATCCTATAACGGAAAGAAAAAATTGTCAGAGAATGCAAGAAAAACACTGATCATTCTTTCAGAGGTTTTTGGTGGTCTGCACCACCTTGACTATGATCAACTGAAATTATTTAATTACAACTCTAATTTTTACAATGAGTATTTACTTCATGGAAGTCTTGCAACGTTTGACGGTATGGATTTAACATGCCTAGTAATAATTGCACATGATATGGCAGTAAGATTAGAAATCCAATCTCACAGACTAAATCCAGAAGATAAACATGATCTTAAATTATTAAAAATTGGATGGAAGGAAGCAAAAGAAGAATTTGGATATGTGCAAACAATAGAAGAATACGCAAATCTATGCAGACCTTATATTAAATTACTATTTCATCAGAGAAAACGAGATGGCAGATTTTTTGAAAGACACCCAACAATAGAGGAAAGTATGGAAGGATTCAGAAGTAATAACAAGAGGTATGTATAATGGCAGTTGATACTGGAATAGAATTACTTGATGCAATAATTAACAACCCAATGCAAGCAATACTTTTGTTTGGTGTAATAATTATTATACGCCAACTATTTTTTACTCATAATGGTCTGTTCTATGATAATTACAGACATTTGAAATGGAGTTTGAGATATGACATTGATAGACAGTTAGAGAATTTACTAGAATGGTTGGAAAGGAGAGACAAGGTATTTCAGGCTTGGGTAAAAAGAACTAGCAGAAAACAATTCTTGAAGTATGAACTAATAATCTGGTCTTGTATATTTCTACCAATGATAATTTGGAATGAATTTTTTCCAGAAAATGGGCAAACAAATCTAATTATGCTTACTATATCAATAGTGGAATACTTTGCACTAATGATATTTGCAGTTTATAGATATAAAAAACCAAAGCAGATTAAAAAAATGGAGGAATCAAACCATGAAACAAAGATGTGAAGGTTGTAAATTTTTTGACTGTGGAGAACAATGCAACTGCAAGTGTCATCATGGTGTTACAGATAAGATAAGACAGGATCATGGTGCTGAAGATTTGAAACCAAAGATAGAAAACGAATCAAAGGAAACTGCTGTAGGATCTGTTTCTCAGGAAGGGCTTTCTGCACTATTTGGATGATGAGATGGCTAGATGTGTCAAATGTGGTCAGGAGATGGAAGAGGAACTACCACCACTATCAGCAATGGGAGAACGAATGTGGAATAGGGGATTGGAAGTAGAAGTTTGTAGAAATCCAAGATGTGAGTTGTATGGGCAATAGAGCATACGCAGTTGGTGTAATACTTGTAATAGTATTGGCATTTCTTGCATTCCTAACAATTGGATTACTATATTTTGAACCAATATATCGTAGTTGGGTACATCCAAACTCTTCAGATCTTGGAGAGGAAGAAAAGTTCTCAGGATATAGATTCACTCCACGTATTATCTATAATGATCCAAGTGACAGTCATTTGAACATAAATTCAGAATGGTATCAAAATAAAGTTATTTGGACTGACAGGGCTAGCCACATATCACATGAGGTTAAGTTAAACAAGGAAGTAATGTTTGAAGAGTTTTGGACACAGATAGAAAACGATAAGTATGTATCAGACTGGGGAGGCGAATGTAGTTGGTCAACTGTTTGTTTTAGAACACAAAACGCTACTGCATTTCTGGTAATTGACTTTAAGGAATCAAGCATCAGGATTGATGAACAGCAGACTCTGGAATCCAACGAGGTGGTTTTAGCGATAAATAATTTTACTGATTATGAGTTTGAAAATGCAAAGATCCTGACTGTTGACTTGCAGAGAATAGTAGATCAGTGGAACAATAAAGGAAACTATGCTTATCCATCAATTACAATTTGGATTATAAATGATTTTACAAATACATGTATTTTTTCAACTGATAGAGATACTTGTGAATCAACACAAATGATTCTAAGACAGTTACAAGTTATTAATGAAAAACTGGGGATTAAGAATGATCAGTAAGAAAACTCAACTTGCAATTGTATTACCATTACTTACTTTATTGATACTGTTTGTAATTTTTTATATTAATTTCATTCAAGAACAAAACAGAATGGCAAGTGATAATCCTTTTGGGGACAGTGAAGAAGCAGTAGAATGTATGAGATATGGTGGTGCTTGGGGTGGAGGTAAAAACGAAACAAGTAGTTGTTCTAAAGGAAGGGGTGCACCGTTTGATGTTTATGGTAATTGTCCAGAGGGTCATGTTATAGTAGAACAGACATATCCATTTACTGGTAATGCATGTATCGAAGAGGAATATTTCAAAACTGCAAAATGTGAAAAGTATTGGAGTATTTACTGGAATGAACAAGGCTATGGTTGTAGAAAGATGAATGAGGAACAGATTGACAGCATGAAAATTGATGAGATATTAGAAAACCAGAAAAAGATACTAGAGTCGCTTCAGGAAAACCAGCGATCACCAGAGAACTTATCTAATTCCTACCCATGATTATTGAGGATGGGGAAGGAAAAATCACAGGTATGCCCAAGATGCAACGAGAATCTTTTAAAAAGTCCGATAGGTCACAATGCAATTTCTCAGGAAGATGGAAGGACTTTCATCTGTTCTTCATGTGGGGTAAATGAGTCAAGAATGAAATGGTTCAAGGCAAAAAGGATCAATGATAGGATTCCAAAGGAACAGTTACAGATGACAAAACAGTTTAGGGCTAAATTAGGTTTGGAGATTATGACATGAAGATTTGCCAACTTTGTACAATAGAAGAAAGACCATATCATCAAACAATTTTTAACGTAGATGGATTAATTTTATGCGATAATCATTCAGAAGAGTACATACACTCGGAAGTTCATCCATCTTCATCTGTTCATAGGAAAAAATTTGATGAATTGTTAGGGAGAATGGTGTTTAAGGAATGACTGATTACTGGGCATTCAAAGATTTTCCTTTGTTTATATTTTCATTAATTGGTATAGTAATTGTTAGTCTAGCAATGTATGGTGTTAGGAATAGTGAAGATAATTGAGTAGTAAAAAAGTAAAAGCAAACACAATGATTGGTGTCAATCCAAGACTGTTAACAATTTACGAATTATTACGAGGATACAAGGTTAGTGAGAAGAAGGCAACTCTTCTTGCTACAGAATTATTTAATAAACTTCCAGCAGAGTCTAGGGTTCCGACAAAGCATGAGATTGATGACTTTTTTAAAAACAGGAAATGAAATGATCTTTTGTAAAGAGTGTGGTTCAATGGCATTGCCTTTAAACAGAGAAAAAAAAGATTCCAAATACAAATGCACAAGAAATTTCTGCGGAAAGGAGTTTAAAGCAAATTGAATACTAGTCAAATGGATTATGATGTAAAATACATTTCTCCATCAGGTACAATCAAAGAAACACTCGCAGAAGTAATTATCACAATGCCTATAAAAGAACGTGCAGATGCACAGAAATTTATTTTAGAATTAAAAAATAACGCAAAACTTGTTGAGGCATTAAAGCAAAGAATAGATGAAATCACTGTAGAGTTAAATGATTGGGATCTTTCACTTGAAGGTAGGGCAGTATTGACTTGGGAGAAAAATCAACTGCTTAAATTTATTGGAGAAAGTAGCAGATGACTGAGTTAATGAGACTGAAAAAAGAGTTAAGAGACTGTATAAAGGAAAATGAATCAATTTTTGATGAAATCATAAAAACATTAGGAGATATATTAGACAAACCTACAATGATGAGAAGCAAATTCAAGGGAATATACAAAATGCTTGTATATCACACAGGTCTGAGGAAGAGATTAGAAATCATCAATTCAGATTTATCAAAAAGAGTATTATTTGAACATGTTAGAAAAGTAAGGGAGCATGATTTATCATGAAATCTGAAAAAGAGATAAAACAACATTATGAAATGCTATTACCTTTAAAGGCAATTTTACATCCATCACTATTTACTAGTCTTGAATGGATTTTAGAAATTGGGAATAAAGAGGATCAGGAATGGTTATTCAATTTCTTGAAGCAGGCATCTGATGATCAAAAGAAGAAGGAGATTAAAATTGAAAAAACTCAATGATGATTTACTATTTGCTCTTGCAATCTATGCCTGCATAGGAATTTTTGGTTCATTTTTTACAATAGCATTTGAATGGAAACTATTACATTCATTTTGGATTTCAGCATTTTTATTTCTTAGTGGTGCAGTGGTAGCAACTTTTAACAGAATATACGAAGAGGTTGTAGAGAAAAAAGAACTTCGGGAATGGCTAAAAGATAAACCAGAAGAATTTAGGAGAAGTTTCAATCTATGATAAAGTGGTCAAACATGAAACTGGTTCATTTGAGGTTATGGAAGGATCCAATTGCACATCTACTGGAATCTTACTGTCATAACTGTCCTTATCACAAACATAATTGGTATATTCAATCAAGGCGAGGTATGAATTTAAAAGATGTCTAGCAATTATCTCTCAACTACAAAACTGGTCAAAACAACTTACATGATAACTGAGGTATGCCTAGATGAACAATGCAGATACTGTGAAAACGATGACTGTGAACATCATTGCCATAGGAATTAATAAAATGACAGAACTATACTCTCTTACCATAATCTACAAAGAAGGAGGACATTTCCCAAAATCTGAAACATTAGAATATTATACCAAGTCTGATTTGAAGGAAGTGATTAAAAATAACATTACTAGGGAAACTTTTGATACAATGGTGATACGAAAATTTGAGGATCCAAAATGACAGAAACAACCAACGAGGAAAGGATTGTCATGATTGGTTATATAATGGGACTGCTTGCAAGAGAGGCAAACCAGAAAGGCGATGTTGAAGTATCTACATCAAACATACAAAAACTTTTAGAGTTATTTGGTCTTGATCCAGAACTTTCAAGCAACGAAGAGTCATTAATTGAATTTACTGAAGGAATGACTTTAAAGGTGAATCTTGAACAAAACTCAAATAGGAAGCAGAGACGGTGGAAACTCAAGAAAAACAAGAATGAATACAAATTACAATGATCATTTATGGATAAGATAAAACAGAATCAAATCAAAAGAGAATATGAGGATGTTAACGGTTTTGAGTTACGTACAGGCAAGTTTTACAATCCTAACGAATTTCTTCAGGGTGAAAAGTTTGAAATTAGAATACTCCATAAAGATCCAGAGATGATAGAGGTATTACATGATAAGTTAATTGAGATGTTAAAACCAGAACAAGAAAAAGTTGAGGATAAAATAGAATCATGAGCACTGATTACAAAAATAGAATAAGTCAGTATTTGAAGGAAGATAATAACCCAAATCAAAAATTAGACTATACTGATGATGATCAAAGGTGTTGTAAAAAACATAAAAGGAATTTTCATTTTAAATGTAAGAGTTGTTTCCCATGATCTCTTCTAAATCGACCGAAAGAAGAATATTAACAATTGAAGAGAAAATGAAATCCATAGAAAGAAATATTGAAAATTGGGAAGCAGGAATAACAGGAGATAATCTTTTCGCTAGGAACATTCGGTCTATCATAAGGGATGAATAAACAATGTCTAAGAAAATGAAAGTACATATTCATACTATGAAAAACAATAGATGTTCCAAATGTAATAGAACTAAAGAGGAAATATTATCCAATGATCAGGAAAGGATGAAAATTGAATTGGTAACAAAAAAACCAGATAAAAAAACTGACATTACTGGTCATAGGTTAATTAGAACAATTCTTCCATGCAAGGCAGACGGATGCAGGAATTTTAGCAACAGGGAATGCCATTACTGCGAGCATCATTGTGAGACAGACGGAAAAGACTGATGTTATTTTCAAGACTCAAGGAATGTATTGACACATTCCTGCCTGATACTCCAATGGTCATAGAATCTATCTTGGAAAATGAGTTGACGGAATTTCTTGGAAAGAATGGCTTCATAATAACAAGGCAGGTTACAAAGAAAAAGGATCGCTATGACCTGCTTTGCAGGGAAGGAAACCAACTGGTATGCATTGAACTAAAACAACGTGCTGATATATCAGACATAGAACAGTTTGACAAGTATCTACCAAAGTTTAAGGATGGTCTGATCGTTGTATGTTGGCAGGTTTCAAAGAGTGTAAGGGAAATTTTTGCAGATGTAGTGAAGCAAAGTCCTATACCATTATGCTTAATAGAGTTATCCAAAAAATATAGTTTGGTTTGAATTACGGTACATTAGATTATGTAAGAGAAAATAATGAGGAATTTTTTGTAATTAATTCAGAATATGAGATAGAGTTGATGATAAAGAGAATAATTCCATCTCACAATACATTTCCTCTCAGGGTTAGAATGCATCCAGAAAATACAAGACTGATAAGGATGATAATGAAGGAATTTCCATTTGATATTAAGACAGACAAGTGGAATACTGCTCAGGGTCAGATCATAGAGCAGGAGGAACTTGCAAAAAAGGTAGAGACATTAGATTATGTAGAACCAGACAAGGTGCGTTTCAAGGGAGAATTAATGCCATTCCAGAAGCAGGGACTTGATTTTATAATAAAAACTAACGGAAGGACATTGATCACTGATGAAATGGGATTGGGAAAAACGATTGAATCACTTGCTTTCATTTCAACAAAACCAGAGGCAATGCCTGTGATAGTTGTTGCACCACTTGTAACTCTGGTAAATTGGAAAAGAGAGATTGAAAAATTCCTTGCACTGACAAACAAGAGATTTGATAAACAGACTTTGCTAACAGATGGAAAGGTAAGAGAACCAAAAGTACACTTGATCAGGCATGGAAATGTGAAGGGGAAGAGACACAGATTACCAATGGCAGATTTTTATCTAATCAACTATGAACTTGTCTCAAAGAGATACAAGGATCTTTGTGATCTAAATCCAAAGTTTGTAATATTTGATGAGATTCATAGTCTTAGGAATGAATATACAGAAAAGTACAAGGCATGTTTTTCGCTAGCATCATTTAAATCAATATTATACAGATTGGGTCTTTCAGGAACACCAATCTATAATCATGGAACAGAGATGTTCAATATATGCGAAATAATCAAGCAAGGAGTATTGGGTGAAAGAAATGAATTCGTCAGAAAATATTGTCATGGTTATAATCCAGACAAGACTACAGATGAGGGTAAGGTAGGTCTTGCAAATGTATTGAGAAAAACAATAATGATAAGGAGAAAAAAGATTGATGTACTTCCTGATCTTCCAGACAAGATAAGACTGAAACAGGAGATTGAGATTGATACTGATCTTTATGAGTCAGAACTTGAAAAATTATATGAAAAAATAAATGTAGCAAGGGGTCAACTATCACAATCATTTACAGACTTTGAACACAAGGAAGGATTGTTTGAGTTGAACAAAAAAATTCGTGAGATGCGTATTGCTGAAAGACAAATTGCTGGTCTTGCAAAAGTGAAGCATGTTGTAGAATATCTTGAGGACTTGCTTGAAAATTATGACGAGGAAAAGTTTGTAGTATTCTGTCATCACATCAATGTACACAAGGCAATCTTCGATGGTCTATGGAAGTACAATCCAGTACAGATAATTGGTGGACAAGGAGATAAAGCAAGACAAGATGCAATTGATAGATTCCAAAATACTGACAAGAACAGAGAAGCAAGTCGTGTGATTATCTGTGGTCTAAGAGCAGGTGCACTAGGAATTAATCTAACATCTTCTGCATACGTAATTTTTGCAGAGTTGGATTGGAGTCCTTCTGTACACAGGCAAGCAGAAGATAGACTTCATAGGATTGGTCAGAAACATAAGGTCTTTGCACATTATCTTGAAGGCACAGGAACATTTGATGAAATTTTATCTGGTGTGTTATTGAGAAAGACAGTTGAGATCAGTGATGCACTTGGAGATAAGATGGAAAGCATGAACAACCAGAAGGCAGTTGAATTCCTTGAGAGTAAGTATAGGTTTTCAAAGACTTCAAAAATTGCAGAACTGATAGCAAATCCAGTAATACCAGATCGCAGTCAATCCTATGTTAGTAAAAGACTCGAACAATTAGATGATCTCTGACAAATAAAATCTTATATCTACAAGTGTAGTCATTTAGAAAGAAATGTCAGATAATGATGAGGAAATAGGAGATGATGATTTCGATAACGATTTAGATATAGATTACAATGCAAGAGATCTCTCAGATGAGGAAATTGAGAAAAAACTCAATCATCTGATGAACACAATGGATCCAATGGAAGATGAACTTGCATCAATGAATGCAGAACAAGATTACTTGATTGCTGAAAGGAATAGAAGATTTGCAGAAAGGAAGAAAAAATGATCTCAAAAGAAACAATACAAAAATATGTATTCAACAAACCAACCATCACAGACTTTTTAGTAGGTATGGCAATATTAGTTTCCATTTTTATAATACAACTTCTAGTACCAACATTTTCTGCTGGTAATGATACAACAATCATGATTGGATTCATTAATGCAGGATTTCTAATCGGTGTATCACTAACAAAAACAAAAAATATTCTATTTCCAATAGGAATCATGCTAATTTATAATATAACAGTTGTAATTGCAAGAGGTTTAACGGAATCATCAAGTTATTTTGAAACAGGTTTACGTTCTGTAGGAGATGCTTTGTATATTGCATTTATAGTTTATTGGACTGTACTCGTAATGCAATACATGTTATCAAAATTTAAAAAACAAAAAACATTACAAGAAGAACCAATTACAACACTCAAATTCATAATCGGCAGTGTGGTGGCAGGTCATGTATATGGAATATTAATGTTAATTGGAACTGTATGAAGGAAAAGAGATGAACACAAAAATCTCATTTACAATTCCACCAAATGTAAAAAAATACTTTGATCAGTTAGGTAGTTCCACAAGAATAGACACATACGCAACAAAGGCTTTCATTGCAAGGGTATCACATGACTTGCATGAGAAAAAGGAACGTGAAAGAGAGAAGATAAATACAAAGAAAACAAGAATGAAAAAACCACTTGTTGAAAAATATCCATTTTGGTTACAGATTGATACGTATGATGATTTAGGTGCAAGATCATCAAAAAGGAAGGCACAGGAAAAATGGGATAGGAATCCAAAATGTACAGTGTGTGAGATAGACATGCAACATCATTGTGATAAGTATGGAAACACAAACCAAGACCATTTTTTTTCTGAGGGAGAGAAATGAAATTACAGATAGGAGTGATTAGCGGTTTAATTCTTTTTGGATTGATTTTAACTATTGTAATTCCATCAATTATTAATACTAAAAACAACGATAAACTGGTTACTTATGAAATATCATTCAATTCTAATCTACCAGACGGTATAATTGGAAAATTATTCGTTAAAAAACATCACGAATGGTTTCTTTATTCTATGTTAGAAGGTCAACCATACTCAACAGATGTGGGTACACTGGAATACAAAGGCGGTTCTAGATTTGAACAGTTACCAGAGATTACGCAATTGGCTATTCAATACATTCCTAATAATAAAATACAGATAATCAATGTTACAGGCGATGGAAATTATACAAATGATTTTGATATTGATGGAGACATGAAACCAGATTATGTTTTTATAAAAAATGTAGTTTGGGATGATTCTGAACCAAAATTAGACTTACAATATAGAACTCAATCAATCAACGCACATGTAGATGTATCAGAAATGAAACAACCGATGGAAATAATGAGAATGGACATTGAAAATATAATAAATCTTACAAAAAACCATCCAGACTTGTTATCAGATAGTGAAGTAGATATTTTACTATCAAAAGCAATTGGAAACAGTTATGGCTACACAGATTTAGAAGTTGATAGAAAGGCACAAGCAATAATGTGGAAGATTGCAGATTATTTTGAAGGTTTGAAACAAAAATGACTTTAATTGTTAAGAAAAATTTTAATGTTGGATGGGAAAGAATGATGTTCTCAGTTCAATACCCTGTTTATAATAGGGATGAAGGAGATGAGTTTGTTAAATATTTAGTAAGTAATGAGGAAAAAATAATCAAACTGGAAAAAATTCTCAGAGATCATCTTGCTATGAAGGTGAATGATTCAGATACATTGAGCAAGATCCATGATTTGATTAAAGAAGGCAAGCATGGAAAGTGAGATAATTTTTCACATATCAACGGTGAAACTTGTGATTAACAATGAAATCTTTAAAATTCCATGTAATATGGCAATTACAGAGGGAAACGATAAACTGATGATAGTAATAAAGCAGGAAAAGTTAGGTTCTGTTCAGGAGATGTTGAATGTTTTACTTAGAGAGGCAGACAGATCATGAAGCAGATAGAAAGAAATCTTCTAACATCTGCAACTGTTGCAATTGAAGATGTAGAATATATGATTAAACTGATTGAGGAACAACCAGAAAGATCAATCAACATTCAACGAAGGGAGTCAGCGAATCAAAAAATTGGAATTGGGATGGCGTTCATTAAAGCATTAAAGATGATAACATGTACTCATAATACAAAACTGGGTTCTTCTACAGGTGTTGCATACATTAAGGATTACAAATATGAGAATGGAGAGAAGATAATCATTAGATCTATTCGTGAAGTTACAAGAAGATGTCATAACTGCAATCAAGTGTTCCATAGGAAGAAAACCAATTTGAGGAAGAAAAATAAATGAAATGGAATAACAAAACAGAGTGGGAAGAATGGTCAGAAGCAGTAAAACAAATTCATATTAAAAACATGAGGAAAAAAAAGAAATGATGGTAAGGAGAATAGGTAGGCAGGTTCTAATATCACATGATTATGTAAAACATGCATTATCATTTTTTGCATTCATGAAAAAAAGGAATCCAGATGCAATATTTTTTGATAGTAATAGTACAATGAATCTAAATCTTGGCACTATCAATGAAATTATAAATGAATTAGCATTAGCAAAAAAATACAGTCAAGAACCATCTTGGCTTGCATGGAAACTTGGTACTGAGGTTGGAGAATTGCTAAAGGCAATGGAAGAAGGGAGAAAAAAAGACATTGGTGAAGAATGGGCAGACGTTGAACACATACTTCATCAAATTTTAACAGTCTATGAGGTTAAAAATCTAGAAGATGTTCTATTAAAAAAGGTAGAATCAAACTGGAACTCAAAGAAAAAAACACTTGGAGAAAATGGGGAGATAGTTAGAAAATGAGGCTAACAAATGAAAAAAAGACTATAATAAAAAATAGAATCAATGATCTGATTGATTCTGGAATGAATGAAAAGCAAAAAATAATTCAAAAAATTGTAGAGGAATTTGGAATTCCAAGACCAGATGTCAGAAGGATTACAAGAGAACTCAGAGAAGAGATGATGAACAAGATAAAAATATTACAAAGTGAAGTTATGATTACTGGTAGAGGGAATAAAATTGGCTAATGCGAAGGTTTGCAAAGTTTGCGGAAAGGTAAACAATATTGAAGCAATAGAATGTAATAGTTGTAAGAATGACAAGTTTTGGGGAAACTGAACTGGCTATTTGTGAAAGAGTTGGTTGTCATGAACCAGACACAAAACATGAGATACCATATCCTTCAAAGAGATTTGAGATAAAAAACGAAAAAAAGGTGGTGGTGTGTGAGGGATTCCAGTCCTTCAAACTACCTGAAGAACCAAAAGTTGAATTACTCAATGAAATAGTATTACCTAGATGAAGGAATGCAAATGTTGCGGTGGCAAGCACAGGTGTGCCGAACCCAACTGCCCTTTTTCTTTTCCTACTAAAGCAGATCTAAAAATGCACGAGATGAATCATTATGTCATTTAAAATAATTCGTGTGGGTAGGAATTTTCTTACAAGATCAGGTGAAAAATTATGCTGGCTATGTACAAAAAAATTAAATTTGAAATTAAATGAGTTAGTAGTGATCAAACACACTAGAGCAAGTCGTTATGCTCATCCAGTCTGTGCAATCAAACATAATTGGGTCTCACAAAACCAAATTAACAAATTTTAATAACTGGTTAGTTTCACTACATCCAGATGGGGAATAGTAAGGAAGGCACAACTCTCAAACAAATGTGTGAGGATATAGGTCTGCAATCTATAAAGGAATACAAGATTAAGAAAGAAGTTTCAGTTTAATATAGTCAGACATTTCACTGAAGCCACTTTTCTTTGCATTAGATCGTATAATCTGTTTCTCTTCACTAGAACACCTAAAAGTAATACAGGTATTGTTTTTTAAATTTTCTCTTCTAATTATTTTCTTGAGTGCCTTTACAGTTACAAGGCGTTTTGCTCCAAGATGTTCCTTCGTTAATGATTTTTTTACCATTTTTTTCAATATATCTTCAGTCTGATCATGTTCAAGTACACTTTTTGTTATATGTACACCATAGTAAATACAATGAAATTTGTTTGTTTCAGGAGAAAATGAGGTTACTACAATTTCTCCATGATGTCTCCTACAGTTTTTTTTCTTTGTTGGGCAAAAATTGGTCTTTATTTGATACGGTAGGTTTTTAGATCGCTTGAATGAATTAATGAGAAGTTCAATCAATCCATCAATCTCAGACCTTCTAACCTTCATTGTTTAGCAATAAATTATGAATTTAAAAGATTATTGTAATACACAAAAGCCTCTGCGGAAAAACAAACTTTTCAGAAGTGTTTTATTAGTAGTCACGACCATTTTTAGGTGTGAAAAGTACAGTATTTTTAACAGTTTTACCGATTTTATTCATTAGTATCATACCTGTTTTTGGACAGGAACAGATAGGCAGTGATATTGATAATATGATAGAGGGTGGCATAAACGAGGCTACAGATACTTTCGCAAAAAACATAGATCTATCAAGTGGAAATCCATTAAATACAACACAAGAGGAAATCGATGATGTAAAAGAATCGGGAAAGGGATTGTTTTTTGTTATTGTAGATTTATTTCGTGCTACTCATGAATTTGCTACAAGCATGATTAACTTCCTTTCACCATATCCAGTTCAAGCGATAGTTATATTAGTTGTAGCAGGAGCAATTACAATAATTATAGCATTATCGCTACTAAAGAGGTTAGCGATACACTTTTTCATTTTGATTCTGGTTGTATTGATAATTATAGCAGTATTAGTTGTATTTTACTACTGATTTACTATGAATGACTCTGAGACAGACAAAAGATCTATCAAGATAGGAGTAGTTGCTCTAATAATACTTACAGGCTTGTATATGATGACAATATTCTTTAATTTCACTGAAAATCCACCAGAACCTGAAGGAATTATTGTGCGGATGATTCTTTTTTTTAAACTAGATTTCTCAAATATAGCCACTATTTTATAGTGTACAATGGCAGAAATTACAGGTCTTACACATTGGTCTATTCTATTATTCAAGTTAGCATCACTTATCCTAGCACTACTTCTAGGGTTGCAGTTGGCAGGGAGTTCATTTGGTGTTAATGTTGACGTTGAACTTTTCTATTCTTGGCAACAGGTTGTTTTTGCCTATGTAACAATGATTGTAACGCTTCTAGCATTTGTAGAGGGAAGGACATTACAATTAAGAGACAAGGAAGCACTTTTACCAGTGATACTTCTCTATATAATTACAGCAATTGGTGTGTATTTCTCAGGATTAGTTGTATTAGGAAAATATGAATTTAGCAGTGGTGGAACAAACACTTGGTTTGGCTACTATCTATTATTTGGTGTGTTCATGATTCTCATAAATGCAAGAGATGTATTATTTAAAAGACCACCAAAATGAGATGATTCTAAATGTCTCAAGTTATTTCAGAAGCAAGTCCACTACTTGCTGAGTTAACAGGATTATTTTTTATCTCAATTGCAATAACTGGTCTGATAATTTACACAGACATTACTTTTCATGACAAGTATGTTAAATTTTTAATTTCAGAATGTTATGCAGAAAATCAGGATAAAATTTGTACCGATTACAGAGAGCAGGAAGGGTTGCCAAGTAATGCACAGATGGAGATAGGAGATCCATATTGGAAGATATTAACAATTCAACCAATAATTTTATCGATTGCATTTGCAGGTTTCAGGGCACTTACAATTACAATTAGGCATAGAAAGATCACAGGATTAAGAGTTTTCATGATAATTCTTTGGGGTCTTGTTCCATTTTTGCTGTTCTACTTTGGTTCAATTGATGTATTTTACTACGTTGGAAGGACAATGGAGATACCAGATCAACTTAACTGGCTAAACAATGCAGGTATTTTCAAGTACACAAAGACATTTGGTACAGATCCATTAAACGTTGAGAGATCTGACTTGTTATTTACATTTGGCTTGGGAGTCATATTTATTGCAGTTCTATTCTTTATTGCAGTCAAAATGTATGAAAATTCAGGATTGAAGAGTTTTGTCTAGCAACAATAATAGGAATGTGAATTTGGGAACAGATGAAAAACCAATACTGATTCCAGAGATACTAGTATTAGATGAACCAGACTTACCTAAAGTGAAGGAAGAGCAGGTTCTTGTCTGCGAAAAATGTGGTAAAGAATTAGCATTTGCATTATTTTTTGTAAAGCAGGAAGAGATCTGTCCAACATGTCATAACCAAACTCAACCAAATTCATGTTGGCTTCTTTGCAAGAATTGCAGAGGTCAATCGAATTGAAAGAAAAAATTCCATCACAGAATTTTATTGCAAGGGTTGCAGGTGTAGAGAAAAGTTCTTTGAAAAACAACATCAGAATATTGTTGAAAATGATGTTGAAAAATGGCTATACTATGAATGAAAAGGTAACAAAAAGAATGAACAGAGAAACACTAAAGGCAAGAAAATACAGAAGGTTTCCATAATGGCACAAGGTTTCAAAGATAAAAGTGGGAAGTTTCATCCAACTGGAAAAAGAATGCATCGTCACTACGAAGGTCGTGGGTGTTCCAATTTTTCAAGAGAGGATAGAGAGGAACCTTTTGAAGTTTTAGAAAGTATATTGCCAACACAGCAACAACTGATTGCGATGCAGAGACAACCAAGATCAAAGATGAGAAGGCAGATTGGAATTGTTACAGGTGGTGTGGCACTAGGAACAGCACCAATTGCGAAGGCAAAAAAAATTGGGAGATTGAAAGGACTAGTTGGAAAAGTTCAGAAGATTAGAAAACCAGTTACGCCAATTGGAACTCCTGATCTTGCAAAAGGTAGTGTACTTGGTGGTATCAAAGGTGCTATAAGTGATGGCAAAAAAGAAGTACAACAACCAGAGCAAGCACAGACACCAATGAGTAGCAATATGATTGTAGTTGATCCAGCAACTGGAAGAATTGGCGGTTCATCAGGTGTACTGATTGATGCATTCAGGGCACAGTCATTGATCTCTGCAAGAGAAAAAAACCCTAACATTATTGCATTAACATTATTCAACAGTCCTTTGGTTGCTTTACGACCAGAAAAGAAACAGATTGTAAGGTTTCTAGTTCAGAGGAATAAATGATATGGTAAAAGGAATTGGTGGCTTTGGGTTTTTGGATTCTCGTCATTGTGAAAAAACGAGTTACATTGCATTTGGTGGATTATTAGCAACAATTGCTTTTTTGATAATATTTTTCTTTAAAAATAATCTTCCCACAATAAATTTACCAATTTTTGGTGCTCAACCATATTTATTTGTGGCACTTGCATTTTTTATCGGGGGGTACATAGGCGTGATCTTCTATCGTGTAACAAATAACAAACATCCAATTTTTATTTGGAATTTTTGGAGTGCTAAACCATAATGGCAAAGCAAAAAGGAATATGGATTCAAGAGGCAAAATGCGTTAACTGCAACAAGACAGGTAAAATACCAAATCATGATGACCCAACAAAAGAGGATAAGTGTATTTTTTGTTCAGGTACTGGCTTTATCAAATCAAAGGGGATCGTATCTTCATAATTTTATGGTGTAGATAATGTCAAAGAAAGGCAAATTCCCTATTTTTATAATTACACTAGTGATAGGACTGGGAGTAGTTGCTTATGGATTTTATGATGCAGACTTTAGTGTTGCAGGTCTTACAGGATTTTCTTTTATCAATGTTCCACTTGATCCAACAACTGGTCAGATCTTGGGAACAGTAAAGTTTGGAGCACCAGATGTAGTGCCATTTGAAAGAAGTGGTTCAGTAATTTCAAGAGAACTTGGAAATGGTTGTTTATTGCCTAAAGTTTTACCAATAACATCAACTAGTGTTTACGAGATTCCATTTGGTAGAATTGGAAGTGGAGATAGAAATGCAGAGGTAATGTGGCATGGTTGGGATGGAATTGACTGTGCCTATGGTTATGCAGAGTGGGATCTGACAGAGTTACCAAATGATTTTGTTGCAACAAGTATAAGACTTCAATTAAATCTGAAGCAAGTTCAGGGAGTAGGAACACTTTCAAATAATTCAATACAATGCTCAATAGTCTATCTTGGACAAAATATAGATCAGATTGGATTACAAAATATTCCAAACAGAGTTACGTGGGGAAGCAATTCAGGAGGAACATCAAGTCAGATTATGCATCAGACATATACACCTCTTGATTCTTCAACTGGTGACTTTGTTGCTTGGGGTGGGGGTGCATATACCCCATCAATTACTTCAGGTGTTGGATCAGGTGCACCATCCACAGGTGACTGGTGCAAGACAGTTGGAGTAAAGACTTTTGTGTTTGGTCAGATTGTAAATTCTCAATTCCTTTCTCAAAAAGGTGTTGATACATTCAATAAAGCATTGCCATTGGATTCAAAGTTTACACTTGGATTCACTGTGAATGGTGTTGGTGCAGGAAAATTTGTTATTGATCAACAGTGGTGGAAAGATAACGGTTCATTGCTTGTAACTGGCTATTCAAATCCAATAAAATGTAATATAGGATTCAAACAGGTTGATTTTAGATGTGTTCCTATAGTTTGTCCAGAGGGAGAAAAAGTTGATACAACTACAAACCAATGTGCACCTATACAATGTCCAGTAGGAGAGGAATTAATTGGAAGTATTTGTAAACCAATACAATGTAATGTTGGTGAAGAGTTAATTGGTTCTACATGTAAATCAATAGTTTGCCAATCTGGAACACATCTGGTAGGCAGTACATGTGATCCTCTTACATGTGGAGAGGGATTTATAATTTCTGGAAATGAATGTGCATTAAAAACTTGCAGTGTTGGTCAAGAATTAGTTGGAGATAACTGCCAAAAGATAGTCTGTCCGATAAATACAAGTTTACAAGGAAATGATTGTGTAGAGTTATCATGTACTTCTGGTCAAATAGTAATTAATAACGAATGTCAGACTCCACCTGAAGAGGTTCCAATTGATCCTATTCTTGGCACTGATCCAATTCCTTATGAGTTGCCAACATGTGGTAATAATGAAAAGTTAGTTGGTGATACTTGTTTCCCAATAGAACTTGACTGTCCAGCAGGAACAGAACCACACGAGAATGTGTGTGTGCAAAGGCTTCCAAGTTTGCTTCAGGTTTCAGGCATCAGTCCACCACTATTTTTGATTATAGGAATAGTGATTGTAGGAATGTCTGGTGTTGGAATGTATGTAAGGAGAAGAGGATAATGGCAGGTAAAACTAGTCCAAATGTTCGCTATGTATTGGTTCTTTTTGCATTTTTATCAGTAATGTTGATTGTATTTTTTTCAGCAACAGATACATTTCAGTTATTTTCTGTTGCAAAGTTATCACTAGATGCATCAGGAAAAAGAGGTAATTTGATAGAGAGAGGTGCAAACGGTCTGAGTGGAAGTTTCGATAACGAGGCAAAGATTCTCAAAACGATAACCAAGTATGAAAAAAAGATTGATATTTTAGAAGAAAAGATTGACAAGGCACAGGTAAAACTGGAATCGCCAAAGGCAGAAAAGAAACCACAGTACAGAGACAGACTGACTGGAAAAATTATTCTGTTTGATGAAAGGATTGCTGACTTTGAGCAGAGAATCAGAGACCTGAAGGCAAGAATAGACAGGGGTGAACCTGTTCCACCAACACCAACTTTACCACCAGATATTATCATTGACGAACCTGTAGAAGTGATTGAAATTCCAGATCAGGTTCAAGTTATAACTGTTTTAAGAGAACAGATAACAGTTAATGATGTTCCTGTAATTGACGGTGTTGTAGGTGGCGGTGGTGTCGCATCATCTACAGTTGGTCTTGAAGGGTTTCAGACATTAATCAGAGAAAAGGTAATTGTTCATGACCAGTTCCATACACCTGCAAATGGTCAGAAAACTACTGGAACATTGAAAATAGAATGGGGACATCCAAGAGGAATAACAGTTACACAATTTCTAGTGCCAAATGATTATTTTGATTGGTTTGAAGTAGAGTTACCGCAAAGGATTGGCGGTGAGGGACTTACAAGTAAGTTTGATGGAACAAATTCAGGTGAATTTAAATACAAACTGACAATTCCAACAGATCTTTACGATGCAAAAACTGTAATTCCAATACGACTGATCATTAACTCTGACACAACACCATTAGACGGTCTTGCAGAAATCCAGATAGAAAGACCAGTGGTTGAGAGCAAGAAGTTTAGTTTTGCAGAGTTCTTCAGATCATTCTTAGCGGAGTATAGAGCATAATGGCAAAAGGATTTCTTCTCAACATTGAACAGCATAAAACAGTAACAATTCCATTATTGGTTGTTCTCAGTTTTATTGCAATTGTTGTTGTTGCAGGCACAGAAGAGTTAGAACAGACTTTTACAATAACTACAGTTGCAGATACAACTGAGAAATTTTTTGAAAATGTTTATGTAAAGATTGGATTTGTATCTATATTTCTGTACGAATTGGTTCCTTCAGTATTCAGACTATTATCAACTACTGGATTTTACATAGGACTGCTCAATCAAGGAATAAACCCAATGGCATTAATAATAATAACAAGCATAGGAAGAGTCATCGGTCTGTACCTTCTTTACTTACTGGGTAGGTTTCTCTATAGGATTTTCAAGAAGAAGAATAGAGAACTTGCAGATGCAGATCATTTACTTCATAAATATAAAATAATTATATTTTTCCTTATTCCATTTTTTGGTGTTCTTGGAGATCTTGTCATGGTAGTTGCAGGTCATCAAAGGATTGGTTTTGTAAAGGTAATTCCATTACTCTTCCTATCAAACGTGCTTAGGACTGCAATTTGGTTGTATGTTACAATTGCTCAGATCCAAGTGGTGAATCCTTAATGGTTTCAAAAAATATACTGAACGAACTGCATACTTTGGGTTATTTTGTACTATTTGCTGGAATATTTGTGATGGTAATACCTTACATTTTCAGGGTTTCTAACTTTAACCACATATTATTTTTCACAATATTTGGGATAATTCTAATCAAACTTGCGATCATATTCAGAGAACATCTTAGGTTTGACAAAATAATTTGAACAAAATTCTTTTATTATAGAATCCACTTACTATAATGAATGCAATTTTATGATGGAATGCATGGAGTTATTGTAGAAAAGGGAAAAGATTATCTGTATATTGCAACTAGAAAAGAAAAACTCATCGATCACATTATAATGGGATATTACCCAAAACCTAACTTTGAACAGATAGGTCAATTTCATGGAAATGTTGAAGGATTTGAATATGGAGACACAGTTGAAATTTATTTCAAACATGAACAGAATAGTTTAAAGAAATCACTAAAAATATTTTTGTTAACATACGTAAATATCGCTTCTGTTAGAAAAGTAAAATCTGGTAAAAAACTATCAAGAATTGAAAAAATTATCGAGTTTTTCTCATTAAAAACCTAAAACCTTAACTATTCCAAGTTTATTTGATTTTTAATGGAAATTGAAATACATGATACTTGGGTTAAGGGTAAAAAAGGTATGATGCATTTTGATGTTGCAATTGAACACAAAAAAGATGAGAATGATAACAAGTTAGCAGTTGCCTCAGCAAAGAAGTATCTAAGATCAGTTGGAGAAAAGACAGCAAAGATTACAAGTAAAGAGTGCAAGTTTTGCCATACTCAAAGTTCTGAGGAAAAACTCAAAAAAGACATTGAAAAGAAAGGATATTCGATTATACCGATGGATGGATGTCCAGAATAAAATCTTTCAATTTTTTATTTTTTTCCACGAATAAAAATTTAGGTGATGGAGAAACATAAATCAAAAGACCCACCTTTTTTGACCAAACTTTGCCACAAAACAACAAGGTCAGAAAAAATGTTTCAGAAAAACAACAAGAATACAAAATTAAATTGACTGGTAATTTTATCTTACCAATGTTTTGTTGTTGGATCATGAATTCAGTTTTCAGAGCAGGGATGGAATTCGTGAAAAGAAAGTTTCGTGGGAAAGTAATAATGAACTTCTGGTATCCAGACATCTCACAGAACATTACAGCACACTCAAGGATATTGTAATGGGAGAATCTAGGCACGATGAAAAAGCCTGTACATGTGTACAGTACAAGGCAGACTTTACTCAGTATGACCTAAGATATGTAAAAGATAGCAGATATTGCAAAATTTGTAAGAGACATATATCACTAAAAAAATGGAAGGGTGGGCTAGTCAAGTTTTGTAATCGTTCAAAAATAGTTACACAAGAGTTTTGCCCATGTTGTGGAGAAAGGCTTCGTTCTGGAAGAAGAGCAAAAGCGGTAATAAGAAGATCAGTTACAGATCAACTAATTAATCCACAGAATTACAACATTGCAGTTATCAAAAAACTAAACAAGAAGGCAAAGTATCTACAAAAAATAAAAATGATCCAAATTAAAAAATAGATCACAAAATTTCGGATCAGAAATAAATACAACTTCGACCTATATGATATGTTGTAGAAAAAAATAATAATTTAACATAATTTCTTCGTAAAGTCTATTTTTAATAATTTTCTTTGTAGATTATTTCTGAGTTGTTTGTAGGTTATGTGCACATTCAGTAGTTGCATCACATTGAATTTTACATGCTAACTCCAAGCATTTTTCTGCAAGTTTTGGATGGTTAAACTTGGTACATATCTTTGAATAGTATTCAAGTGCAGTCTTGATTATATGGTTTTCATCTTGATTCAGCATCAATTTTTAACATCTCTATGAATTCTAAAGGTAATGCAGGTACTTTAATTGATTGCTTGCATTGAAAATTAAACTCTTTTGCCATGTATAGTAAATAATTGGATGTAATGTAGGAATTCAATGCAGAAAAATGATGATCGTATTGAAGATGAAACTTTGTCAGTCGATAGAACATATCTGCAAACCCGAATAAAACTTCTGGATCCCTGTAGATTTTATCATCTTTAATCATTAGATCATTACCCAATCACGTATGGGGGAAAAAAAGGTTCTGGATAAGGCAGGTCTTTAGGAAAAGTGCCCTTTCGGGGGGGAATTTTTTTTGCCTGATTTTACCAAGATCGACCATCAAATTATAATATTACCCAATCATTAATGAGGCAATGAGTTTGGGACAAGATACAGGTGTTTTCAACCGTCATTTTCGATTGCTTCTCATACTAATTGTATTTGCAGTATTTCTTTTTTCACTTGGAATTACAATAGGATTAGTAAACGTGAGTCTTATGGAACAACAAAAAATAACAGAAACACTTTCAATTCTTTCATGCAATGAATTAATTGACATACCGCAAAAATATGATTATTGGATGAATGATTCAGATTGGCTTGGTAGCCATCCATCTAAACTGTTCCTAACATGGAAAGAAGAAATGAAAAGGTGTAATCAATGAGTAAAGAATCAAAAGAACTAAGTAAAGATGAAGCATTTGGAGCATTATTTGTATTTGGATTCATTTTTTCATTATCAGTATTTGCTTTAATCATAGATTGGGTTCATTCATCACCATTTTTTACTTGTGTTTTTTTCAAATGTAATTTTCAATCACTCCTATTACCATTTGGGATATTATTTGGATTTATTGGAATGATTATTGGTGCATATTATACAGTGAAGTATGCAGTATATCCAGAATCAATACCACCTAGACAAACAACACTGGATGAAATGGAGGAAAAATGGAAAGCGAAATAAGAAATAAAAACCAACAAACAAAAATACAGGCTATAGTAACAATCACAACACTCTCAATACTAATAATTTCAGTTTTATTTCTATTTGGTATTGATTTTGATGGGGAGGCAAACAACTGGATAGTTGCAGAAACCCAAACTGACACTATATCAAAGATTGGATATGTAGAAAACTCTAAACATAAAAACGATGAAACAAGAATAATTGGTTCTTTTGGAAATCCATTTGGGAATTTTGATTTTATAATAGATGATCCTTCTTGGGAGTTTAAAGATGGAACAACAATTACATTTACAGAGATAATAACAACTCCAACAAAATGTACAAATTCTATTACAGGAGGGAATTTTTCATTATTTGATAGAGACTATAAAGTTTGTATGTCATCACAAATTGAAGAAATTTTCAAGGTAGGAAAATAAAAAGTTGAATAATTTCATACAGCAAAGAACTGAAGCATGGAAGAAAATAGACTCTACTAGATTCTTGCTAAGTTTACTTATGGGAATTTGGATAATTTATTTCACTATTATATTATTTCAAATTGCAATTTTAAGAGTTATGTTATCTCATGAAATAAATTTTGGTATTACAATTACAGTTATTTTTATCGTGTATATTATTCTTCTACCAAAATCAAAAGGGTTATTCAAAAAGGAGTTTCGAGTATGAGTTATGAGATAGATAGTTCATGTCCAAGATGTAATACCCAATGTACATTTTCAACAAAAATCATCAGAGGGCATTCTAAACGACATAGGATTGCTACTTGCCCTAAATGTGGTAGTAGTGTAACTGGACAATGTGAGGGATGTTAAAAAATGAATGAATTTGAAAGAACTAAAAAATTTACACTAGGAAGAATATTAGTAATTCTAGGTTATATTGCAATTATTCATAATACATTACAATTTTTCAAGTTAGATTGGTCATTTGCCTTGATAATAATGGGAACTATTGGATGGTTTAACAATATAACAATAGATCCTATAGTCAGAATGATACTAATTCAAAAAAAATCGGAGAATGTGAAAATAGATTGAGTCCAACTAAAGCCCTAGAAATACTACCGATAGGATGTATCTTAGTATTAATTTCGTATGCAACAGGTGATATATTCAGCATTCCTGTATTTGGTATTAATCTAGATATTATGACGATTATTGGTGCTGTTATAATATTTACAAGCATATTGAACCTAATCGAATACAGAATTATAAAAAAACGAAGGTCTAACTTGGAGAAATTTAGGTAGGAAGTAAAAATGCAGTTAGAAACTAAAATAAACATTTTTTCATTCTCAATGGCATGGATAACCTTAGTTGTTGGAATTTTTCTTGTAACTGATGTAATTGATAAAGAATATGACTGGTTAGGAATGATTACAATGTGGATGGGAATAATAAGTGTAATTTTGATATTTAATTCAAATAAAATCGCAAAGAATTTTACAAAAAAGGAGATCAATCATGTCTAAAACTCTATTTGACTTGCAGGAACAGCAGTTGGAACATGACATGAAATGCCATAGGGATATTTTTTTCCTCAGTCATCAGGAAAGGTTCAAGCATATTGCACTACATTATGGAAAATATTCAAAAAGACTCGCAGATCTTGTTCTAAATCCAAGAAATTCAAGTAAGGCAGAAGAAATTGTGACAAAAACATTGGTAGATACTATGATCATGATACTAAATTCAGGTGAGTTACTTCAAATTAATTTTGAAAATGAGATTTGTTCTAAATTAAAGATAGATGAACACTTGTTCATTGAAAAAATTCCAATATTATTAAGGAAGATTGATTCAAGTTTATACAAATTTTTAAGTGAAGGAGATACTCAACAACTAATCATAAACCTAATGCTTGAAATGGTATCAATAAGCGGTTTCATGCAAAAATCAGCAGAAGAGTTGGATCATTTAATGGGAATGCCTAGAGAACAGATAAAACATCAGACATTTGAATTTCTTTGTCTTATGATTATTGCAGGCAGTGTTTGGAATGTAAATTTCCAATCGGAATTGGAGAAAAGATGGAAGGAAATTGAACAAAAGGTGATTCTGTAGAAATGAACGAGATAATTTTACAAAAATTAGATGGTGTAGGTCTATTTCATGACGTTAATCATACTATAAAATACATTAGACTTGAATGTGCGGAAATCATAACAAAAAAGCAAATTAATTTTGAAAAGTTGTGTAGATCTAAAAGATTTTCACATTATGATACATTAATTTGTTATAATGAAAAGAAAAAAGGCATTAGTATGGGTTCATCATGTGTTGATGAAAAATTTGGATCAGTTTTCGGTGTTTCTGCTACAAGATACAAGATTACATTGGTTCCTCAGCACAACTTGGACTTAAAATCATTTGCAGATTATTTTAATATGATTTGTAGGTATTTTGATAAAAACTCAGAGATCATTAAAACATCTGACTATAATAAGAGAAGAAAGGTAATCTTATGAGCAAAGAAGAAATTATTAAAAAATTGCAAGGTAAAATAGGTATAATTGATCTTACTGACATTGATATTGCTTTAAATTTTAGATGGTATATTAACAATGCTAAAAAAATACAGGAATGTAAGAAAAAATGACAAAAATTAAAATCTATAATT
>Ga0214473_10001067_pt1 | contig 37129 bp, 32 predicted proteins | sample RVTome_7_FD_203509 | JGI IMG/M metagenome (GOLD analysis project Ga0214473, IMG submission 203509) | Soil microbial communities from uranium-contaminated site in the Upper Colorado River Basin, Wyoming, United States - RVT98D197 | ecosystem: Environmental > Terrestrial > Soil > Contaminated >... | reverse complement strand
GTATAATAGACACTATGGCCCTGTTTTTTATAATCCACAGATGCATTTTACCAGAAGCCAGCGGCCAACTCCATCTACGGGTTACACCCGTAGTATTGCGGCGGAAAAATAAACTAATAAATGCCCTTGGCCATCACTCGGGCGAGGTCAAGCATTGGGTAATTATGATATTGGTGCAGATGAAAGAACGACAAGCTATTCCTCGCCTGGAAAAGCTTCTGCGCGAATCAAAGGATCCGTCTTTGGTTAAATCAGCAAAGGAGGCAATCAGAAAAATTTGTTCGCAGGATTAGTGCGATGAGGTTGATATGGAAAAAACAACAGACCTTCGCATAAGAATTATCGAAGGGTTCTCTTCAAATGGGTGTCCTTTGTGCACTATGCTGCGGCAGGATGAATTCGACAGTTTATGTCAATGGGTAGGGTGCAGCGACAACAGCACCGAAGAATCCGTGCAGATAAGAAAACTTACAGATGCGGGAGGATTTTGCAACTATCATTTCTGGCGGTTTCAGGAGATGAGCACCCCTTACGGCTGCGCAAATATCTGCGCTCAGTTAATCGATAAATTATTGGGAATCCCAAGAACAGATAAACAAAAGGCCTCGCGGTTCATTGCATGTCCTTTATGTGTTGAGTTGAGAGAAAAGGAAAGCGTTTATCTTAGGGAATTATCAGTTGTCCTCAAACACAATGAGTATAAATTACGGTATGGAAAAAGTTGTGGTCTCTGTATTCCGCACTATACGCAGACCATAGATTATATTGATGATAGTTTCCTCCTAACCTTCTTATATGAAACGCAAGTGGCTCAATTAGAAAAAGTTAAGGCCGATGCTGCCAGTTTTGTCAACAAGAGGCAGCCGCCTCTGCGATGGGAACAGACGGATGACGAGAGAATTTCGTGGTTTCGGGCTATCGAAAAAATAGTCGGCAGAAGCGGTACTTAAACGGAAAATGGGACTGACAATTGTCATATTCTGTATTACAGCTATCCTAAGCCCTCTGGCTGGGATTTCGGCCTTTTTGATTTTTTACGAAGAATATTCGCATCATTATCCTGATAAACGGAAGGCATTTAAAATAGCTTTTGAGGCAGGTATTTTTACGATTGTTGTCTTCCTTGTTTTGGGACTGCTATTAGCCTTTTTATTGCCGCATTGTTTTTAACTGTACAGGAGAGTTTATCCCGTGGAGACGGCTATTCTTGAAACACGACAGTTGCTGAAGAAATATTCGGGCAGAACTGTCGTCGACCATGTCAATATTTCAGTAGCCCGGCGAAGCATCGTTGGCCTGCTGGGCCGCAATGGCGCCGGCAAAACCACAACATTCGGGATGATAATTGGAATGATAGAACCCGATAGCGGCTCAGTTCTATTTGAAGGCACCGACATTACGAAGATGCCTATGTACAAACGAGCCAGACTGGGCATGGGCTATCTTTCGCAGGAACTCAGTGTTTTTCTTCGTCTGTCCGTGCGAGACAACCTGCTGGCAGTACTTGAAATGATGTCGGTACCTAAAGCTGAGCGAAATCGAAGAGCAGGCCTTTTAGTGGAACGTTACGACCTCGGTGAGGTCGCCAACACGCAGACGAGATTTCTTTCCGGCGGCGAACGCAGAAAGGTTGAAGTTGCCCGCGTGATGGTTACTAATCCTTCGCTGATTTTGCTCGATGAGCCTTTCGGTGGTGTTGACCCTATCGTTGTACAGGAACTGCAGGCGGAGATTCGCAGGCTCGCGGCTAGTGGTGTGAGTGTTCTGCTTATCGACCACAATGTTGAAAGAACTCTCGAAGTCGCTGACGAGGTCTATGTTATCGACCATGGCAAAGTAATAGGAGAAGGGGCACCTACTGAAATAATTCGCGACGAAACCGTAAGAAAACTTTATCTCGGCAATACTTTCAAAGGCGATGAATTTGACGACTAAGATAGATAAAAAATAACCCCCTGCTGTCCGCTTGCAGCAGATAATTGCAGGGGGCCGATATTACAAAACAACATTGTCATTTGTACATCTGGTTGAAGGCTTTTTGAGCGTTGACGACTGCGGCGCGCATCATATCCTCGGCCTTTGCGGTTTCACGATTCTGGAGATGTTTCATCAGCTTCTTTGTGTCGAGCTGAGCGGCGGCTTTATCGCAGGCTTCCCAGCTCAGGACGCTTCTTACTACGCGGTCGATTGCCTGCTCGGCATTATCATAGGCGCGAGGCTGCATGTCGTGACCCTTCCAGCGGGCGAAACCGTACTGCTGGAGCAGACCTGCGATGGCGATGTTCATACCGTTGATTCTTGTGCCGTGGTCGATGTCGTATTTGCCTGGGCCACCGAGAATGATTCCGTCGTTGTAACCCTGGCTGTTGAGATGCATGTGGAGCATCGCGTTGTTATCGAGTTCCTCAACGCTGTCATAAATGTGGTCGAGGCCAATCATTTCGGAATGGCCGAATTCCTTGTTGACACCTTTTTTGTCTCTTGAGATGCCGAATTCTTCCTTGAGTTTCCACCAGAACACAAGTGCGCTGGCAACGGTTGGGATTAACATAGCGGGGTGGCCTTCGTTTGGTTTCGGCTCGAAGGCAATGAAGAGTTTTGCGCCTTTTTTCTGTTCGTATTTACAAAGGCCGGCGACGCTTTCCTTAAGGTTCTGATACATTTGCTTGATACCGACGCTGGCAAGGTCGTAACCAAAGGAGCCGTTCCAAAGCACGAGTGAAGGGGCTTTTGCAGCATCGGGGTGCCATGCTTTTTTGAGTGGTCCGTAAGCAAGGTCGATTGTTTTGGGTCCGAGCTGTTCGGCGGATTTTCTTTCGGCGGGGTCGAGGGAGGAGATGCCACCGTAAGCGTAGTGGCTATGAGCGCCGGGTGTAATCATCGCCAGGTAGAGTTTATTATCGACGAGGGCGTCGGCGACTTCGGGCGCGTTTTTGTCATCAACTTCGGTGTCGCAGTGCATCTCGATACCCAATTCGACATTGTCCGGAATCCGAGGCCGAATCTCGTCGGCGACGAGCTTAATCATTTCGGGTGTGCCGAACCTGCCGGACCATTCAGGTCGAATATCACCGGGGACGAAACCGCCTTTACCGGCGTTGAAAGTCCATCTGCAAATACTGTGTAAAGATTTCTTAACTGCCATTTTTAACAACTCCTTTCCAAAAGCTTGTTCAAAATATTATGCCAATTATTATAAGCCTGCGTGTAGGCTTTTGCCAATTTTTTATCGGGTTCGATGGTCTTAATGGGTTTGAGGCCGGCGAAGGCGTCTTTGAACGATTTGTAGATGCCTGCACCGAGGCCTGCGCCGCGGGCGGCGCCCTGCGAGCCGTCGGTATTGTAGAGTTCGACGGTGGATTTGGTAACGGTGGCGAAGGCGTTGGCGAAAAGCGGGCTGAGGAACATATTTGCGTAGCCCGCGCGGATGGTTTCCGCCTTTACACCTGTAGAGTGCATAATCTGCAGGCCGTAATTGAGTGCGAAAACAATGCCTTCCTGTGCGGCGCGGAGCAGATGCGCACGGCTGTGCGTATTGAAGTTGAGGTTGTGAATTGACGCTCCAATGTTTTTGTTTTCGAGAGTTCTTTCGGCGCCGTTTCCATAGGGTAAAATTACGAGGCTGTCGGAGCCAACGGGAACCTGTGAGGCCAGCTTGTTCATTTCATCGTAATCTATACCGCCTGTAGCATTGTGTTTCAGCCAGCTATTTAAGATGCCTGTTCCATTGAGGCATAGTAATGCGCCGTAGCGAGGAGTATGCTGGCTGTAATTAACGTGGACGAAAGTGTTGACGCGAGACTTCGGGTCGTGATTCGGTTTGTCACTGATGCCGTAAACAACACCGCTGGTACCGGCGGTTGCTGCTATTTCACCGGGGTTGAGGACATTGAGGGACAAGGCGTTGTTTGGCTGGTCACCGGCACGATATGAGACGACGGTGCCCTGCTTTAGGCCAAGTTCATCCGCTGCTTTTTTCGTTAACTGTCCCTGCGCGGAAAAGGTTGGGACGACATCTGCAACTAAATTTTTGTCGATGCCGTAATTGTCCAGCACTAAATCGGCGAGGCCGTGCTTTTTGAAATCCCACATAATGCCTTCGGACAGACCTGAAGGAGTGGTTTTGATTTGGCCGGTCATCATCATTGCGATAAAATCGCCTGGGAGCATTATTTTATGAATCTTTGAATACAGTTTGGGTTCGTTTTGCATAACCCACTTAAGTTTCGAGGCGGTGAAATTGCCGGGGGAATTGAGGAGACTATTAAGGCATTTTTTTTCACCGATTGTCTTGAAGGCTTTTTGACCGATTTGGACCGCTCGGCTGTCGCACCATATTATCGCGGGACGGAGGACTTTGTAATTCTTATCGACGACGACCAGGCCGTGCATCTGGTAGGAGATTCCGATGGCAGCGACATCGGCTGGGTCGAAATTTGTCTGCGATTTTATCTGCGCGGCGGCGGTTTTTACATTTTCCCACCAGGTCTGGGGATGCTGCTCGGCCCAGCCCGGATTTTTCGCGATGATTTCCAGCTCTTTTTTCGGGGAAGTCGCGGAAGCGAGAACCTTGCCCGTCTGCGCATTCATCAGGCTTGCTTTAATCGAGGAACTTCCAACATCAAATCCTAACAGGAGCGACATAAACAAATCCTTTCAATTACTAAGAGAGGTAAATTTTATCTTTCGGTTTAATTTTCGGTGTGAGTTTGATTTTTGCTTTTACATCATTTTTTTCGAGAGCGAAACCCGGCGCGATTTCAATAAGGCAATCAGGTGAACCATCGGCTTTTCTCGGTACAGCGCAGCCTGCCGCTTCAAGCCAGTCGGCGGCACGAGCGACCATCAGAGCTTTTGAAGTTTGGCGGCTATCGGCACCGGAGGCGTTTTTGACGGGCGCGAACTCCTCGTTTCGGATGGTTTCCAAAATTACAGATTTTGAGGCAAGAGGCAGAGCATCGAAAACAAAACTTTCGAGTTTTATGCCATTCGGCTCCTCCGGTTCGACAAGTTCGCCTTTGTCGTCGATGTGCGGAATTTTTTTGACGGCGCGGTGGAGGGGCAGCGAAAAACCTTTAGCATTCAACTTTTCAACAAAGGTTCTATTGATGATATGGATGGCGATGCTTCCAAGATTAAAGAACAGTGAGCCATCCTGATTTCGTTTATGAGTCAATTCATCGGGCAGGTCGCTGTATTCGATAACGGAAACTTTGCCATCGACGAGACCGAAGAGGCCGACTTTTTCCTTCGGGTCTGTTTTGAGAACGGCCTTTGAAGACATCTCGGCTTTATCGAGGGCGTGAAGTCCGATAAAAAGCGGGTCAAAAATATTAATTAAAGAATTATCGACCTGAAAGTAGCTGATGAATTCAACGCCGTGTTTTTTCATGTCGTCGATGGCGCCGCTTTCGTAGAGCGCCTTGAGGCTTCCACCGTGACCATCGGGTGAACAGGCAATCGTTCCTTTATCGGCCATCAGAATTTTGCCATCAAAGCTGAAGTTGGGCAAGGTGCCCTGCTGAAATATGAAAACATTCGCAGGGTCGAGACCATAAAAATCGTTTGAGCGAAAGATTATTTTTGTCTGCTCGTGGTTCAAAGGGCTGGTCATTATATACCAGAGACAAACGGTATTATATTTTTTCGAAGCGGCGGCAATGATTTCCGCAAAGATGCGAAAGAGGGTTTTGTTTTTCACAGGGCTGACGGGAAAATCTCCTTTTGGGCCATCAAAACCGAGACGGGTACCCTGTCCCCCGGCTACGATAAAAGCGGCGACTTTACCGGTTGAAATAAATTCGGCTCCGAGCTGCCCTGCTTTTTCGTACAAGTTTTGCTGGCGGGCGGAACCCGGGACAGCGGGGTAGAACGGCACCGGGGCAAGATTTTCTAAGGAAACCGCCTTTGGAGCTGTTTTGATGTACCTCTGAATCCAGGTGTCTATGGCTTCAAAGTCCAGTTTGTTAATCTGGATAAGGAGGCTTTGCCTCTGATTTTCGTCCAACTCGTCCCAGAAGGCCAAAATATGGTTTTGACTATGCTTTTTTAGCAGTTTTTCAACGTTTTTAAGGCTGTTTTTATCATTCATGAGTAATTTGCCTACGAGATTGCAAGATAATACGTAAATTTCAGGAAATTTCAAGAAAGTAAGCAAAATTTGACGAAATTTATTTGACAGAAGCGCACTTTTGTGGTAATCTTTTATTAGAAAAGGCAGGCTTAGAAAAGTTATTATAATTTAGAAAAGTCATCATAATTTTAGTAGTTTGTCATATCATAACCAACCTGCCAAAAAAGTTCAACGGACGGAATCGGGTTCTTTGCAGTGTACAACGTCGCATAAAATGTGAGTTTTCAGGTTTATTTTGAAAAAAACCAGTTGTTCTCTGATAAAAAAATAGAAAAGATGGTTCGCAGACACGTGAGTTGTAATTTTTTGTTAAAAATAAATGAAGTACGTTCAGAGAGCAATTGGACTTGCGAATCTGCGAAAAAAGTAAAGGAGATAACACAATGAAAACGAAAAGAACAGGCTTTACATTGGTGGAGCTGCTGGTCGTAATCGCGATCATAGCTCTGCTGATGGGTATTCTGATGCCTGCACTGGCCAAGGTAAGGCACATAGCCTACCGTATGGTGTGCGGGAACAATCTCGGCGGCATCGGTAAGTCGATGATGGTTTACGCCAACGATAACCATGAAGCTTACCCTGTCGCGGGCGGACCCGGAGCGATATGGATAGCGTCAAACGCACAGGATCCAAAAATGATAAACGATTGGACAGCGCCTACCGAGGCTGGAGCTTTCGGCATGAGTAGCGGTACCGGTGGCCAAGCAACGATTACATCCTGTTTTTATCTTCTGGTAAGGTTTACTGAGCTACCAACCAAACAGTTTGTCTGTAAAGGTGATTTCGGTTCCCTGGAAATGAAGATGAACCTGTTCGATCTTGGCACAACGCCAGAGGGTGACCGATACGATTTTCCGGATGTTTGGGACTTTGCCGGTCAAACAGGTAACTCTCAAAATTACAGGCCCGGCGACTTCTGCTCATATTCCTATCAGGACCCGTACCCGGCCAAAGCAGGCGACAAAACCTATCCCGCAACTGCGACCAGCCGACCCGATATTCCTGTTTGCGCAGACCGAAACCCTATGTTTGACAAAAATGCGGATGAGTACTTCGCAGGCCTTAAAGGAAACTATAGAAGACCCGCCATGGATAGTCAAGTAACCCCTCCCGTTCCATATGACGCCGATAAAACTCTAAATTCAGCAGCCCATCAAAGAGACGGGCAAAATGTACTGTTCAATGATTCGCATGTGGAATTCGCGGTTAATCCGTGGGTTGGAATTGAAAGAGACAATATTTATTACCCAATGGAAGCAGGCACACTCTGTTCCGATGCCAAGCCCGAGGATTTTGCGGGCGTTCCGTTAAACCAAAAACATACTTGCGGAAAGGCAGCTGTCGCACCACGTAATGAATGCGACGCATATTTAGTCAATGAATATCAGAGGCCATAATACGACGTGCTGAAAAACCGTTTTCCAGCGGCCTTGTGACAAAATCACAAGGCCGTTTTTTTTGCACCTTTTACACAAAGACAAGAAGGAGGCAAAAATATTATTCGCAAGGGTTTGTTTTTGAGGAAATTTATGTTAAATTAACCGGATTAATATATGAGGAAATAAAACAGTGGGACAAACACTTGCTTACAAGATATTGAGCAAGCACCTGAGCGAAGGGCGACTGAACACCGGCGAAGAAATCGGGATTCGGATTGACCAGACGCTAACGCAGGACGCGACAGGAACAACAGCTTTTTTGCTTTTCGAATCGATGGACGCGGGCAGAGTCAAAACAGATTTGTCGGTCAGCTACATCGACCACAATATGAGCCAGTTTGGGCCTGAGAACCACAACGACCATTTGTATCTGCAGACGGTGGCGTCAAAATCCGGAGTATATCATTCGCGGGCGGGCAACGGGATTTGCCATCAGGTACATTTGGAAAGATTCGCCAAACCGGGCGGTACGCTTTTGGGCAGTGATTCGCATACACCAACAAGCGGGGGTATAGGTATGATTGCGATAGGTGCCGGTGGCTTGGACGTGGCAGTGGCGATGGGAGGCGGGCCGTTTTATTTGAAATGCCCGAAAGTCCTCGGTGTGAAACTGACCGGCCAGTTGAACGACTGGGTAGCTGCGAAAGACGTAATTTTGAAGCTGCTGAGTATCCTGACGACCAAAGGCAACGTCGGGTGGGTAGTTGAATATTTCGGGCCTGGGGTTACGACATTATCGGTGCCGCAGCGAGCGACGATAACGAATATGGGCGCGGAGCTTGGAGTGACGACGAGTATATTTCCGAGCGACGAGCAGACGAGGAAATTTTTGGCTGCACAAAAACGTGAAAAAGATTACCAGCCGCTTGAAGCCGACGAGGACGCGGAATACGACCGCATTATCGAAATAAATCTTTCGGAGCTTGAACCTATGGCGGCGTGTCCGTCGTCACCGGATAATATAAAGACAGTCCGAGAAATCGCGGGAGAAAGGGTCGGGCAGATTGCGGTTGGAAGCTGCACGAATTCGAGTTTTACGGATTTGATGATGGTCGCAAGGGTTCTCGCGGGACGTCGCATAAACAATATGGTCGAGTTCGCGGTAGCACCCGGCAGCAGGGAAGTTTTGAATATGCTCGCACAAAACGGGGCACTTGCAGATTTGATATCCGCGGGGGCGAGGATACTGGAATCATCTTGCGGGCCTTGTATCGGGCAGGGATTTTCACCGGCGGACGAGGTGGTGGGACTGCGCACGTTTAACCGGAATTTCCCCGGCCGAAGCGGAACGAAAAATGACTTGATTTATCTTGTAAGCCCTGAGACGGCGGTGGCATCGGTATTGACCGGTCGCATCACCGACCCACGTGATTTGCCCGACCTTTTCGGAATACAATACCCGAAGATTGTACAGCCTGCGAAATTTATTATCGACGACGGTATGATTGAAAAACCATTAAATCCGGCGGAAGCCAAAAGGATTCAGGTTTTGCGTGGGCCAACGATAGTTGTACCGGAGTCACCGAGGAACTTGCCGGAAAATTTAAAAGGCGTGGTTCTGCTCAAGTGCGGGGACAAGATAACGACGGACCATATTATGCCGGCGGGCAGTTTTCTGAAATTGCGCTCGAATGTTCCGCAATACGCAAAAGTGGTTTTCAACTGCTTCAATGAGGAAGGCAAGCCCACATTCGCGGAGCAGGGGCTGGAATTAAAAGCCAAGTGCATAAGCGGGATTATAGTCGCGGGTCAAAGTTACGGCCAAGGTTCGTCGCGTGAGCACGCGGCACTTTGTCCGATGTATCTTGGCATACAGGCGGTAATCGCAAAAAGCATCGAGCGTATTCACCGGGCGAATCTGATTAATTTCTGTATAGTGCCGATAGAATTCGCGAACGCGGAAGACTATGAGAAAATCAAGGCGAGCGACCATATTGAGATAGATAACCTGACGGAGACGATAAAAAGCAGCGATGAGGTCAAGATAAAAGACAAGACGGCGGGTTTTGAATTTCGCGGTAATCTGGCGTTATCGGCCAGGGACCGGGAAATTCTGCTTTCGGCGGGATTATTAAACTACACTCGTAAAAAAACAAATGAGTGAAAAAATAATCACGATTTTCGGGACAGCGACCGCTATATCTGGCGACCCGACGTATGTGGTCGCCTACGAGATTGGCAAGTTATTAGCAGAGGCGGGTTTTACAATAGCTAACGGCGGCTACGGTGGGACGATGCTTGCATCGGCAAAGGGAGCGAGCGAGGCGGGAGGCAAAACAATCGGAGTTACATGCACGGCGTTTGGCCGAGGCGGGGCAAATGAATACATACAGCAGGAAATAGTTACGGCCACGCTCGATGAAAGACTCGATACTTTGATAAAACTGGGGCGGGGTTATGTTGTTTTGCCGGGCGCGACGGGGACGCTTTTGGAACTTGCGAAGGTGTGGGAATTAAAAAACAAAGGCTTTATGCCTGCGGACAAACCGATTATACTGGTGGGTAAATTCTGGCGAGGTCTCGCGGATTTGATAGCAATGGTGGACGCGAGCAGCCGCAGACATATTAAAGAGGCTGACAGGCCGGAAGAGGTAAGAAATATTTTGGTGGAAATTATCGGCTGATGAACAAAAAAGTTTTAATTTTGAGTTTTGCTATTAGTGCGATACTGCATGTTGTAACTAACGCAGCGACGGAGGATGCGGGTCTGTTGCGCGATGGTTTTATCATCGCGGGAGTTGACGGTAAAATCGAGTATGAAAAGACAAGTGACAAGTGGTCTTTCGTATTTTCGAGCGATGTGAGTGACGATAAGGGCAGGGTCGGTGCTGGGATGAAACTTGAGTTACTACCTTGTGCAGCGCTGGAAAAAATAGAGGCGAACATTGACAAACATCCCGGCGGCAATTACCGCTTGTGGGCGAGGGTAACACGGTATGGAGGCAGGAATTATATATACGGTATTTATTTTCTGGCCATCACGGAAGCGGAACCTGTAACAGGCGGGCAGAACGCGAAAATATCCGTAAATGAACCGAACGACCCACTGGCGCTGCCGGATGAAGTTGTGGCGAAATTAAAGACGAAAAAAATCATCCACTTCGAAGAGCTTGAAAAAGGTGTTGAGCTGAAAGAGGATTCGATTCTGGCGGACCGCATCGGATTTATAGTGAAATCGAAGGACGCTGGTTCGACTTCGCTCACCACTGGCAGCTCGGCGTTTGTACTTGATGGTCTTGGTCGCAAGCGGGGAAGTTTTTCGCTGGAACTTTTGCCTTGCGAGGTTCTTGAGCGGGCCACAGGCAAAAGCGAAATGGAACCGGCGAGACTGAAGGTGGCGGGGATTGTGACGCGTTATAAGGGACGGTATTATCTGCTTTTGCAGCGAGCGGTGCGTGTTTACAGTCACGGCAATTTCGACTAAGGGCAAATGAATGAATAGTGAACTGGACGGGATTTTGATTTTATCATCCGATGCGGATTTTCACGCAAAGTTTGAGAGGCTGCACCTTGCGACGATGCGACAGGCGGTAATAAAAGCCGACGACATCAGGGGGCGGGTGCGTGAAATTATTATTAACGTCGGGCAGGCTGGCGACGATGCGCTGGTTGAGTTTACGAAAAGATATGACGGCGTCGAGTTAAAGGCGCAGGAGCTTAGAATATCGAAGCAGGAACTGCGAAAGGCATACAAGGAGATTGATTCGAAGCTGCTGGGTTCGATTCGCAAGTCGATAAAAAATGTGCGGAAGTATCAAAGCGAAATTTTTATCGGAAAAAAGAAATACGCGGGTCTTAAATACACACCGATAAAAAGAGTCGGCATCTGCGTGCCAGGGGCTTCTGCCCCCCTGCCATCGACGGTAATAATGAACGCTGTGCCAGCACAGGTAGCGGGTGTAAAGGAAATCGCTATTGTTTCGCCACCGAGGTACAAGGGAAGTATTCATCCGGTGATTTTAGCGACGTGTTATGAATTAAAGATTGATGAGGTGTATCGCGTGGGCGGAGCGCAGGCGGTGGCGGCATTGACATTAGGGACGAAGACTATACGGAAGGTCAATAAGATTGTCGGGCCGGGCAATCAGTGGGTACAGACCGCCAAGCAGGATGTTTTCGGTTTTGTGGGGATTGATTCGGTAGCGGGGCCGAGCGAGGTTTTGATAATCGCAAATGACAAGGCAAACGCGGTGTGGGTGGCAGCGGACATGCTAAGCCAGGCGGAGCATTGCCCGGGCAGCGCGATTTTGTTTACGAATTCAAAAAAGTTAGCCGAAAAGGTTTTCGCGGAACTTAAAAAACAGGTTGGGGAACTCGGCAGGTCACAAGAAACCATCAAATGCCTGAAGGAATACAGCGGGATAGTTGTTTTCAGGAATATGGTGGAGGTGATTGCGCAGGCGAATGATTTCGCGGCGGAGCATTTGGAGATTCAGTGCGGCAGGGAAAGCAGAAAAATCGCGGACAAAATTGAAAACGCCGGCGCGATATTTATCGGGGATTATTCACCGGTGGCGGTCGGGGACTACTGGGCTGGGCCAAGTCATACATTGCCGACGGGGATGAGCGCGAAATTTTTCAGCGCTTTGAGCGCGAATGATTTTATCAAAGGCACAAGTATTATTGAGTATAATAAAAAGAAGCTCGTAAGAGATGCCGAAGATATTATCAGGCTTGCCGAATGTGAGGGACTCGACGCACACGCGAGAAGCGTAAAAATCCGCCAGCAAAAATAAGTTCCACTCTTATATTATACTTCCCAGTTGAGTTTGTCTTTATATCGCCAGTAGAAACGGCCCAGTAAATGAGCCATCACAAGCAGCAGATAAATCTGAACTACACCGGAAAAACAGCCTAAGAGTGTTACCTTGACGACCAGCAGCCCAATAAGGCACAAGAGCAGAAACCAGCCCGCAGTATGGCCATAAAACATCTAATATCGAACCGAAGACCAATTTCGGATTCAGTGCCCGAACCGAACCAAACAAAGCAGTGGCAAGAAAAAGCATCGGAAAAGTAAAAATTCCCGCTCCTGCTAATATCCAAAAAAGTATACTTGTTCTCCTGGTTAAAATAAAATAAATCGCCGCCGCACCAAAACAAATGACACAGCATAAAAATGTATACAGCAACTGAGCGGATAAATCTCCCGCGTCAAATTGAGCCCATTGAGTATTAATATCCGGTGCTCGAAGTCCGCCTGCAGCACTATCGCGAATACAAACGGCAAGATAATAAAGCAGATAACCAACCCCGACAACCAGAATAGCTGCCCGAAAAACTTGAGAAAACGAATAATACGCAGACCAAAATTCAAGGCGGCAAGCAGACAAGAATAATGTGGGCAAAAAAGCAAAAATTACAAGGTGTATCACCCCTGATATGCTTATCGGATATAGAACTATGTCGATAAACCACGGCAGTTTTCTCGTTTGCTCCTGCCGGAGTGCAGAATCCTCTTCGTAGGGGATAGTGACTACAGTTCCGCATCGATGGCAAATACCTGTTTGACCTGCCTGGTTTTCAGGAGCGCTTATCCGATTACCACAGGTTTGGCATGTAAATTGAATCATTCGATATTCAACCGGCCAATTGTGATTTTATGATTTCGCGGGCTTTATCGAGGGCGTCGGGGATTTTGGCCGGGGTTTTGCCGCCTGCCTGCGCCATCTGCGGTCTGCCGCCGCCACCACCATCAACGATTGGGGCGATTTGTTTGACGATATCACCGGCTTTGAGGCCTTTTGCGACGAGGTCGTCGGTGACACCGGCGATGAGGGTCACGTTATTATCCTGGGCAAAGCCGAAAACAACGGCGGCGGACTTGGCCTTTTTCTTAATCATATCGATGGCTTCACGCGCCTGCTCGACGGAGACGTTCGAAAGCTGATTAATGACTACGGAAGAGTCACCGATTTTTTCGCATTTTTCGAGCATCTGTTTTGCCTCGACCATTATGTCGGTAGCCTGCTGACGGGAGGCGGATTTAAGCTGCTTGGTGAGTTTTTTGTTGTCTTCCAACAGTTGGGCAACTTTTCGGGAAAGGTCATCCTGCGAGACTTTCAGGGTTGTCAAAAGCTGGTCGATGATGTCGCTTCGCTTGTGGAGGAAATCGGCGAGGGCTGAACCTGTAATGGCGGTGATTCTGCGGACACCCGCGGAGATGCTTTCTTCCTTAATTATTTTGAAGTCACCGATGAAGCCTGTGTTATCTACGTGCGTACCACCGCAGAACTCGCGGCTGAACGCCTGCATGAGATGTTTTTCATTTTCCGCGCCGACGGCAACGACGCGGATATCTTCGCCGTACTTTTCACCGAACAGCGCCATAGCGCCGAGTTTTTCAGCTTCCTTTCGCGGCAGGATGGTGCAGGTTACGGGTAAATCGTCGACGATTTTTCGGCGGACGAGTTGCTCGACTTTTTCAATCTGCTCGGAGGTAAGCGCAGCAGGACAAGTGAAATCGAAGCGAAGATACTCGGGTGTAACGAGACTACCCTGCTGGGCGACGGATTTGCCAACGACCTGCTGGAGCGCCCACTGGAGCAGGTGCGTGGCAGTGTGGTTTTTCCTTGTGGCGTCTCTATCCGGGCTAACGATTGCTTTTACCTTGTCACCGACGGTGAAAGTCCCTTCGGCGACTTTACCCATGTGGACTACACAATCGCCGATTTTTGCGGTGTCCTCAACGGCGAACTTCGCGGCCTCGGTTTGTATGATTCCGCTGTCACCAACCTGACCTCCTGATTCGGCATAGAAGCAGGTTCTGTCGAGAATGAGGCCGACTTCAGAATCCGCGGCTATACTGCCTGCAGTTTTAAAGCTGCTTTGTTCAATCCAACCGACGATTTTGGCATCGCAGGTGCTGCCTGCATATTTAGGAGAATCATCCGTTACGGGCAGTTTTTCATCAACGGCGATTACGGTAACAGTTTTTTGGGCGGCACGTGCACGCTGTCTTTGCTGTTCCATCAGTTCGTTAAATTTTTTGATATCGATTTTCAGGTTTCGTTCTTCAGCCATAAGGCCAGTTAAATCGATTGGGAAGCCGTAAGTATCGTAAAGCTGGAAGGCGTCGTCACCTGTGATGGTTTTGTTCTTGGATTTTTGCGCTTTATCAGCGGCGTCGTTGAAAATTTCGATTCCCCTGTCAAGCGTTCGACCGAAACTTTCTTCCTCGGATTTTACGACGGTCGAGACGAGGTCGATTCTTTGTTTTACTTCCGGGAAGGCTGTGCCGAGACAATCAGCGACAACTGGTACAAGTTTGTAGAGGAACGGCTCGTGCATATCGAGCTGCCGCCCGAATCGAGAAGCGCGGCGAAGGATTCGGCGGATGACGTAGCCTCGGCCTTCGTTTGAAGGCATCGCACCATCGGTGATTGCCATACTTAACGCACGAATGTGGTCGGAGATAACGCGGAAGGCATTGTCGGTCATGCTACCGAGCATTGAAGTGTATTTATGCCCCGTCATGTCACTAGTCGCGTTGATGGTGGGCATAAACAGGTCTGTGTCATAGTTGCTTTTTTTGTTCTGCAGTACGGCGACGATACGTTCGAGGCCGGCGCCTGTATCGACATAGTTTGCGCCGAGGGGGTTAAGTTTTCCGTCCTCGCCGCGATTGTATTGAATGAAGACGAGATTCCATAATTCGATGAAGCGGGCACAGCCACCATTGACAGTGCAGGAGTGTCCCTTTATGTGCTGTTTGTCGCAATGTTCCTGGCCAAGGTCGATGTGAATTTCGCTGCACGGGCCGCAAGGGCCGGCTGTACCCATTTCCCAGAAGTTGTCTTTTTTCCCGAATGCCAAGACTCGCTCATGGTGTATCGACGTTACCTTTGTCCAAAGCTGCGATGCCTGTTCATCTTTCGGCAGGCCGTCTTCTTTATCACCGGTGAAGACAGTCACCCAGAGTTTATTAGGCGGAATTTCCCAGACTTTCGTGAGAAGCTCCCATGCCCATTCGATTGCCTCGGCCTTGAAATAATCGTTGAAGGACCAGTTGCCTAACATTTCGAAAAAGGTATGGTGGTAGGTGTCCTTGCCGACTTCTTCGAGGTCGTTGTGCTTGCCGCTGACGCGGAGGCATTTCTGGCTGTTTGCGGCGCGGCGGCATTTGGGGGTTGTTAACCCAAGGAAGATGTTCTTGAACTGGTTCATACCGGCGTTGGCGAAAAGCAGGGTTTCGTCACCGACGGGGACAATGGGAGAACTTGGGACAAATTCGTGGTTCTTGCTTTTGAAGAAATCTATGAAGCCGATTCTTATCTGGTTGGATGTTAACACAATTGGCCTTTCAGAAAATTGTTATTTGGCAGCAATTAATCCTTTTACGACAAAAATTTTATTCTTGAGTTCCTCGCATAAATCCTTGTTTTCGATGAGATATTTTTTTGCGTTTTCCCTTCCCTGTCCGAGGCGGATGCTGCCGTAATTGAGCCAGGCACCGACTTTTTCGATGACATTGCAACTGGTTCCTAAATCAATCAGGTCGCCTTCGTAGCTTATACCGCTGTCGAACATAATGTCGAATTCGGCGTCGCGGAAAGGCGGAGCGATTTTGTTTTTGACAACCCTTGCGCGGACGCGGCTTCCGACGGCGGCGCCTGTTGTGTCTTTTATGGTCTGCAGACGGCGAATATCGATGCGGATGGTACTGTAGAATTTCAGTGCCTGCCCGCCCGTGGTGGTTTCGGGATTGCCGAACATCACACCGATTTTCATTCGGATTTGATTGATGAAGACAAGCGAGGTTTTGCTTTTGCTGATGGCGGCGGTAAGCTTGCGCATCGCCTGGCTCATAAGTCTGGCCTGCAGGCCGATGTGGCTTGCGCCCATTTCGCCTTCAATTTCGGCCCGCGGGGTAAGGGCGGCGACGGAATCGATGACGATAACGTCGAGGGAATTTGACCTGATGAGCATTTCGGTGATATCGAGTGCCTGTTCACCTGTGTCGGGCTGACTGATAAGCAGACTGCTGACATCGACGCCTATTTTTTTGGCCCAGGTAGTATCGAGGGCGTGTTCGGCGTCGATGAAGGCGGCGGTGCCGCCCGCCCGCTGGGCGTTGGCGATGACCTGAAGGGCCAAAGTGGTTTTGCCGGAAGATTCCGGGCCGAATAATTCGGTGACCCTGCCTCGCGGGACGCCTGCGCCACCGAGGGCGATATCAAGAGAGATGGAACCAGTGGGGATGCCTTCTATTTTGGCGTACTGGTGCTCATCCATCTGCATGATGGCGCCCTGGCCGTATTCTTTTTCGATTTGCTCAATGACGCGATGCAGCGCGGTTTCTTTTCCTGTGGGTTCTGATTTTTTGGCTTTTGACATTTTTGCAGTCTCCATTGCGAAATCCTTATCCTGAGTTCATTTTAATTTATAATTGCCTAAGAGAGTATAGATTGGACCATCCGGCGTCAACTGGCTTTTGTAAACGTTGATGGAATCGACGGAAAGAACACCAAGCTCAAAGTTTTTGTACTGCTGGGCAAGCTGGGCGATTTTGAAACCTGCCTTCGGGTTTTTTATCCTGGCAAGGGTGAGGTGGCCGCTAAAGGGGCGTTCTTCCGCGGGCCAGCCCGCGGAGGCAAATTTCTCTTCAAGGTCTTTTTGAAGCTGGAGCATTTCTTCTGTTCCCGCACATGCGCCGACCCAGAGGACGGTAGCGCTTTTGCCACCGAAGTGGCCGACGGATTCCAGTGACAATTCGAAGGATTCGTGGGAGGAGGCAACATCTTCTGTTATTTTGCAAATTTCCGGCAGCTTGTCTTCCTCGACTTCACCGAAAAACTTGAGAGTGAGGTGAATATTCTTCGCTGTCACCCACTTGACGTCACCGGCTTTTACGTTGGCCTTAGCGCGCAACTGTTTCTGCAGGTCATTGAGAGCGACCATGTTTTTTTCGTCGATATCTATTGCTATGAATAATCGCATTGTTAAGTATCGGTTAAAAATGAGTCATTTTTTGCAGGGTCTTTAATCTTTTATCAATGTCCGCCCTTTTGATGGAGGTCAGGCCACCGAGTGAAAAATCAGCGATGGTGAACGAGGCGGTGACGGTGCCGTAGGCGACAGCGGTTTTTAAAGTTTCAAAATCCGTTTTTCGTGCCTGTGCGACATAACCCATAAGAGCGCCAGCGAAGCTGTCACCTGCACCGGTTGGGTCTTTTACTTTTGTAGCGGGGTACGCAGGCAGGATGAAGCTATCGCCTTTTTTGGTTTTCAGTATCGAGCCTGACTCGCCTTTTTTTATGACGACGACATCGGGGCCCATTGCGAGAATTTTGTCGGCGGCTTTTGTCAGAATCGGTTCGCGGGCCAGTATTCGGGCCTCATCCTCGTTGATTATAAGGGCATTGATTTTTTTGAGAAGTTTTTCCAAATCATGACGCTTATTGTTAATCCAGCAGTTCATAGTATCGGCGGCGACGAAGGCGGGAGAATGAATCTGTGAAAGCAACTGCATCTGCAGGGCCGGCGCGGTGTTGGCCAAAAAGACAAACTTGCTGTCTCGAAATTCCTGAGGGATGACCGGGGGGTCTTCTTCGAGGATATTCAGTTCGAGCTTGTCGGTAATGGCTTCGTTCATGGTTTTATAGTAGGAGCCTTTCCATCGGAAGGTTTTACTGTTGAGTCTCACTTCAAGGCCTCTTAAATCGACGTCTCTACCTTTGAAAATACCGGGCAAATGGAAAGGGCAATCGGCGCCGATGGCTCCGATGAGTCTGACGGGGGCGAAGAAACTGGCGGCCATACAGAAATAGACCGCGGAGCCACCGAGACATTCCTCACTGAGACCATAAGGCGTCGTGACCGTATCAATCGCTATGGAACCTGTAACCAATAACGGCATCTTGCAAAACTCCTGTGTATCAAGTAGCAGAAACGAATTTCTTTAAAGTCCTTTCAATTCTATTCAATGTTTTTTGTTTTCCGAGCAGTTCGACGGAATCGAAAATCGGGGGGCTGACGGTGGTGCCCGTGATTGCGACGCGCAAAGGCTGGGCGACTTTACCAAGTCCGAACTGTTTTTCTTCAGCGAGGCCTCGGAGCATATTTTCGATATTCGCTCCGGTGAACTGTTCGAGTGCGATGAGTCTGTCGCGGACAATCGGCAGGATGACCAAGCCTTCATCTTTCATCAAAACCTTTTTAACGGCTTTTTCATCAAATTCAATCGCGTCGTCGAGTATATAAAGGAATCTGCATTTGTGCTCGACGTCGGCGAGGGTTCTCGCGCCAGCGCTTAGCTGCAGAAGCTTTTTCAAGATTTCGTCGGAAGCCGCAAGCAGCGGTGAATCGACGGCCTTAAGATAATCTTTGAAATATTTGAGGAGTTTTTCCGGCGGGACCATTCTCATATGCTCGGTATTAAAGGCGAGCAGTTTACCGCGGTCGAAGAGGCTGTTGGTTTTAGTCAGGCGAGTGATATCGAAAGAGGCAATGAGTTCGTCGAGGGGCATTATTTCGCGGCCTGTGCCGGGGTTCCAGCCTAAAAACGCGAGAAAGTTTACCATCGCTTCGGGGATGTAACCGCTGTGGAAGAAATCAACGACGTTGATTTCGGGCAAAGCAATATCGAGGAATTCAGCCATCGCATCTATGCCGGGCATATCGGGTGTGGTTTTGCTATCGACAAAACTTTGAAGTTCTTCGACGCTGATTTTTGCCACCTGTGCGAGTCTGGCAAGGTCGATATTTTCCTTGGCGTTGATAGCGTTGCGAAGGGCCTTAGGTCTTTCGCGTTTTGAGAGTTTGCCGCCTCCTTCGCTGATGGTGACGGACATATGAACATACTGCGGCAAGGCCTTATCGGGAAATAGCGCCTGCCAGAGCATCTGCTGGCCCGGCGTATTCATCAAATGTTCCTGGCCTCGAATTACGTGCGTGATTTCCATCAGGGCGTCATCTACAACGCAGGCGAAATTGTAGGTTGGGAAGCCGTCGCTTTTTATGATGATAAAATCTCCGATTTCAGAGGCGGCGAAAGAAACCTGGCCTCGCACGATATCATTTACAATTATATTTTCGCCTTGAGGTATAGCAAAACGAATGGTAACTGGTTTTCCCTGAGCTTTGGCTTTTTGGACATCGGATTCGTCGGGCAGCTTTTCCGGGCACCTGTACACAAGTGACGACTTTTTCGCCTCGGCTTCTTTTCGCATCGCGTCGAGTTCTTCGGCGGTGTCGAAGCAGTAGTAGGCGAGGCCTGATTCGATGAGTTTTTTGGCGTACTTGTTGTAAATATCGAGACGCTGCGACTGCAGATATGGGTCGTGCGGGCCACCGACTTCGGGGCCTTCATCCCATTCGATGCCGAGCCATCGGAGGTCATCGATGACCTGCCGGATGGCGGTCAGGGTGTTTCGCTTCTGGTCGGTGTCCTCGATGCGGAGCATAAAGGTTCCGCGCATTTTTTTTGCGAAAAGCCAGTTGAAAAGAGCGGTCCTTGCGCCACCGATGTGCAGGTAGCCGGTCGGTGATGGTGCGAAACGGGTTACAATTTTCTCGGGCATATCCAGAACGTCTTTCAAAATACAGAACCACCCGCCGCAAGCGGGTAAATATGAAAACACAAAAGTTAAGCGAAACGAGGCCTATTGTCAAGCCTTAGATGGGCGGGCAAGCGGTTGGAGACGACAAACATTTAGCAAATTAGGTCTGTTAATTTTGGGCGGCAAACTTATAATTGGTGATTTAATTTGGTTAATTAAGTGAACGGCTCCAGAAAGGCATTAGGTTATGGATAAAAGTGAATCGAGAGAGCAACTTGATTTTGTTCGGCAGATAGTGGCGGACGATATAAAGACGGGCAAATGGGGCGGGCGTGTTAATACGCGGTTTCCGCCTGAACCGAACGGGTATCTGCACATCGGGCACGCGAAAAGCATTTGTTTGAATTTCGGCATTGCGGAGGAGTTCGGCGGCTTGTGTAATCTGCGGTTCGACGATACCAACCCGGAAAAAGAGGAGCAGGAATACGTCGATTCCATCGAGGCGGATGTGCGGTGGTTAGGTTTCAGTTGGGACGACAGGCTGTATTTCGCGTCGGATTATTTCCAGCAGATGTATGATTACGCGGTGCAGCTTGTAAAGACGGGTAAGGCGTACGTGTGCGACCTTACGGGCGAGCAGGTGCGGGAATATCGCGGGACGCTGACAAGGCCGGGAAAGGAAAGTCCGTACCGCAACCGCAGCATTGAAGAAAATCTGAATTTATTTGAGCGGATGAAGGCGGGGGAATTTCCGGACGGAAGCAGGACGCTGCGGGCGAAGATTGATATGTCGCATCCGAATTTGAATATGCGGGACCCCGTGATGTACCGTATTTTGCACGCAAGCCATCATCGCACGGGCGATAACTGGTGCATCTATCCGATGTACGACTGGGCGCACGGGCTGGAAGATTCGATTGAGAAGATTACGCATTCGATTTGCACGCTCGAATTTGAAAATCACCGGCCTTTATACGACTGGTTCCTTGATGAGCTGGGCGTTTATCATCCGCAGCAGATTGAGTTCGCGAGATTGAATCTGACTTATACGGTAACGAGCAAGAGGAAGCTCTTGCTATTGGTGCAGGAAAAACTTGTGCGAGGCTGGGACGACCCGAGGCTTCCGACGATACAAGGGCTTCGGCGACGAGGGTTCAGTCCATCGTCAATACGCAAATTCTGCGACGTAATCGGCGTCAACAAATTCAACAGCACGGTAGATGTCGCACTTTTGGAGCACTGCGTGCGGGAGGATTTGAACAAAACTTCGGCGAGAGTAATGTCGGTGCTTCGGCCTTTGAAGGTAATTATCGATAATTATCCGGAAGGCAAGGTCGAATATTTAGAGGCGGTGAATAATCCGGAAGACCCGACCGCAGGGACAAGACAGGTGCCCTTCTGCCGCGAATTTTATATTGAGCGGGAAGATTTTATGGAAAATCCGCCTAAACAGTTTTTCAGGCTTTCACCGGGTAAAGAAGTGCGGCTGCGGTACGCGTACTTTGTGAAATGCGAGAATGTCATCAAAAATGATAAGGGGGAAATTGTAGAGTTGCACTGCACTTATGACCCGGCGACAAAAGGCGGGGACGCTCCGGATGGGCGCAAGGTAAAAGCGACGCTGCACTGGGTTTCGGCAACTCACGGAATTAACGCGGAAGTTCGGCTCTATGAGCATTTGTTCACGAAGGATAATCCCGATGAAGTTGAAGAAGGCAAGGATTTCAAAGCGAATATAAATCCCAATTCGCTGGAGGTTTTGACTGCGTGCTGCGTTGAACCGAATCTTAAGGGCGCCAAGTCTTTGAGCAGGTATCAGTTCGAGCGGTTAGGATATTTTTGCGTTGACCCGGACAGTACAGCGGAGAAACTCGTATTTAACCGCACGGTAACGCTGCGCGACGAGTGGGCAAAAATCCAAAAGGCACAGAAAAAATAGAATTGAATGTCCGGCATCGATAGGCTATGCGAGGGTCTTGTGGACTACTGATTTTTATAAAATTGGTGAGCCTTTCTACAGTTTTTACTAAAAGTCTATGACGACAACACGAAAACCAATGCTGTTATCCTGGTGGTCAGGTGCATCCTCGTCACGAACCCAAGAGCCAAATTTCGGAACTGCGAACATACTACTAATTTTATAGCTGCCGCCTCGAAGAACACGATGTTGCCCTGAACTTGGTCCCTGCGGGTCAACTTCCGGGCTAACTGAATAATAGTCTTTGTCATACCAATCCAGGCACCACTCGCAGACATTACCATACATATCGTACAGACCCCAAGCACTTGACTTTTTCTGAACAACAGGATGTGTTGAATTCCCACTATTCTCATTATGCCAGAAAGAGTCTGTTACACCCCATTTGTCGGTGTAAATCAGGCCATATCTAATTTGGTCTCCAAAATAAAATCTCGTTTCTGTCCCCGCCCGACAGGCGTATTCCCATTGTGCCTCTGTAGGTAACGTATAAGTCTTACCTTCTTTTTCGCTCAACCTTTTGCAAAATTCCATGGCATCGTTCCAACTTACCTGTTCCACAGGATTATTAATGCCTTTGAAATAACTGGGATTAGTCCCCATCACCGCCTCGTACTGGCCTTGTGTGACCTCTGTCTGTCCAAGCCAGAACCCTTTGCTGATTTTGACTTCGTGAATTGGCGTTGTGTACACACCTGTATGTGTGCCCCATGCTTCCAGTTCAGGTGTTCCCATTATAAAATTACCATCAGGAATATAAACAAGCTTCATACCGATGGAATTGGTGATAACTAAATCACCCTGAACTTTTTCCTTTAATTTCAAAGCTGTTGAATTTTTCGGGTCAAGTTTGAGTGCTTCATATAGTGCTTTTAACGCAGCCTTGCTGTCACTTGTCTCGGCGTTATTGAGAAGTTCCGCAATTCTGGTACGTCTGGCTTTTTCTGATACTTTGGTTTGTTCGAATTTTATGTCGAACAATATATCGTAATCCACGTCCTGACGTGAAAAACTAAGGCGATATGTTTTACCAGCCTCAGTTTTCACATAACGTTTACTGTTTATTTTCGGGCCGCCAGCAACTCTTATGCCATGCTCCTCCCAACCACCTTTAACAACGACATAATCTCCCCTGCGATGTCCCTCAGGAAGGTAGTGTGTGCTAATAATTTCACGCCGGCCTTGTATCATCCCGGGATAAACCAAAGTGTTATGGCCTGGATTGACATAAATCAGGATAGAATAGGGACCGTAGAACAGATCAGGCTTGTCTTTTTCAATCAGGTCCTTTATACGAGATTTCAGGTCGATGCCATCTATTTCTTCAATATACACCAAAGGCCAATTTTCACGATTCACCTCATACCCCAGCAGCGGATATCTTCCACACTCTGCCTCAATGAGTGCCAACTTGTCCTTCGGAAGCAGCTTAAGCTCATCGTTTAGATACAAGTCGTATGAACCGACTCGGGAGCATCCGATACATGCTAACAATGCTGCTAAGCACAAAAATTGGACTATGTGTATAAATGGATCTGCATGCGAATGTAATTTAGTCAGTTGCATTTGTCTTATCTCCTGTTATTTGTATTCTGGTAGGTTTCATATCTTTGCCATTATCCTTATTTGGCGACCTTAATTATCTTCAAAATTGATCGCTAATTTATAGCAGTAAACCAACCTCACTATTCCTTAGCGCCGGCTTTTTCAAGGAGCTGTACAATGACTGTATGCCCATTCTCCTTGGCTGCCTTTAAAGCTGTATAATCCTTGTTACCTAAAGAACGGTAAGCAATCTCAGGAAATGTCACGTCCTTGATATTTTTCATAACAAAATACTCGAAAGATTTAATATTTACATCCGCGCCTTTTTCAAGAAGCATTCTGACTATATCTTCATATCCTCTCTGTGCAGCTAAAATTAAAGCAGTCGTGTCGTAGTCTTGGGTTTTAGCGTTGACTTCAGCGCCACTATCAAGAAGAAGTTTCACAACTTCGGTATGGTTATATTCCACGGCCTTCATAAGAGGTGTAAAACCAACAAGTGAAGTGTGGGTGTTCACGTTCGCATTCTTTTTAAGCAGAAGTTTTACGATTTCGGCATTACCTTTTTCTGACGCGATAAGCATAGGTGACATCTGGTAAAAAGTGTCATCCTCATTTACATCGGCGCCATTATCCAAAAGTATTTTTGTGACAATTTCCGTATAATTTCCCTGCTCATCCCTGGTAGTACGTTTTTCTGCCGCAATAAGCATAGGTGACGTCTGGTAAAAAGTGTTATTCTCATTTACATCGGCGCCATTATCCAAAAGTATTTTGACAATTTCCGTATGGTTTCCCCGAACAGCCATGACCAGTGCCGTACCCTCATCATCATAGGCGTCTGCGCCAGTGCCCCCAGAAAGCAGAGCCCGTGCTACCGGTAGATTGCCTTCTTTAGCAGCTTGAACTAATTCACGATCTTTATCCGGTGCTCTGTTCCTAAGTCCAGTCACCCGATCCCTGCACATTCTCAAAGATCTTACCTTTGCAACTCCTTCCATTTCATCCAATGCACTCCAAACAAAGTTAAGCGTAAAAGTCTTGGGGCAATATTCTACAAACGTACACCTGCCTGCCTTTACTTCTATCTGAAAAGGTGTAGCCGTCACTGGAGCATACTGGATATGGTGTACGGCTACTTCATGTGTTCCCGGCTCTACCTCAAAATACATGAAAGTATTATTCTTCATACTTCCTCGTTCTGTACCTTCGAGTGAAAGAACACAATCATAAATGCAGCCCGTAAATACGGATTTGCGTATCACATACAGGCCTCCTTTGCGAGGTGCTGTCAAAAATGACTTGGCGCGGGTCTCTTCTTCCGACGGCGAATAGCTCGCCCCATCCATGCAGCCTGACATATGAAGCAAACCAAACAGAACAACTACAAAGAAAAGTATATTTGTCCCATTCATCAAATCAACGTTCACAATTCTTCTTGCACCATCTGTATTATACGACCCGCACCTCTGCATCACTCGTTTTCTCATACTTTATTTTCCTTTAATCCAGAATTTTCTATTTAAATCTACTCAGTCATACCACTGAGCCTTGTTTATTCGACATCTCCTATATTAAACGCATAGCCATGTACCCAAGCTTTCCACTCCACAATAATATCAAGACTTTCTTAAAAAAGGAACACTGAAAGTAACAAACATTGTAGCTGTGATAAACGTGGGAAATTTATACAACTGCACTACAACCATACAACTGATTATCTGCCAATCTTGCAAAATAGACATCTTGTAAGTTTTGCTATATCAGAGGCTTAAAACACTCTCCAAAAATGCAGCCATTGTAATTCTCACACGGTGAGCATGCGGTAGGCGGCGAGGAGGAGGATTACGATAAGGACGCCGCGAACCAGTCTTTTTGGAAGTCTGTACATCAGATGCGCACCGAGCATTGAGCCGATGACAGCGGTTATGGCCACAATGCCAGCTATCCTGAGCGAGGCAAGCGGTGAAATTCCGTGAGCAGGCAAAGTCCAGTTTTTATAGAACGAGCCTACAAAAGCCATCGCAGCGGTAACGGCGGAGGAATTGCTGATAGCGCGTTTGAGGGGCATCTTCAAAAACTTTTGCTGCATAGGAGTAGCCATTACCCCCCCACCCATACCGAGCAGGCCGCCGTACAGGCCGGTAAGAAGGCCGGTAATTGAAGTCCAGACGGCAGATTTCTTGACGCCTGAAATATCGAAATCATCGGCTTTGAATTTTGGTTTTATGAACCTGACAAATTGTTCAATAGTGACGTAGACGAGAAACAGGCCGAAAAGTATGGCCAGGTTCCTTTCATTGGCGCCGGCGAATATTTTGGCATTACTAAGCCAGACACCGACGAGGACCCCGGCTATAGCGGAAGGTACGAGCTCTTTGACAACGTCCATTACGAGGACGTCTTCTCTGCGATGAATAAACGTCGCGGAGGCACCGACGACGCAATTGCAAATCATAGCTGCGGCTTGGTAGAGGTGCTGGTTTTCACCGAAGGCAAAGACGAGAGCGGGAATCATAATGACGGAACCACCGATACCGAGCATACCGCCGAAAAGACCCATCACAAGACCAATCAGAGTAAGAATCAGGATTTCCATAATTTTCGGCGACGTGCGGGTTTAGCCGAACAGCTCCTTAAATTTCGCTTCTATATCGTTGTTTTCACAGAGGGTCTGGCCGATGAGAACGGCACGAACGTCGAGAGATTTTATTTTTTCGACATCGGCTCGCGTTTTTATTCCGCTTTCTGTAACAAGTTCGGACACATCATGGGCAAGTTCGGCCAGCCTGGCGGTAGTATTCAAATCGACCCACATCGTGGTCAGGTCGCGATTATTAATTCCGAGAATGCTATAGCCTTTTTTGGGGAAACCAATGAGACTTCGGACCTTGAGCAGCGTGTCGGCGTCGTGGACTTCGAGCAGAACGGTCAAAGTAAGTTCGGCGGCGGTAATCATCAAATCCATCAGGTCCGCCGACAGCAGGGCCTCGGCAATAAGCAAAATAGCATCTGCGCCGGCGGCGCGGGATTCATAAATCTGCCACGGGTCGATTATAAAATCTTTTCGCAAAATTGGCAGGTTGACTGCATCTTTAATTTTCCGGATGTATTCGAGCCTGCCCTGGAAATATTTTTCGTCGGTCAGAACGCTTATAGCATCGGCACCACATTTTTCGCAGGTTTTGGCAATTTCGACGGGGTCGAAATCCGCGCGGATAATACCGGCGGAGGGTGAGGCCTTTTTTACTTCCGCGATGACATTAATACCTCTGGGATTTAACTTGGTTACCGCGCTGTAGAAGTTGCGGCATTTCGGCATCGATTCGATTTGCTGCTTGAACTGCTCGACGGTCGTCTGTGATTTACGCTGTTCGACCTCAGTTTTTTTATCGGCCAGAATTTTGTCGAGTATATTTTCCAATTCAGTCACCCCGTCAGTTTAACGTAAGTCATACGAAGTTCGTTCAACATATTGTCGAGGACTTCTTTTTCCTCGGCTGTGAGATTGCCTTTTGTTTTTTCGGCGATTGTCTCGAGCATGTCGATATGGTAGCGGGCAAGTTCGAGGTCGGGCTGTTTTTTCTGGCCTTCGACCTGAATTACACCGAGGGCAAAAAGCGTCTGCGTGACGAGCATACTGATAATGGCAGCAAAATCGCCTTTGGGCAGAGGCGGCCTCGCGGCTTTTTCTGCTTTTGCCTTCGGCGCTTTTTCCTTTTCGGCTTCCTCTTTAGCCACCAGCACCTCTTTTTCCTTCTGGGCGTTCTTTTTCCAGTCTTCGTCAATTATGATTTTCTTTTCGTCTTTTTTTTCTTCAGCCATTTTTAAGTTCTCCAGCCGCTAAAAATAATAAATAACTTATCTGCGATACTTTTTCATGTCTCTATCTACGTCTCTTTTCTGCATGCGTTCGGTAATCGCCCTGCGTTTATCGTATTGCCTTTTTCCTCTGGCAAGAGCCAGCTCGACTTTGGCAAAACCACGTTTGCTGAAATATATTCGCAGCGGAACGAGGGTGAAGCCTCTCTGGTCAAGTTTGGTTTTTAATCTACGAATTTCTGATTTATGCAGCAAGAGTTTTCTTTTTCTTACAGGCTCGTGGCCGTCACCTGACGCCTGCTTGTACTGCGCGATTTTAGCGCCTACGAGCCAGCACTGGTAGCCGAGAATGCGGGCGTAGGAGCCCTCGAGGTCTGCCTGGCCTTCGCGAAGGGATTTTACTTCCGTACCGAGCAGGGACATACCGGCCTCGAACTTATCGACAAGCTCGAAATTCATGTAGGCTTTTTTGTTAACGGTAACGGAACCAGCCTGTTCGTCCTTTTTGTGAGATTTTGAGGCCATTTGGATAATGGTATCGCAGAAACAACTGTTTTTCAAGAAAACAATGGAAACCAGACTTACGGCGGCTATTTAGGCAGGTCAAGTCTTTTTATTAACTGGTTCTCGCCCGGAATCATATTGGCCAAGTGTCGTTCAGCTTCCTTTTTGATGTCGGCGATTATTTCGTGGTGTTTGGCAGCGACATCGAAGTTTTCCGAAGGGTCTTGGCCGAGATCATACAGCAACGGCGGGTCGTGTTTTGTCGCCTCGCTTTCGGCGTTTTTGGGTAGATAGCCAGGCCGGGTGAAAAAGTGGGCTTTGTATAGACCTTTGCGGACGGCATAAAGCATTCGTCCGCGATGGTAGAACATAACATTTCTCGGGCTTGAGCCTTTTCCGAAAAGAACGCTGGACAAATCGTAACCGTCAAGAACTCTGTCCGTTGGAACTTTCGCGCCGGTCAATGCGCAAATTGTCGGCAGCAAATCAAGCATTGAACCCATATCGTTTATGACGGCGGGTTTTATTTTCCCCGGCCAGTACATAATGCAAGGTTCTCGCATACCGCCTTCCCAGGTGGTGCCTTTGCCGTCACGGAGCGGTCCCGCGGAGCCACCGAAACGTTCCTGTCTCAACCATGGGCCATTATCGGAAGTGAAAACGACAAAGGTATTATCCGCCACTCCTTCCCCCTTGAGCGTTTTCAGAATTTGGCCGACGCTCCAATCAAGTTCTTCGACGACATCACCGTAAATACCGCGTCTGCTCTTATCTTCGAAATCCTTCGAGGCGAAAAGCGGAGTATGCGGGAAGGTGTGAGGGAAATAAAGGAAGAAGGGTTTATCTTTATTTTGCCGGATGAATTTTACCGCTTCTTCGGTATATCTTTTTGTGAGAGTATGCTGTTCGGCAGGACGTTCGATTATTTCTTCATTTCGCATCAAAGGCACATTAAACCAGTCAACTTTTGCTTCAGCGAGACCTTCCACTGTCCAGGCACGTTTTTCCTTGCAGTCCATATCGTTGCTGTAAGGCAAGCCGAAGAAATAATCGAAACCGTTGTTGGTAGGCAGATATTGCGGCAGATGACCCAAATGCCATTTGCCGATGCAGGCGCTTTTGTAACCGGCTGGTTTAAGTGCTTCAGCGATGGTTATTTCGCTTTGGGGCAGGCCCCCCGCCGAATACGGGAACAGCACCCGCGGCTCCTCGTCGTTGCACATACCACTGCGAACCGGAAGCCTTCCCGTCAATAGAGCCGCCCTGCTCGGTGTGCAAACACTATCAGCCGCATAAAAGTCTGTCCACTTTTGCCCTTCGACGGCCATCCGGTCGAGATTCGGTGTACGGATGGTCGGGTGGCCGTAGCAGCCGAGGTCACCGTAACCGAGGTCGTCGGCTAAAATGATAACGAAGTTTGGCTTTTTCTTTTTCGAATCAGCAGCAAAGATACTGCGGCATTTTAAAACTGGAAATGCCAACGAGGCGGCACCGAAGCCAAGAGCCTTGATAAATTCACGACGGTTCATTTCAGACTGCATAAAAACTCCTTTTGCTATTTGCGCAGCAACTGCTGGTGAACAAAGGCGGCGGCAATCCAGACGATAAAGCTTACCAACAGCACAACCGGTAATGCAAGGTTCTTGCGAAAACATAAAAAGGCGACGAGGAAGAACAGCATCGTGGGAATAATGCCCCAGAAGGCCCCTTTGGTGTATTCAGCCATCAAGGTGAAATTTCCGGGGTTATCCATATAAAGCCAGATAAGGACGACGAGGCCGGTAAGAGGCATAACGGCTGTAAGACCCGCCAGTGTGGGCTGCTTTCGGCCTACCAGGCTGGCAACAATGATTATAACAAACGCAATTAATATTTTTGTGGCAAACCGCATATAATCTGTTTAACACAAGAGGGCTTAATCGGTCAAGAGTTTTGCAGCGGGCAGTTTTTTAAAACGAATATGGAAAATTTGCGGTGAACTTGTAGAATATTGCAGGACACAGTGAAAAATCGGTTATAAAAGGAGTGTAAAAATGACAAAATCACGCAAGATATTTTTATTGGTCTTATCCTGCTGTACCTTGTGGGCCTGTAACGGCTTTGCTAAATCGCCCACCCTTCCGGAAACCAAAAAGACACAAGTAGTAATTATTGGCACTTTGCATAAACAGCACTACGAAAACCCCAAATACAGTCCGGAGGTGTTGAAAGCGATAATACTTTCACTAAAACCGGACGCAATTTTAAATGAACTGCCGTTAAGCGGCGTTGACCCGAACGGCAGACCCCTTGCAATGCTTCGGATAAAGAACGAGCACGGCGGTCCGGAATCGTGGGCGGCGGACACTGTTGCAATGCAACTCGGAATAAAACAAATTCCGTTCGACCAGCCTGACAGGCAGGAAATTTTTAAAAAGACTCACTATTTTGAAAGAGAAAAAATCTCTAACGAATTATTCGATAAATGGAGCAATCAGCTTTTCACGAAAGACCCAAATTCTAACGATGTCAAAATAATTGAGCTTTTCATATACGCTATGCGGGCTCAGAGCAATCTTGACCATAAAGCAGGCCCAGAAATCATAAATTCAGAAATTTATGATTCAATTATCAGGATGAAACATTCTCTCTGGCACGATATTTTGCCCGAAATAATCAAAAAATATCCCGGTTACGAAAAATTCGCTGACGACCAAAACTTTTTCAAGGAACACTGGAATCAGCGCAACAGAACGATGGCCGACAACATCATCAAGGCGGCGGAAAAATATAAGGGGAAAAGGCTGTTTGTGATAACCGGAGACGAACACAGATACATTCTAAAAGACCTGCTGGAGGATGAAAAGTCAATTGAGCTAAAAGAATACTGGGAAATACTAAAGCCGGATATACAAACAGGCGGGGATAAAAAAAGCTAAGCCAGCAGGCCGTAGTTTTCGCGTTTGTTGAGAACAACCCAGGCTCGCCAGTCCTTTTTATTTATCATCACAGGTTCAATGAGTTTGATGTCATTGAGCCAGATGAGCAGGCCGAAATTGCACTGTGAAAAATGCTGCCAATGTTCGTCACTGCCTAAAATCAGGTGGTTATATTGAACCTTAATATCGAGGACTTTTGCCGGGGTAAGATTCGGAAAACTTTTTACAGCGGAGACAATTGCAGTAGCGCAAACCGGGCCGCTGCTTTGCTTGAGAAATACCTTGTCGCCCTTGAAAATCTGCCCGAAGGGACTGCGTTTTGTCATTGTAAAACGTGATTCGACGGGCTTTCTGCCTTCGAGGATTGCATCGAGGTACGGTTTTTTCAAAATCGCCAGATGATAATTAGGCATAAGTTCGCTTCCCTGCCAAAAATTTTATTTTAACTTTCCTTTCAACGTATTCGCCACCGCCCGAATATGCTCTGGGGTTGTGCCGCAACAACCACCGACGATATTTGCGCCAGCATCTACACATTTTGAAATACCAGCGGCAAAATCTTCTGGCGTCATTTCGAATACCGTTTTGTCACCGGCGAGTTTGGGCCTGCCCGCGTTGGGCTGCGCCAGAACCGGCAGTTGTGTCGCTGAACACAACAAGGACACCACTACGGCCATCTGGTCGGGGTCTATATCACCGCAGTTGGCACCGATGCAATCGGCGCCGCCATCGGTAATAAGCCGGGCACAATCCCTGACGGAATTACCCATAATTGTTCTTGCTCCTTTGGTCTCGGTCGCAAATGCTATAGAGACAATTACCGGGAGCGAGAAATTATCCTTGCACGCGAGCAAGGCGCACATCGCCTCGCGCAAATCGAAAATTGTTTCAATGAGGAAACCATCCACACCGCCTTGCGCCAAAATTTCAGCCTGTTCCTTGAATGTATCGTAGAATTGCGACTCCTTGTAATCACCATAAGGCTCAAGTAACTGTCCTGTCGAGCTGATGTCCCCCAGTACATATTGATTGTCGCCGGCGGCCTGCCTTGCCAATTCAGCGCCGGCCAGATTCACATCTCGCACAGACACATCTACTTTGTGCGTCTCAATGTAGATGCGATTCATCGTCAGTGTATTGGTAGTAAGGGCGTGACACCCACACCGCGCATATTCCCGGTGGATTTCCAGTACGGCTTCGGGAGCATCGAGATTATTGCGTCCCCGCCCCATCAGGCCGTGTTTCTCCAACTGCGTCCCCATGGCGCCATCGAGTAAAAAAACTCCTTCTTTTTTCAAAAAAGTTAAAAAATCCATCGTTGCGGTTTTAAAAAATCCTTCTACGGTTTGTTACCCCCTTCAATTATTCCACTTTTACGAACAAACGCGCCAAATCTTTTTTCAATTGGTCGATATCCTTAAATAAAACAGCATTGAGACCGACTTGTTTTGCGCCATCGACAAATTCGGGGTTATTATCTATGAAAACAGTTTCCTGCGGTTTAACACCGAGGCGTTCAACGACACGTTTGTAGATTGCCTTTTGCGGTTTTACTATTTCCTCTTCGCAGGAAAACACAAGCACATCAAAGATGTCGTAACCCTGCTGATAGAAATAACACATGGAAGGTTCCTCAGTGTTGGACAGCAAACCTATATGATAGCCTTTTCTACATAACAATCTGGCGAGCGAGAAAACTCTTCTTCTCGGTGAGTAAACGGATTTGAAGCCTTGTCCCCACAGTGAGTGGACTTTAGGCTTCGGTATATTCAGATATGCGCACACTTTGGCCCAGAATTTATCTTCGGTTATGAGGCCTTTGTGAAAATCTTCCTGAAATTCCTGATACGCCTTCAGATAGTCGTCTTCGGTAACACTGAGGGCTTTGGCAAAATACTGCACGAGAGGATAGGCAGGGTCATCTATCAGGACTCCACCCCAGTCGAAAACAACAGCCTTTATGATTTCCGCCATACAGAATACCCGTACGTCCGAGCAATCTGATTAAATTCATATTCATCGTTATCGCAATGATATGACCATATACTTATTAGCGTATTATATCAAGATTATTTTGGAGTTGCGCGACAATGTGTTTGGGCTTTGACGAAAGCGCGGATTTTCTCTATAATCGATAAATCTTTTTAAGGGATTAAAAAAAATGCAGGCAATCCTGATTGTGGCGACGGTACTTTTAATTTCCATCATCGGCCTTTTAATCTGGCTGATAACTTCTAACTTCAGCGGCAGAAAAGACTTAGCGGGCCAGTCCAGCGCGATTCTGCTTTTGCAGCAGCAGCTCGAATCGCTAAAGGCGTCGCAGGACGGCACGCGGGATACGCTGGCAAAATCACTACAGAGCGGACAGGAAAATCTGAATCAAAATCTGCAATCGAGCCAGAAGGTACTAAGCCAATTGAATAGTCAGATTGGCGAACTGCAGGGAACGAACAAGCAGATGCTGCTTTTGGGGACGGAAGTCAGGCGTCTGCAGGATATTTTGAGCAGCCCCAAACTGCGGGGGCAGATGGGCGAACTTTCGCTGGAGTATCTGCTGTCGATGATTTTGCCGAAGGATAGTTACGAACTGCAATATTCGTTCAAGGATGGCAGGATTGTCGATGCGCTTGTGAAAATGGCCGGCTACAGCGTCCCCATCGACGCGAAATTTCCGCTGCCGGCCTTCGAGAGATTGATGCAGGCGCAGTCGGACGATGAAAAAGCAAAACAGCGTAAACAATTCTTAAAGGATGTCGCCAGCCATATCGATAAAATCGCATCGAGTTACATACGGCCTGCGGAAGGCACGCTGGATTTCGCGTTGATGTATCTTCCTGCTGAGAATATATATTATGAAGCGGTTGTCAAAAATGACGGTGATACGCAGGATATTATGAAATACTGTCTCGATAAGAAGGTCATCCCTGTTTCACCGAATTTATTGTATGCATATCTGATGACAGTGGTGATGGGGCTTCATGGCCTGCAGATTGAAAAACAGGCTGCTGAAATTCGTCAGAATCTGAAAAAACTAAACGCAGATTTTGCGGAATTTGTTTCGACGTGGGACACGTTAGGCAGCCACATTCGCAACACTTCCAATAAATACGATGAAGCCGGCAAAAAATTAGACCGCTTTGGAATGCAACTGACAAACATCCAAAACGAACCCGAAGGGAAATCCGTATGAAAATAAGCATGAGAAAATTATTACTTGCGGGTTACCTCATACTTTACGCAGTGAGTATTATTTTATTGGCCAAAGAGTATTTTGACAACGGTTATTCTTTTTGGGAGATTTTCTGGATAACAGGTACTTTTGGTTTACCCGCTGTTTCAATTCTGCTTTATACCTTATCCTACGAACCTAAGCATTTTACTTGGTTCTGGAAAATAGTACCCTTTTCACTTATTGCCTTCAACGCATCAGTATGGTATTTTCACGGCCCTTTACCGCTTAATACGCAGAAACCACTTCCCATAACTATTTCAACAGGCTTTATTGCCGCTGGATTGTTTTTTGCTACATTCTATCTGAGTTCTAAATTCGCTTATCCACAGACAGCGACTAACAGGAAGGCCCATCTCAAAGTTATAATTTTCAGCCTTGCCGCAGCACTCTTGTGCATAGCAAGCCGCTATATTCAATCTCCCATAGACAAGGTCAACATAAAGATTAATTATGTTGCCGAGTATAACAAAATCACCAAGCCGGCAAATTATGACCCGAACGAAAACGCCACACCATATTACGAAAAAGCTTTTCACTTATTTGTCACCGAACCAAATAAAATAAAAAGCAAGGAGGATTTAAAGGCATGGCCTGCAGATTTACCCGAAGATAAACGAGTTCTGCTCCAAACCTGGATTACCGACAATAATGAAGCAGTCCAACAATTAAAGTTAGGTACAGAAAAACCATATTACTGGGTTGAGCACCAAGGCAATTTTATACTGGAGATCGCGATGCCGGAACTCGCAAAGGCGAGAAAGTTGACTTACGTACTCTGTTCGCGAGCAAAATTAAATGCATCTGACGGAAATGTTCAGCAGGCGTTTTCCGGCCTGGCTACTGCTTATCGGCTTGGTATCCATTTTCAAGGCACTAAATTCATGATTGAACAATTAGTAGGAATTGCAATTGATGGCCTTGCCGTCGAAACGGCTTTTCAAATCCTAAATAAATCAAAAGCCGGGCCGGAACTGCTTAAGCAGACACAACAGCAATTCGAACAACTTTTGGCCAAACAACCTTTTCCTGTCGACTTTACTTCAGAGAAACTTTTGGCATACGATGCCCTTCAGAGAATATTTACGGATGATAACAAAGGCGGCGGGCATATATGCGGCACAAGATTCCTGGAGAAATCGCTATACACAAGAGATTTCATATCACCGTACTGGCTCGAAGAACGAAAGAATGACCTCAAAAATTTGAAAAGGCAACAAACTGTTGAACTTACAGAAAAAGTTTATGCATTTTTTAATAAGATTCGACAGCAAACTCCTTACCAATTGCACAAAGATGCCAATGACCCTGAAGAAATTTTGAAGGATATGATACGAAATGATCCGTTGTTATCTATATTCACGCCTGCACTTATGCGAGTTTTAGATATTTCACATCGCTGCAAAATTGACACAGGCGCATTGATCACAACATTAGCACTTTTGCGATATAAGGCGGAGAAGAATGAATATCCGGCTACGCTGGAGGAACTTTTGACAGCGGGATATATTAAGGATGTGCCGATAGACCCGTTCAGCGGGAAGCCGCTGATTTATAAATGCACTGCAGATAATTTTGTGCTTTACAGTGTCGGTGAAAATTTTATCGATGACGGCGGGATACACCGAGGATGGAGAACACACGAAGGCGATTATGTTTACTGGCCGGTACAGGCAACCGATAAGGAAAAAAAGAATTAACAAAATGGGCATGCAGTTACCCAATACTCAAAACGAGTCAAGAGAAAAAATGTTATCAGAATAAAAGCTTATGACCCGTAGAATAAAAATTACATTAATCGCCGGTGTATCCATTTTTTCGCTGATGGGCAATGTGTTCGCAGGTGAAAGCATGGTTGGTCAGCAGGCGCCCAAGATAACCGTAAACAGATGGCTTACTCCCAACCCACCCGCAACTACGAGTCTTGAAGGAAGGGTATATGTGATTGAATTCTGGACGACATGGTGCCCTCACTGCGTCCGAATTATACCCCGTATAAATCAGCTAACAAATAAATACGCCGGCAAAGAAGTCTTTTTTATCGCACTTTCAGAGGACAAGTCCCCAATCGAAGTAAAAAAGACGATAAGCGAAAAAAAAATCGACTACTGCGTCGGGATGGACGGCGGCACCAATAAGAGATTTAAGTCCACAGGATTTCCGACGATTTTTGTTATAGACCATACCGGCACAGTAGTCTGGCGGGGACATTATCCGGAAGAGGAATTTGAAGAAGCTCTCGTCAAAGCACTGGAAAAAGCACCGCCGCCTTTTTTGGAAGGTGTGCACTTAGGTCCATTCGAGGCTTCCAGGCTCGATTTGTCGGGCGGCAATTCCTTTACAAAAGCGTATCAGCAACTCAAAACCAGGGCTGGGAACATAAATTCACAGGACTCAAAGCTCACTGCAGAAATTATTGACGACATCGAGAGCAGGATTAATAAAAAAGTTGAGGAAGCAAATAATCTGCGGGAAGCTGACTCTGCAGCTGCACTTGAGCTTTATCACAGGATAGTAAAGAACTATACCGGTGCAGCAGCAACGACCTCGGCACAAACCGCTTATGACAAGTTAAAAAACGACCCGAACGTTCAAAATGAGCTGGCGGCCTTAGAGGCCTTGCGGCGAGCAGACCGGCTCATAACAAGATGCGCCCCATGCCAAAATTGCAGAAATTTCAACTCCATCTGTCCAACCTGCATCGAGCTTAACCAGACAACTGTAACAAGGGTGGTACAATTATTAACAAACATCTGCAACGATTACAAAGACACAAAAGCCGCAAAAACAGCCCGACAAAAACTCACGCAATTTGCCGAAGAACGCCTGCAAACTCATGCCGATGCGAACGACAGTAAAAGTTAATTGACAAAACAGGCATTAAAGCGTAGCATATAATCAATTCTCCGCAGGAAGATTAAATTGGTTGTAAGTATCTAAATATAACGGACTTATCAATTTTTAGAAAGGCAGTTTCAATGAAAAAGGTGCTATTTTTGTCGTTGATTTTGGCTGTTTCGTTTTTGTTTTGCGGCAACTGTTTCGGGCAGGTCGAGTCGGC
>Ga0214473_10001066_pt1 | contig 37185 bp, 66 predicted proteins | sample RVTome_7_FD_203509 | JGI IMG/M metagenome (GOLD analysis project Ga0214473, IMG submission 203509) | Soil microbial communities from uranium-contaminated site in the Upper Colorado River Basin, Wyoming, United States - RVT98D197 | ecosystem: Environmental > Terrestrial > Soil > Contaminated >... | reverse complement strand
GTGGTTTTGTTTGTGGGAAACTGGGCCCGTCGCCGCGGGACAGGCGGGTCGCGCCCGTGCTGTTGCGGATAGGGCGGCGGGGTCGCCCCTGGGGGTCCCGCCGTTGCCCCTACGCCACGGCGAGCGGCGGTGGTGGTGGCGGCAGTGTCCGGGCCAGGTGGACCGCGCCGGCCGCGGCGTAGGTGCCGTCGATCGGCCCGCTCCCGCGGCGGACGAACACCCACTGGTCGCCGCGGCTCAGCTTCTGTGTCTGCGTGACGTGCTGGTCGAGCATCGGGTCTTTCGGGTGGCGGACCTGGTCGGCTTTGACGGCGTCGGCGAGGCCCATGCAGATCGCGGGGACCTCGGTGCCGCGTAGCTCTTCGACGGTGACCCGGCGTGGCGGCCACTGCCCGCGGCGTTCGGCGAGCGCGGTGGTGACGGCGGCGGCCGGGCCGCCCGGGTACCAGCCGAGGACACGCGGCTTGAGCTTGCGGACCAGGTCGGGCAGCTCGGCCCGGAGCGCGGCCGTGCAGCCGAACCCGTGCCACCGTTTCACCACCTCGAGGTGGACCAGGCCATCGACCACGGCGGCGGCCATCAGGGTGGCGTGCGTGCCGTCCAGGCTGACGTCGAAGCACAGCGCGAGGGAGCGGCGGTGCTCGGCGAGGTCGAGCGGGGTGTCGGTGCCGGCGTTCTTCCACAGGTCGGGGTCGATGGCCGGGTCGAGCTGGTCGATGCGCATGCACATCATTTCGATCTTGAACTCGGCCAGCGTGCGGCCGCCGGCGCGCTTGGCCTTCTTGGCTTCGCCGAGCAGGGCACGTTCGGTCAGGCCGGTCCCGTTGGGCCGCGGCCGGTTCAGGCTCGGATTGGCGGCTGCCAGCGCGCCGAGGTCTTCGGGGTCGGCCCCGGCTGGCGCGGACCATGCGGCGAGGAACGTGTCCGTGTCCGGGTCGCTGGTCTCGGCGGCTTCCAGCGCGGCGTCGTATTCCTCGTGTAGCACGATGGACGAGGTGTCGCCTTCGTTGGTGATGCAGACGGCCAGGGCGTCGGCGAGCGCGTTCATGCCGGGGATGAGCGCGTTCCAGCAGTCGCGGTTCTTGTGCTCCAGCAGCTCGTCGACGAGGGCGCGGTGGGTGGTCTTGCCGCGGCCTGCTTTGCGGTTGGGTGCGGAGAATCCGTAGTGCGAGCCGTGGGTGTTCCAGAAGTCTTCCTCGCTGATCTGGAGGCGGGCGTGGTCGTCGGGTAGTGCGGCGGCGAGTAGCGGCACGTTCTCGGCCATGTCGATGACGTCGCGCCAGCTCTTCTTGGCTTCGCCGCGGTCCTTGTGGGTGCCGTGGACGTAGGGCACGCGTTCGATGAACATCCAGTAGAGGATCAGGAGCCGGGCGAAGACGGTCTTTCCGTTCTGCCGGGCGACCAGGATGATCGCCTTGCGGTAGCGCGGTGACCCGTCGGGGAACAGTTCGCCGAGGTGGATCGCGAGCCAGCGCTGCCACAGGTCGAGCGGCCAGCCGATCAGCGCGCAGAAGGCGATGAAGGCGTAGCCCCACGACGACGCCGGGTCGTCGAGGTTACGGAGCGGTGGCGTCCACAGCCTCGGAACGACCGAGCCGAGCACGAGCGGCTGCGAGCTCGTCGAGCGGGTTGGCTGCGGGCTTGCCATCGGTGCCGCCCTTCATCGCGACCCGGGCGCGGGGGGTGAGCAGGAGCGCGTCGAGGGCGGCGAGGAGTTTCGGGCCGAGGTCGGACGCGACGGTGTGTTCGGCGAGCGCGACGCGGATCGTGTCGGCGTGCCGGGCGGCGTCTTCGTCTTCGTCGTCGGTGGGGAGCCGGTCGAGCCAGGCGAGGGCCTTGGTGTACTTCGCCGCGGGGGCGGCGTGGTCGATGAGCGACGCGTACGTGCGAGCGAGTTCGGCTGTGGCGGCGTCGCGGGCCGCGGCCGGCTCGGCGGTGAGCGCCGTGTCTACGGCATCACGTACGGACATGGGCCGATGGTAGCGTCCGAATGTACCTACGATGGGCTATCCTCGCGCCATGAGGTGGCCGTGGCAGCGCAGCGAGCGGGACGCTCCGCCTGCCGACGCGCCCGAACCGGCCGTTGCGACGGCGCTCGCACCCCGGGCGAACGTGGACATTCCGCCGTCGATCATCGCGGCGATGCTCAGCGCCGGCGGCGGGAACTACTCCGGTGTCAACGTCGACGAGACGTCGGCGATGGGCCTGTCCGCGGTGTACCGGGCCGTGAGCCTGATCTCGGGGACGATCGCGCAGCTGCCGCTGCGGACCCTGCGGGAACGGGGCGGCCGGCTGGACCGGGTGCCGTCGGTGTTCGACGACCCGCAGGGCGGCTTCTCCGGCCTGACCCGTTTCGAATGGGTCGAAACCATCATGATTCACCTGCTTTTGCATGGCAACGCCTACCTGCTGCACGTGTACAACGGCGCCGGTGGGCTGTTCTCGCTGATGCCGCAGCACCCCCTACACGTTGAGGTGTTCTGGCCGCGGCCGGAGGACAAGGTGTGGCCGGTCGGGAACAGGTGGTACCGGGTCACTGACATCTGGGGCCGGCAGACCGTGCACGACGCGACGACGTTGACGCACGTCTCGGCGCAGTCCCCGGACGGGTTGAAGGGCCTGTCGCCGCTGACGATTGCCCGGAACTCGTTCGGGACGGCGATTGCCGGTGAGCGGGGCGCGGCCCGGATGTTCTCCAACGGTGCGCTGATGTCCGGCCTGGCGGTCCCGGATGAGGACCTCGAACCCGATGAGCTGGTCGTGGCGAAGCAGGAGCTGAACCGGCACATGCTCGGCTGGGAGAACGCCGGGTCGATCGCCGTGGTGAACCGGAAGTTGACCTTCACCCCGTGGACCATGTCCGCCGCTGACGCGCAGTTCCTGCAGTCGCGGCAGTTCTCCATTGAGGAGGTTGCCCGATGGTTCGGTGTGCCGCCGCACCTGCTGATGCAGACGGACAAGCAAACGTCGTGGGGTACCGGCGTGAACGAGCAGAACCGGGGTTTGGGGAAGTTCACTCTGTCTCCGTGGACGTCCCGGGTGGAGCAGCGGCTGTCCAGGTTGTTGGGTGTCCAGCGGTGGTGCGAGTTCGACTTCGCGGGGTTGGAACGTCCCAACGTCGAGACTGAGATTGACCTGATTTTGAAGCAGGTCGCCGGGGGTTTGATCACCCCGAACGAGGGTCGTGCCCTCCGTAACCTTGCCCCGCTTCCCGGCGGGGACACCGCCCGTGGCGCGGCCCCCGCACCGACTGAGGAGCCCGCTGATGCGCTCGCTGCCTGACCTGACCGCGCTCGCCGACCGGGCCCGAACGCTGGGCATCCTCAACCTGGACGCGTCCGGGCCAGCCAACCAGTCCGTGCAGGGCTGGTACCGGATCACCGGGCAGGCCGAAGAACGGGCACAGGTGTACGTGTACGACACGATCGGCTGGGACACCCCGGCATCCGAGCTGGTGCGAGCGCTCGCCGAGATCACCGCCCCCACGATCGACCTGCGGATCAACTCCCCGGGCGGGGCCGTGTGGGATGGCCTCGACATCTACTCGGCGCTCAAGGGCCACCCGTCCCGGGTTGAGGCGGTAGTCACCGGGGTGGCCGCATCGGCGGCGGCGCTGGTCGCGATGGCAGCCGATCACCTCGCCGTCGAGCAGGCGGCCCGCATGATGATCCACCGTTCATCCGGTGGGGTGATCGGCAACATGCACGACCTGCGGGAAACCGCCGACATCCTCGAATCCCTCGACGCGTCGATCGCGGACATCCACCAGGCCCGCGCCGGCGGCCCGGCCGATGCCTGGCTGGCGGCGATGGACAAGACCACCTGGTACACGGCCGCCGCGGCCGTCGAGGCCGGCCTCGCCGACACGGTCATCGGCAACAAGACCAAGGACAAGGACGCGCCGCCTCCGCCGGAGGACCGCGCCAGCCAGCTCGTCAGGGCACGCGCCCGCGCTCACTCCAGGAAAGGATGACGATGCGGACCATCGCAGAGATCCAGGCGGCAATGAACACGCTGCTTGCCGCCGCCGAGGGACGCACCCTCACCGACGAGGAGGTCACCCAGTACGAGGCCCTCGAAGCGGAGCTGGTCACGACCCAGCGCACCAACCAGGTCCTGGCGCGGAACAACGCCTACAACCTGCCCGCCGCCGGCCCTGGCGCTCCCGCCGGTGCTCCGGTGGCACCGCTCGGCACAGTCGCGCCGGCCCGCCCGGACAACGGCCTGGAGGAGGCGTTCACCGCTTTCCTCCGCACCGGTGTCCCGAACGCGGACCTGACGGAGCTGCAGCCGAACATGGCGCAGGGTTCCTCGGTCGGCTCGGAGGGCGGATTCATGGTGCCGCCCGGTTTCCGGAACAAGATCATCGAGCGGATGAAGGCGTTCGGTGGAATCGCGAACGTCTGCGACCAGCTCCCCACGGACACGGGTAACACCATCGAGTGGCCCACGATCGATGACACGTCGAACGTCGCCGAGGTCACCGCCGAGTCCGCCGCCCCGGCGAACCAGGCCGGGCTCGTTTTCGGTAAGAAGGAGCTGCGGGCGTACACCTACCAGACCGGCGGCCCGTCGTCCGTGCCGATCCGGCTGCCCCGTGAGCTGATCCAGGACCAGCAGTTCGACCTGGAATCCCGGCTTGCCCGGCTGATGGGTATGCGTCTGGCCCGCGGCCTCGCCGCGCACCTCGCGAACGGCAGCGGCGTCGCCCAGCCCCTCGGCCTGGTGTACGGCCTGACCGGTATCGAGCCGGCCGACGACACCGCCGGCATCACCTACGACGACCTGCTGACGTTCATCCACTCCGTTGACCCGGACTACCGGCCCAACGGCAAGTGGGTCTTCAACGACTCCAGCCTGAAGACGATCCGGCAGATCAAGGACTCCAACGGTGACCCGCTGTGGCGGTCGATGACCTCCACCATCGGCGACCCGGCGTCGGACGGGATGCTGCTGGACTACCCGTACGTCATCGACCAGGGCATGCCGAACATCTCCATCGCGTCGAACACGGTGAACTGGGGCGCGTTCGGTGACATCACCGAGGGCTACGTCCTGCGGCAGGTCCGGTCGATCGAGGTCGTGGTGAACCCGTGGAACCGGGCGAACGAGCGGGAGATCGAGTACACGGCGTGGATGCGGGCCGACGCCACCCAGCAGAACACGTCAGCCTACTCGGCGTTGACGGGTGAAGCGTAGAAATGCCGGTCTTCAACTTCGACTTCACGCTGACCGCCGAGGCGTCCGTGTCGACGTCTCGGCCGGCCGCCGGTACCGACCGGTTCGGCCTGCAGATTGCCGTGAACGCTCGGACCGAGACGGCCACGGTCGTCTTGCAGGGGTCAGTCAACGGCCAGGACTGGGCCGACCTGGCGGAGGCCACACTGCGGGCGCCGATGGTCGGCTCCGGTGGTACCGCGAAGAGCCCCGTCGTCCGCTATCTGCGGGTCGTCGCCCGCACCCTCACCGGCGACGGCGCGCAGGTCGTCGTCCACGTCGTAGCCAAGTAAGGAGCAGGCATGCCCGCCCGCGAGATCATCTCCCCCGAGCTGCACGTGCTCGGCACGTCCAAGGTCACCATTTCCACAGCGACCACCACGAGCTTCGATTTCGGCACGCCCAACGACATCGACCTGTCCAGCGTCGTGTCGACGGAACCGGGCTACGCGTACGAGCACAACGACCGGGTGCTGGTCATCCTGACCGCGTCGACCGGCGGCACCACCGACAGCCTGACGTGGGTGATCCAGGACGCCGACGACAGTGCCGGTGACATCGGCACCCCGGCGACCGCGCTGACGACCGGCACCCTGGCGGTCACCACCGGTGACGCCTATTCGCAGATCTCGGTGAAGCTGCAGTCCGGGCGGCCGTGGCTGCGGGTCCGGGTCACCTCGAGCGGTGCGACGGACACGTTTGTCACGCACTGCACGGTCCTTGGTCTGCCCGGGGTCCTCTGATGCAGACCCCCAGCAAGGGCCGGATTGTGCTTGTCGGCGTGGTCCCGGAGACGAACAACGGCGACGACACCGCTCCGGCGGTCGTCACTCGCGTGTGGGGTGAGCGGCCGGACGGTTCGTGGTCGGTCAACGTGAAGGTGCTCAACGACGGCCTGGCGTGTGAGTGGAAGACGTCGGTGGTGCTGTTCGGCACCGAGTCCGAGGCCCGTGCGTACGGCATCGTGGGTGCCTGTTTCTGGCCGCCGCGAGCCTGACAAGGACCACCCGACCGGCACCAGCTGGCAGGAAGCGAACACACGGCCTCGGGGACCTACTGGTCGGGAGGATCCCCGGGGCACCCAAACGGTTAGGAGGGCGTCATGGCCGGTTCGATCATCACCACCCAAACCCTCGTCCACCCCGGCATCGACGGCCTGATCGGCCTAGGCCGGGGGCTCCGTTCGATCGTGAAAACGTCGATCGTGTGGACCTCGGATGCGGGCGGTGCCGTGTCGGCGAACACGGTGACGATGCCGTCCGGGTCGGTCTGCTCGGTGCATTTCATCCCCAGCGCCGGCGCTCTGGCACCGACTGACCTGTACGACGTGACGTTCACCAACGAAGACGGGATCAACCTGTTCGACGACGGGACCGGCACGTCGATCGGGGCGAACCTGTCCGCGACCGTCGCCACGTTGAAGGTGCCGTTCATCGCCGGGTCCAGCAGCACGTTCGTCCGTGCGTGGCTGGTCGGCGGCGACTACACCCCCGTGGTCGCCGCGGCCGGCGCCGCGAACGAGGGCACGATCCACATCTTCCAGTCCCTCTACCCGCTGTAAGGAGGGAAACGGTCGTGACTTGGATGCCCGACTACATAACGTCGACGCAGCTCAAGAACTATCTGCGGATCGACGACGCCGCCGACGACGCGTTCATCGCGGTGTGGATCACGACCGTGTCCCGCAACGTCGACGACCACTGTCGACGGCAGTTCGGGCAGACGGCCGCAGCCGAGGAGCGCACCTACGAGACGGTGTGGGATCGCCACCAGTGCCTCTATGTGGCCTATGTCGACGACGTGCAGGACGTCACCGGGCTGACCGTCACGTATGAGGACGGGACGGCTGAGACGGCGTGGACGACCACCGAGGACGGGTACCGGCTGTGGCCGCGTAACGCGGCGCAGAAAGGTCGCCCGTTCGAGCAGATCACCGTCCCCTCGCCCGGACCCATCACGGTCGATGTGAAGTGGGGCTGGTCGGCGGTGCCCTCAGCCGTACCGACCGGCGTGTACCTGCAGGGCGCCCGGCTCGCGAAGCGCCGCGACAGCCCGTTCGGGATCGCCGGGTCACCGTCGGAGGGCTCGGAGATGCGGCTGCTCGCGCAGCTGGACCCTGACTTCAGGACCAGCCTCAAGCCGTTCGTGCGCCGGTGGTGGGCGGCATGAGACTACTTCAGCAGGTACCGCGCCAGGGCCATAGCGCGGGCGGGGTCGTCCAGAACGTGTCCCAGCGCGAGGTTGCATGGCCTGCAAAGGAGTCCGCGGGTGCACTTTCCGCAGGTCTTCTGACCCCTCGGGCAGCACGTGTGGTCGTGGTCGATATGCCATTCCGTGGTCTCCCGGTCGCACGCGGCGCAACGACCGTCCTGTTCCGAGATTCGTGCGGCCAGCTCGCCTGGTCGCATCCGGTATCGCAGTTCCCTATTGCGCAGGACCGCACACACCTTGCAATGGGATGCTCGGCCGGTAGACCGGGAAGTTGCCTTGACCTGGAAGAAGCTGTCAACCGGCAGGAGCTTCTTGCAGCCGGAGCACCAGGACCCGACGCAAGAGTCGCAGTGCCGCCGCCCAAGTCCAGGTCCCTTGTCTCCGCCGCAGGAGACGCACGGCTTGCGCCGTTTGGCGTATCGCCGTTCCAGTGTGGCCGGTTTGAACCTCTGCTTGTCGGTCTTCCTGATGTTCATATTGAACACCATATCAGGGGAGGTGAGTCCAATTAGGCTCGCCGACGTGATGAAGGAGGTCGCGGAGGCCCTGAACGAGATCACCGGGCTCCGCGTCACCGACTATCCGCCGGAGAACCTGCACCCGCCAGCCGGGTACGTGTCGTACCCGGAGAGCATCGACTACGACGAGTCGTACGGGCGCGGTGAGGACCGGTTCACGGGCCTGCCCATCGTGCTCCTCACGTCGAGCGTCACCACTACCGCGGCCCGGGACATGGCTTCCGGCTGGTCGTCCGGTGACGGCCCGAAGTCGGTGAAACGGGCCATGGAGGCCCGGTCGTGGACGACGTGCGACGACCTCACCGTGACCAGTGTCGAGTTCGGCATCGAGCGGTTCGCCGGCGGCGAGTACCTGGCCGTGATGTTCAAAGCCACCGTTGTGGGCCCTGGGAAAGAGGACTGATGGCCACCACCCTGAAGACCGTCGTGACGTTCGAGATCGCGGCGACGTTCAAGAACCTGCTCGACCTGTCGACGCCGGTCGACGCGGCCACCCTGACCGCGAAGATTCAGCTGTCGAACGGCACCGGTGCGAACAGTGCGGACCTGCTGTTCCATGACCAGCGGACCCTGACCGCGTCCGCGACCGAGGATCTAGACCTGGCCGGTGTCCTCGCTAGCCCGTTCGGGGCGACGCTGACGTTCGTCGAGGTCCGGGGCATCCTCGTCAAGGCCGCGACGGCGAACACGAACAACGTCAACGTCACCCGGCCCGCCAGCAATGGGGTGCCGCTGTTCCTGGCCGCCGGTGACGGCATCCCGGTGCCGCCTGGTGGTGCGTTCGGGTGGTCGTGCCCGGCCGACGGGAAAGTCGCGGTCACCGCGGGCACCGGGGATTTGCTGACCTTCACGAACTCGGCCGGGTCGACGTCGGTGACGTACGACGTGTTCATCGTCGGCGCTAGCGCATAGAGGGAGGACGTCATGGCGCGCAAGCACAGCAAGCTGACCGTGATCCTGATCGACGGCAACGACGTGTCCACGTTCTGCACCGACTCCAACTGCGAGCAGAGCAGCGGCACCGAGGACAACACCACGTACGGCAAGAACGCCGTCGTGAAGGACCCGACGCTGCTCACCGGGGTGTTCGGCTGCTCCGGAAAGTACGACGACTCGGCCACCGGCCCGCGTGCCGTGCTGAAGCCACTGGTCGGGACGAAGGTGGTCGTCCAGTACCGGCCGGAGGGCACCGGCTCCGGACTGCCAGAGGACGAATTCGACGCGGTGATCACGAAGTACACCGAGACCGCGCCGACCTCCGGGTACCGGCTGTGGTCCCTGGAAACCGAACCGTCGGACGCGTGGGACTCCACCGACCAGGTCTAGGAAGGCACCCGATGAACGACGCTCTCGCCCCGGAAGAGCCACAGCCCGGTTTCGTCTACGACCCGGCGATCCTGATGGCGCGCTACTTCGACTACGCGCACCTGCCCGAGCACCTCCAGCCGGTCTCCAAGGCCTGCGGTGACCTGTTCGTCGCGATGATCGACGCGCTACCGCCAGGCGCCGAGAAGACGACAGGCATGCGGAAGCTCCTCGAAGCGAAGGACTGCTTCGTCCGTGCGGCGCTGCCGCAGACCAGCGAGGTCCCGCGCATCCTCGCCGACCACGACGCAGCCAAGGAAGGGCCCTGATGCCCCCGCGCACGAGGACACCGAACACCGCACCGCCGGACCCGGAACGGGAGCCGGCCGGTAGCGGGTATGCGAGCGTCGCCGACCTGACCGCCGACCAACTCAGCGGCGACGCCGAGGACGTCGAGCTGCCGGGCGGCAAGTTCGTCCGAGTCCGAGGCATGTCCCGCTACGAGATGATGCTGTCCCGTAAGGACACCGACGACCCGGGCGAGATCGAGCGACGGATGGTCTCTTACTGCCTGGTCGAACCTCGGATGACCGTGAAGCAGGCCGAGGCGTGGCAGAAGGCCACCGACCCGATGGCCATGGTCCCCGTGACCGAGGCCATCCGGCGGTTGTCGAAGCTCGGCGAGGGTGCCGACAAAAGCGATGTACGAGCTGATGGAGACGAATCCTGACGTCGAGTTCGACCACTACCTGGTCGAGAAGCTCGGCTGGCGGTCGGTGGCGGAGATGCGTTCCGGTATGAGCGCGGCGGAGTGGACGAGTTGGTACGTCTACTACGCGCGGATCAACCAGCGCCGCGAGTTGGCGAGAGCACAGGCAGGGGGGTGACGGTGTGGACGGGCTCAAGGTCGAGGTCATCGGGTTGGCCGCGCTCAACAAGGGCCTGCGCGCCATCGACTCGCAGGCCCCGAAGGAGCTCCGGCTCGCGCTGAACGAGGTCGCCGGCCTGCTCGTCGACGCCACCCGGCCGAAGATCCCCTCGGTCACGGGCGCCGCCCGGCGCTCCCTGGTCGCCCGGTCCACCCGCACCTCGGCCCGGGTCGCCGTCGGCGGCAAGCGCGCCCCGTACTTCCCGTGGCTCGACTTCGGTGGGCAGGGCCGCGTCGCGGGCCGCCCGGCACCGCGTCAGTTCCTCGGCGAGGGCCGCTACGTCTACCCGACGCTGCGGCAGATCCGCCCCCGCATCGAGGCCCAGCTACAGGATTCGCTGAGCAGGGTCATCCGCAACGCCGGGCTGGAGGGCTGATGGCCGGCAACGCGCTCGCGATCGAGTTCGCCGGCGACGCCAGCAAGCTGCAGAAGGCGGCGAAGGCGGCGACCGCCGCCACCGACGCCGTTGGTACGGCCGCGAAGCAGGCGGGCGTCGACTTCGACAAGGCCGGCAAGCAGGGCGCCGACTACGGGGACCGGATCGGGAACATCGGTGCCGGGGTGACCGGTCTGACCGACGCGGTCGACAGTGCGGGCGCCGCGGTTCAGGGCCTCGCCGATATTCAGTCGGCCGGCGCGGTGAAGGCGGCGAAGCAGGCGCGGGCGTTGGCCGACGTGGAGCAGGCCGGTATCGACGCGGAGCAGGCCACCGTTGATCTGAAGCAGGCGCAGCTCGACCTGAATCAGTCGTTCGTCGACGGCAAGCAGGCGGCGCTGGATCAGACCCAGGCGGACCAGGACGTCGAGCAGGCGATGCTCGACGCCAAGGTCGCCCAGGAGGACTACAACACCGCGGTCAAGGAACACGGGGCCACCAGCAACGAAGCCCGGCAGGCTGCCCTGGATCTGTCGCAGGCGGAGCAGGACAAGACGCAGGCGTTGCTCGACTCGGAGCAGGCCACGGCGGATGCGGCGCAGGCTACCAACGACGGGGCGCAGGCTGCGACCGACGCCACGCAGGCGACCCGGGACGGCAAGGACGCGCAGCTCGACCTGAACGACGCGATGCGTGAGGCCAACCCGTCCGGGTTGCAGAAGTGGGCGGACAACATCGCCCTGATCACCCCCCTGCTGACCGCCGTCGTGGGTGTGGTGGGTTTGGTGACCGCGGCGCAGTGGGCGTGGAACATCGCCCAGCTCGCCTCCCCCACCACGTGGATCATCCTGGCGATTGCCGCGCTGATCGCGATCATCGTGCTGATGGTGGTCCACTGGGACAGGGTCCGGCGGGCTGGCGTCGTCGCCTGGAACTGGATCACGGATGCGGCGTCGTCGTCGTGGAACTACCTCAAGAAGATCCCCGGCTGGATCGGCAACGCGTTCAAGGGCCTCGCCAACGTGATCTCCTGGCCGTTCCGCACGGCGTTCAACTGGGTCGCGGACGCGTGGAACAACACTGTCGGGTCGCTGCACTACACCGCGCCGAAGATCTTCGGCGGGTGGACCGTCGACGTGCCGAACATCCCGAAGTTCCACACCGGCGGCATCGTGCCCGGGGTGCCGGGCACTGAGGTCCCGATCATGGCTATGGCCGGCGAGCAGGTGAGCTGGCCGGGCGGTGGCGGTGGTGCCCCGATCGTGATCCAGTCGGGAGGTTCGCAGCTTGATGACCTACTGGTCGAGATCCTGGCCAGGGCGGTTCGTCGCCGTGGTGGTAACGCTCAGCTTGTCCTCGGGAGCCGGTGAGATGCCGAAACAGGACGTGACGTTCGAGATTTTCTACGACGGCGGGTGGCGTGACATCACCGCCGACGATGAGGTGTTCACCGGCGACCCGATCAAGATCCGCCGTGGCCAGGCCGACGAATCCCCAGCGCCCCGGCCGGCGCAGATCAACGCACAGCTCGATAACGCCACGGACAAGTACCGCACCAGCAACCCGGAGAGCGCCCTCTACGGCAAGGTGGGCCGGAACACGCCGGCTCGGGTGACCGTGGCCGGCAGTGGCCGGGGCGTTGTCGAGGCGTCCTCATGGTCCTGTGACCAGACCGGCAACTTCCGGCGCACGCCGAAGCGCGGCCGGGCGTGGACGGATGTTGAGGGTGGCGGTCTGCTGCAGCGGATCGGGCAGTGGACGGACCCGCTGAAGTCCGCGTTCCGGACGTACAACGATGCTCTGTCTCACGTCACGGCGTATTTCCCGGCGGAGCAGGCGCGGACGACGACGGTTCCCGTGGCGACCTTCCCGGGGCCGGAGGGGTTTGCGTTCTCCGGTGGTGTCAGCTTCGACAGCCAGAGCTACCCGCCGTCGTCCGGGCCGTTGATGGACCTGGGCGAGTTGGGCGGGGTGAACCTCTACACCATGGTCACCCCGTCCGCGGCCAGCACGTCCGGATGGCAACACTCGTGGGTGCAGCGCCTGGAGCCGCTTACGGCGGCCGGCGCGTTCATGTACAGCATCAACACATCCGGTGGCGGCGGGGCCGGGGATGCCTTCCAGATCACGCTGCTGCCCAGTACGGGGGAGATCCAGCTTCAGGGCTCGAACAGCGCCGTCGGCGTCGGGTTCTTCCTGGACGTGACCAAGACCACGGATAGCTACGACTTCACCGAGTGGACGCTCTGGACGATCGATGCGACCTACTCGGGTGGCACCACGACGATTTTCGTCAACTGGACCAACGCCGACAACACCGAGAGCCGGTTCGTGAACGGCACGTTCGCGCACGAGCCTGGCTCGCTGGACAGCGCCGCGAACTCGGCCAGCACGGACGAGGGCGACGTCCCCGCCGGGTCGACGTTTGGGCACTTTCTTTTCGTCGACGTCGGCTCGTCCGGCGGCGTGGATTTGTTCAACGTGGCCAGGATCTACGCCTGGACCGGCTACCTGCGCGAGCTGGCCGCGGAGCGCTTCTTCCGGCTGCTGACCGCCGCTGGCATCACCAACTACGTCAGCACGAACTGGGCGTTGTCGACGCCGATGGGTCCGCAGCCCGTCGCGACCCTGGCCGAGCACCTGGAGGAGATTCAGCAGACAGAGGACGGGCTGATCTACGACCTGGCGGCCGAAGCCGCAGTGTTCTTCCTCTGCCGGTACGACCGCTACAACCAGACGCCGGCGCTGACCCTGGTGCCCGAGGACATGCCGGGGCTGCCGCGCGAGGTCACCGACGATCTCCGTATCCACAACGTGGTGACCGCGGTGGACCGGCAGGGCCAGGAGGCGACCGCCGAGGACTCCACGAGCGCGCTGGGCACCCAGGCGCCGCCGGACGGCGCGGGCGAGTATAAGCGGCGGGTCGACGTCAGCGTGTCGTTCCCGGCGTACCGGCTGCCGGATATCGCCAACTGGTGGATGCGCAGGGGCACCGTGAACCTGGCGCGTTTCCCGCAGGTGATCGTGAACCTGTCGGCGCTGTCGGCGTCCAAGGTGGCCGAGGTGGAGGCGGTGGACGTCGGCTCGGTCATCGAGATCACGGGCTTCCGCGAAGACACCATCCGGCTGTACGTCCTCGGCTACACCGAGGTCATCGGCACGCACTCCCGGAAGATCACCTTCACCTGCGCGCCGGACCAGCAGTTCCAGGTCGCGGTGTACGACGACACCAGCAAGCGCATGGAGTCGCGGACGTCCACGCTCAGCGCCACCGTGGCCAGCGACGCGGCCAGCGTCGTCGTGACCTTCACCCGCATCCGTGACGCGTGGTCGGAGACCGCCGAGCCGTACGACTGGGCCATTGCCGGTGAGCGCATCACCGTGACGTCGATGGGTGCGGTCACCGGGACCGGGCCGTGGACGCAGACGGCCACCGTGAAGCGGTCCGTCAACGGCGTCAGGAAGCAGCTGGCGGCCGGCGAGCCCATCCACATGCACCCGGCGGTCCAAGCCCGCTACGCCCTAGGAGGCTAACAATGGGACTCGCAGGAGACCCCGTCTACGCCAGCGAGATCTCCCTGTCGTACCAGGAGACCGTCATCTACACGGCGTCCGGCACGTTCGCCAAGGCGTCCTACCCCGACGTCACCTTCGCCCGTATCCGCGTGCAGGCCGGCGGTGGTGGTGGCGGCGGCACCGAGACCAACGCGGCCGGTAACAACAGCGTGGGTGGTGGAGGCGGCGGCGGCGGGTACGCCGAGGCGCTGGTGGACGTCGACGACATGGCCACCTCCGAGACCGTCACGGTCGGCGCGGGCGGGACGGCGGGCGGCACCGCGGGCACCGGCTCGGCGGGGACCGGCGGTACGTCCTCGTTCGGCACGCTGGTGGTCGCGGCCGGCGGGGTCGGCGGCACCAACGGTGGTACGTCCACGACGTGGTTCTACGTCCAGGGCGGGGCGGGCGGGGCGGGCACCACCGGGGACCTGCTCATCCCGGGCGGCTACGGCTACCACGGCCTGCGCAACGGCACGGCGTACGCGTCCGGCCAGCAGTCCGGTGGTGGCGGCGGAACCTCGCACATGGGTGGCAACGGCAAGGGCGGCGTCAACGCGTCAGGAACGGACGGCGGCGTCTACGGCGGTGGTGGCGGCGGCTCCAGCTCGGCGGCCAGCACCGCGGGCCGGTCCGGCGGGGCTGGCGGCGCGGGCATCGTGATCATGGATTTGTACACCGGGTAAGGAGGAAGCATGGCGACGAAGAGTAGCGAATACCCCGACCTGCCGTGGGTCGAGCCGCGCGCGTGGGGCCGCGGCCGCGACGGCAAGGCCGTGCGGTACATCGTGATCCACTACACCGCCGGGTCCGAACGGGCCACGTCGGCGGAGGACGGCGCCCGCTACAACCAGACCCGCACCGACGGCACCAGCGCGCACTACTTCGTCGACCGGGACAGCGTCGTGCAGGGTGTCCTGACCCGGGACCGGGCGAACTGCGCGCGGCACCGCGGCAACCGCCTCGGGATCCAGTACGAGCTGTGCGGCACCGTCCAGACCCGGGCGCAGTGGCTCGACGCGGCCAGCTTGCCGACGTTACGCAACGCCGCGAAACAGGCCGCCCGGGACTGCCGCAAGTACGGCATCCCCGTGCGGCACCTCACGGTCGCCGAGACGCGCAAGGCGTGGACCAGCTTTCCGGCCGGGCCGAAAGGGTTCGTCGGGCACGTCGACTGCACCGAGGCGTACCCGGAAGACGGCGGCGACCATACCGACCCCGGACGCGAGTTCCCGTGGGACATCTTCCTCGACATGGTGCGGGACGAGCTCGCGCCGCCAGCACCGAAGGAGTGGGACGAGATGGCAACTGAGCAGCAGGTCAAGGACGCGGCGAAGGCCGGAGCGCTGGCAGCCCTGCAGACGAAGGTGCCGTACACGCTGGTCCGGATCAAGGACCGGGGCTGGGCGGACCTGTCGGTGATCGGCAAGCTCGACTACGTGTTCGAGCAGACCGCCGCGGCGCAGACCACGGACGTCGACGGCGATGGTGACCTGGACGGCAACAGCGTGCAGGCACGCCTGACGCGCGTCGAGGCGACCCTGGCGGAGATCAAGGGGTTGCTGACCCCGCCTGCGGCATGACCACGCCCGGCGGGGTGGTGATCACCCTTGAGGACATCTACCGGCAGTTGGTCGCGCTGACGTCGCGCGTGGACACCGCGCTGTCGCGGCATGAGCGGACCGAGCAGGTGGTTGCCGAGCACGACACGGAGCTGCGCCCGCTGGCAGGGGCGGCGGAGCGGCTCACCGATCACGAGGCGCGGTTGCGGGTGATGGAGCGGGGCCGGTGGCCGCTCGCCAGCGTGACCGCGCTGATCGCGCTGGGCTCGGCGGCGGTGGCGCTCGTCGCGCTGTTGACCCGGTAGCCGCGTTCCTTGCATTGCCGGGCCTGCTGTTCAGGTTTCGGCCCTAAACCTTTGAATCCCAAGATCGGAGTTTCGTCATGATCTCTCGCATCCGCAAGGCCGTCATCGCCGGGCTCAGCGCCGGCGTGTCGGTGGCCGTCGGCGCCATCGTCGCTGGAGGCACGCTCGACCGGGAGCACGTCTCCGCAGCCATCGGCGCGGGCGTCGCCGCCGCCGTGCTGGCGGGCTGGGCGACCTGGCGCGTGCCGAACGAGGCGTGATGTGCCAGGGACCGCTGATCTGGTACGACGTCACCGCGGTGGCCTGATCTACGGACGGCAGGGGCCGCCATCGGCTCACCTACCGCACGCCGGGACGGGCGGAAACACGCTGGTCGACCCTGGGCCCCTGCCCCCACCTCGGCTTCAGCCCGGTTCGACGCCGGTCACCTTCAGCGTGACCTTGGTGCCCTCGCCGGCGGTGCGGTTGCGCTTTACGCGCTGCTTCGCCGGGCCGCCCTCGCCCACGACGATCGTCCCGGCCTTGGTGCCGGACTCGACGCCCCCGACGGTGTAGCGGATCAGCCAGGTCGAGGTGAGCGCAGGCCCGGTGTAGGCGACCTCGGGTAGCCAGGTGACAGCACAGCCGGCCTCGCCGTAGCAGGTCTGTTCGGTGACCTTCGCGGTGAGTTTGAAGTCGGACGGCTTCGGCTGCTTCACGGCCGCGGGCGTGGTGGTCGCGGCGGGCGGGGTTGCGGCGTCGGCGATGGGGTCGTCGTCGGCGGTGAGGGCGCCGAGGGCGGCGAAGCCGATGCAGAGGACCAGGACGACAGCGACAGCGCCGAGGACCCACACCAGAGGGCCGCGGCGTTTCTTGGCTGGCGGGCTGTATGGCACGCCCGGGTAGGGCTGCTGGCCGGGGACGATGGGCGGCTGGTAGCTCATGGCGGTCCGATCATCCGGTGACGAGGCCATCACAGGGTGCACGCCGCGGGCAAGGCCGTCGAGGGCTGAGGCTGACGATCGGATGATCGTCGCCGCACTGTGGACGGTCGGCCTACTCCTCGGGGTCCTCGGCCAGCGCCGGCCGGTGCGCCGCGATCCACGCCTCGACGTCCTCGGCGAGCCAGATACTGCCCATGGCGAAGGTCTGGTACGGCTCGGGGAAGTCGCGGTCGCGGGTGATCTGGTAGACGCGGTTCCGGCCGACGCCGAGCCGTTCCCCGATCTCGGCGGCACCCATGAACCTGATCTTGTGCATAGAGCGCACGTTACGTGCGCGTTCACTAGTCTGTGCCTCTTTGGGTGTTCTCAGTGTGCACGCTCTGTGCCTGCTCTCTAATCAGGTGTAACGTCGCCTGGGCTGGTGGCGGTCGGCTGCCTTCCCCGTGGGCCCGGCCGCCGCCTGCCAGGCGGACGGGAGACCGCGATGTGCGACGACGAGCAGAACCAGTCGGTTCCAACTCCCGAAGCTGGGACCAAGCTGGAGCAGGCCGGGCGGAAACATGTTTCCGACGAGCCCGAGCCGCGGTCGGTCATGCGGGAGCTGCTCGGCGACGAGCTGGCGGACCGCTACGAGATCGCCCCCGGCCGCTGGCACTGCCGGGGGCGACGCCCTAGCGGCGGGGCATCCTGCACCGGGCAGGGTTGGGTGGCAACCGGGCCTGGACGGGCCTGGACGTTCGGGTGAGGCTGGTGTGACCGGACGGGCCCTGAGCGGCTGGTGATCATCGAGTTACCAGCCGTTATGACCATGGTGCAAGCTGCACCTCAGGCGGTTTGGTGAATCTCGTTCACGATCACTCGAACGGGGGGAACCACCACCGTGCCGACCGCCATCGTCGCCGTCATCTACGTGCCCGTAGCCCTACTGTCCGCCGGCGACTACGCCGACGCCCTCGCCCGCTGCCACACCTACTGCACCCGCTGCGACTACACCGTCATCGGCATCGCCCGCACCTGGACCGAGGTCGAGGAGGCGTACGCCCGCCGTGACATCGGCGTCCTGGTCGTCGACCGGCTCGACCACCTCGACCCGAACCGGGAACCGAGGATCGAGGTGGCCACGCCCGCCGGCCGCCCGGTCGCCGAACCGCGCGGCGGACACGTCGCCCGCCGACAGCGCCGGGCGAACCGGCTCTAGGCGGCGCGCATCCCGGCGACCGCCCGGTCCATCGCCTCGTCACCGACCTCGACGTAGATCTGCGTGGTCGCCGGCGAGGCGTGCCCGAGGAGCTGCTGCACCGCCAGGAGGTCCCGGGTCGTCGCGTACGCCTCCGTCCCGTACGTCGACCGCAGCCGGTGCATGTGCACCCCGGCCAGGCCCAGGGTCTGCTGCAGGCGGTAGTTGCCACGGTGGCTGATCTGCTCCCGGGTCAACCGCTCACCGGCATGCCGCCCCCGGTACTCGACCGCGACCGGGCCGGGCGGGAGCTGCTGGGCGAGTTCCCAGATCACCGGGTGGGTCGGCACCAGCCTCGGTTTGTCGCCCTTGCCGTGCAGCAGGGTGCGCCGCTCACCGATGTGCTCCCGGTCCAGGCTGGCGATCTCGGTGCACCGGGCGCCGGCCAGCGCCGCGATGAGGAACCAGTCCCGGTACGGGCGGGCGGCACGCGCGAGGATGTCCACCTTGGTCTCGGTGGCGACCGGGTTGGGCCGGCCCTTCGGCGCGGACACCTGAGGCAGCATCCCGGCGGGGTTGAAGTCCAGGTGCTCGCAGACGGGATCGCAGGCCCAGCCGAAAAACCCACGGGCGACGGTGCGGCACAGCTTGCGGTACGCCTTGCCGTGCCCGTCGGCGTAGATCCACGCCTTCAGCTCGTCGTGGTTGGCCGAGACCAGCCCGTACGGCAGGTCGCGGTCCATGCGCCCGAGCACGTCGAGGTAGGTGCCGATGGTGCTGGCCGCGCGGCACAGGTCGCGCAGGTGCTCGGCGTAGGCGTCGACGAGGTCGGTCATCGGCCGAGCCTCGCTCGGCGCTCGGCGCGGACCTGGCGGAGGGCGGCGACGATGGCGCGGACCTCGGCGAGCCGGTCGGCGTCCGTGTCGCCCTGCGGCCCGGCGGCGGACTGGACCTTGTCCATGGCCGTGGCCTCGACGTACAGGAAGGTCTCGTGCGAGTCGTCGCCGGCGGCGATCTGGCGTAGCTCGGCGGCGTGGTCCTCGACGGTGCGGGTGGTTACGGTGTGCATGGGTCGCAGCTCCTCTGCGGTCAAGGGCTCCCGGGTGGTGTGGCTGCACTGGCCGGGGCCCGCTTTTAGGTGGTCCCTTGATCGTTGGTCTTGGGGTGTCACCTGGGCGTCGGCCGTGCGGGGGGCCGGGTGGGTGACGGCCTGCGCAGATTTGCCGGGACAGCGGATACCGGCCTGGTGGCGTCGCGGCGGCCGTGGCTGAGCGGCCCGGTGCGGGTGGCCACATGGCTGCTGGCGCGGGCCGGACGGGCGACCGCGCGGGGCTGAAGATCTGAATCAACCCGAACTATCGTTTGGGCCGGCCGATCGCCCGTGGCTCCCGACCCCTGGGATCGGCTCGCCGTCCGAAGCGCCTCGGCCATGATTCGCGTGACCGGCACGTTGATGGCCGCGCAGATCCGCGCCAGGTCGTTCAGGCCAATCTCCTGCACTCCGGTGAGCCGGAAGTTGATCCAAGCTGGCGAAACTCCGAGCATGGCGGCCAGCTTGCGCTGACTCATCCGTTGCCGCCCGAGCTCGGCGCGGATCTCCTCGGCGATCTGGTCACTCAGTAGCAGTGTCGCGCCCTGCGTCGGGATTGTCGTCATAGCGCAATAGTGGCTTCAAAATGAAGCCACGTCAACCCTCACAGAGCAGACGGCTTGAATCTCTTGACAGTGTCTTGGATGGCATGACACTGTTTCGGCATGACCGACGTTACCCCTCGCCAACGAATCGCGGCCGAGGTGCGGGCAGAGCTGGCGCGTCAGAACATCAGCAATCGCGACTTCGCCGACCTGCTCGGCATGGACCGCAGCGCAGCCCAGCAGCGCCTTTCCGCCCAGAGATCCTTCCGCGCTGAGGAGATCGAGCGGGTCGCCGAGATTCTCGGTGTCCCGGTCGCCCGGTTCCTCGCGCCGGCCATCCCCGACGAGATCCCCGCGAGCGCGGCATGACCGACCTCAAGGCGCACCCGGTCGCCGACCTCTTCCCGATGCTCGCCGCCGACGAGCTGGCCGAGCTGGCCGCCGACATCAAGGCGCGCGGCCTGCTCCAGCCGGTCGTACTCGACGCCGATGGTCGGATCCTCGACGGCCGGAACCGGCTCGCCGCGTGCGAGCTGGCCGGAGTTGAGCCGACGTTCGAGACGTACGACGGCGACGACCCCGACGGCTACGCGCTGGCGGTCAACATCGCCCGGCGGCATCTCCGGCCGAGCCAGCGCTACATCCTGATCGAGCAGGCCCGGCGCATGGCGAGCGCCCCGAAGTCTTTGTTTTCAAAGACTGACGCCAACCGCCTGAGTTTCGCCGCCGTGGTCCTCGACTTCGCTCCGGACCTTGCCGGCACGGTCGTTGCGGGGGCTATGTCGCTGGACACCGCAGCCGAGACCGCTCGGGAGCGCAAGCGCGAGGCTGCCGAGATCAAGGCCAAGCGCGAGCGACTTGGTGCGGACTCCCCCGATCTCGCTGACCTTGTCGATGACGAGCGCATGTCGATCGACGACGCCATCGCCGCGCTCGACGCCCGCGAGGAGAAGGCGCGCAGGGAAGCTGCGGCAGCCGAGCGCGAGGCCGTAGAGCGGGCATCCGAAGAGGAGCGCCAGCGCCGCGTCCTTGAGCAGGAGCGGCAGGAATCCCTGGAGCGCGACCGCGAGCGCATCCGGATGGTCGTCACCGGCTGGTCCACCGTCCAGAACATCCTGCTCGCCAAGCCGGACAGCGATCTCGCCGCCGAGATCGTCGCCGGGCTCGGTGACACCGACCGTACGGCCCTGCACCAAATCCTCGCAGAGATCCGGAAGCAGGAGGCGTACGCGTGAGCGACAACGAGGACTTCGACGTCGAGCCCGAAGAGCCGGACGAGACGGTGACCGACAAGCAGCTCGGCCACCTGATCGACGGCTGGCTCGCCGACGCGCGACCGGAACGGTACGACGAGGAAGACCGGGACTGGATGGAACCGGTCTTCGACAAGGCCCGCGAGGCGCTACTGCAGTGCCAGACGACGGAGCAGGCGATCACCGACGCGGCCCGCCGACGCGTTCGCGGACGTGAGGGTCAGGCCGTCAAGCGGACCCACAAGGAACTGCGGAACATCGCGGAGATGGGTCAGCTTCCGTTCGGCTGGGGCGACGGCGAGGACTGGAAGAAGTACTTCTTCGAGCTGCTCCACCTGCCGTTGAAGATCGGCGGTGAGCGAGTCCGACTCGGCGTCGCCAGCGGCGAGGACCTGACGCAGTGGCAGCTGGAGAACAGCCGGGAAGGCGACGAGGACCAGCTCCGCCGGATCAACGCCCGCCGGGGCGCGCAGCTCCTCGCGGAATGGCAGAGCGCGCAGCAGGTGCGACGCGTCGAGGACCTGAAGCCCAAGGCTGACCAGGACGTGACCACCCCCCAGGTTCCCGAGTCGGCTGGTGCTGCGCACTGTCCGCCGGCCGGCTCGGGCGCAACTCCCGGCGGCACGTCGTGACCGCCGAGTGGTTCCAGCCTGGCCCGACCGGTCCGCAGGTTCCGCCGCCGATGCCGCCGCCCGACCCGGAGCCGACCTGAATGGGGCTCATCGAGTGGCTGACCGGGTCGAAGCCGCCGGACAAGCGTCCGCCGTCGAGGCCGAAGCCGCCGAAGGTCCCGAAGAAGCCGAGGCCCGGCAAGCCGAAGACCTGAACAGCTGCGGGCCGCCCCGGCCGTAACCCGGAACAGCCCGCGCACCAGATCCAACCTCACTTCTCACGAAAGGCCTGATCAGGTGATGACCGAGAACCTACCTCCCACCAAGCCCGCCAGCGACCTCCAGCCCGGCGACCACATCCTCATCGAGGACCTGGGCGATGAAGACGCCGAGGGTGTCGGCGAGGTCCTGCACGTGAAGGTCTTCGGCCCCGGAGACCGCCGCAAGGCGTCGGTGCTCATCAACGTCGGCGACGTCTACCAGCCGGAGCGGTACTGCGTGCAGCCTGACGCGGTGGTCCGGCTGGCGTCCGACGCCGAGGTGGCCAAGGTGCGCGAGCACGCGGCGCGCCTGAAGGTCAGCGAGGACCTCCGCGAGCTTGCGTCGCTGATCTACTCCGGCGCGGCCCCGGTTCAGCGGGGCGGGATGCACATCGTCGAGCAGCTCGGCGACGTCGCCGCTCTGGCCGCGGTCGCCCATGAGCTGGGTATCGAGGTGGAGGAGGGCGTCGGCGGGTATCGGTCGGTGGACTGGCCGAAGGGCCACGACTCCGCCGACCGGGGCCTGCATGTCACCTGGATCGCGTACGCCGAGAAGCGTCCCAAGGCGAAGCCCGTCGACGACGGCCTGTCCTACTCCCGTGAGCCGGAGTCGACCGTGGTCGTCCCGGTCCCGGCCGGTGTCGACGGCCACCCCGAGGGCGGACGGGTGCCGGAGTTGGCGTACATCGCCCCGACGCCTGACGGCGGCATGGTCTTCGCGCTGAAGGGCGTGGACGAGTTCGACGAGCAGGCGCGGCGGGCCGCGCTGGAGTTGGCCCACGCCGAGGCCCTCGCCGACGACAACGACCGCGCCAAGTGGGCCGTGATCCGGGGCCTGCGCGCCGGCGAGGCCGGGAGGGTCCACAACCCGAACCTGGCCCGGTTCCTCGCTGGTAAGGAGTACAAGCGCCGCGAGGCGGCCAAGCACTTCCCCCGGCCGGTAACGCAGGCGTGCGTCCTTGTCGGCGACCCCGGCTTCTGCACTGTGCACGAGCTGTCCCACCAGCCGATCAGCAAGGCCGAGTGCGGATGCCCGGTCTACGCGTTCGCGTCGGTTCGGGGTGACAGCGCGGACACGATCGTCGACCACCGGCCGAGCAGCTGCACCGATCCGACCGACGCCTGATCCCGGGGATCGGCGGCACTCCTAGGGCTTACGCCGATCCTCCACCCCGGTCCGGGGCCGCGAGTGTCCTCCGTGCTCGCGGCCCCGGACCACCCCACCTGCACCTTCTGCACGGGAGACATAGATGACCACTGACAGGTACGCGGAAGAGAAGCTCCACCCCGATGACGACGACGGCACGATGCCGAGCAACGTGGCCGCGCTGCGCGAGCACGTTGTGGGCCACCGGATCGCCTCCGCCGAGCAGGACGGCAGCACGTTCACGATCACGCTCGACAACGGCAAGCGCGTCGAGCTGGCCGACACCGATGACTGCTGCGCCCACACCGATCTCGCCTCGTTCCTGCTCCACCCGGAGCGGGTTGACCACATCATCACCGGGGTCGGGACGACCGGCGGCTACACGACCTGGCACGTCTACGCCGACTTCGGCGACGTGCTGGAGCTGACCGTGGGGTGGTCGTCCGGGAACCCGTTCTACTACGCGTACGGCTTCGACATCAGCGTCACCGAGGCCGAGGGCGGTGCGCGATGACCAGCACGCTCAGCCCGATCGATACCGGGGACATCCACGCCGACCCCGCGGACACCCTCACCATCCGCATCGCCCCGTACCTGCCGGGGACCGTCTACACCGCCGGGTGGGTCCCACGCCCGGATGCCGGTTCGCCGGACCTTGTTCAGCCGTCGTGGGAGGACGTCACCCTGGCCGACCTGATGCGCCGGCAGTCGGAGCAGGAGGAGGAGTTCGCCCCGCTCGCCGGCTGGTCTGCGCACGACGACGCCGAGGACGCTGAGACGCAGCCGGTGATTGACCTGGCCGCCGTGATGCCGGCGCCGGTGGTCGAGGACCACACGCCGCTGTGGGCGCAGGGCAGGCACCGGCCGCTGTCGCACGTGGCGCCCTGGGTGTGGATGGCGCTCGGCGCCGGGGTGTTCGCGCCGGCCATCGTCGTGGTCGGCGTGCTGCTGCTGGCGGTGACCCGATGATCAAGTTCCTCGCTAAGGTCGCCGCGACCTTGCCCCCGATGGGGCGCCTGGTCCGGCAGGCCTTCGCCGCCGCCGCGCTGGCCGTCGCCATCTCGCTGGGCTCCTGGTTCGCCGAGGCCGAGTCGTGGTGGGCGCAGGCCTTGATCGTCGCCGCGATCTGGGTCTGCGCGCTGCTCGCGGGGCAGCTGCTCACCGACGCCGCCCGCACGGAACGCGGCCCCATGCCGAAGCTGGTCGTCACGTCGCCGAGGCTCACGCCCGAGCAGGAAACCGAACTGGAAGTCATCGTGAAGCGCCACGCCCGCCGGGGTGAGGTCCGATGACCGCGCCGAACGCCGAGCTGGCGTGGCGCGTCCTGGACCAGATCGACGCACACCCCGAACTGTGGAACCAGATGAAGTGGACCCAGGAGACCGACTGCGGCACCGCCGCCTGCTTCGCGGGCTGGGCGTGCCTGCTCTCTGGCGACAAGGAGCCCTTCGCCTTCTCGGTGTCGCGCCGCGCCGTTGAGCTGCTCGGCATCGAGTACGACGAGAGCGGCGAGACCGACGGGCACGAGCTGTTCGAGGGGACCAACGACCGCATCGCGCTCGGCTGGCTGGTCGCCGAGTACTTCGGCCCGCGCCCGGCGGTGACGTCATGACCGCCACGCACCGCAGCGCCGAGAAGCACGCCCGCCGGATGCTCGGCCGGTCGTACCTCACCCCCGACCCGCTGACCGCCGCCTTCCAGCGTGCCGGTCGCATGGCCCATGCCGAGGCCCGCTCCCAGCTCAGCCTCGGTGGCGGCTACGTCGGCTTCTGGCGCCGCTGGGTGTGGTCGGTGGACGACGTGGCCACCGGCGAGCACCTGGCGACCGGGCGGGCGCTGACTGGGCGGGGCTTCGAGAACCGCCGGTACGCGGCGTACCTGCGCGAGCTGGACCGCATCGCGCGGGAAGCGCAGCGCGAACGGGACCGCATCGCGGCGGACAGGCGGGCCGAGTCGTGAGCTTCGCCTTCGTCTGCGCCAAGGAGCACGAGCAGGGCCCCGAGACGCCGCACCGGACGTCGATCGTGATGACGCGCTGCCCGCGCTGCAAGAAGAACGCCGTCGCTGGCTACTGGTGCGAGGAAGAGGGCTGCGAGCACATGGATACCGACGCCGAGGACCAGCTCGCCGGTCACGGCGAGGGCAGATGCGAGGTGGCGCCGTGAAGACCGTCGTGTTTCCGCCGACCAGCGGCATCGGCCACACCGCGTACGTCGGCGTCATCGCCCACCCGCTCACCGCCGCCGAGGCCTACACCATCGCCGCCAGCCTGGCCGGTGACGGCCTGCACGTCCTACCCGCCCTCGACGAACACCAGGTGCTGCACCTGTGGCCGGTCCTGCGGCCGTTGTCCACCCGCGACGAGGTCACCGTGCTGGCCGCGTTCCTCGCCAAGACCGACTGCCGGATCAACTACCACAAGGCGGTGTCCTGATGACCGAGTACCGCACGCCCGATGAGGACCGGGCCCAGAAGGAACACGACGCCCGCGTCAAGGCGGTGCTGGACAAGGCCGTCCACGACGGCGCCTCCTGCAAGGTCGCCATGACGCTGGGCGAGCCGCCCGAGGTTGTCGAGCGGTGGGTGAACACGATCTGGGACGGGCTGCGTGACGCACTCTCCGACGACCGCCCTGACCTCGCCGGCAGCCTCCGCCAGGAGGACCGGCTCACCGCGATCACCCTGCTGCTCGACGAGCGGATGACCGCCGAGCACGACGCCATCCTGGCCGGGCTCCGGAAGGTCGGGGACGGGCGGGCCGAGTCGTGAGCCGGCAGGTCTTTCGAGTCGCGGGAGGCGCCGCCGTGCTGAGCCTGACCGAGGCGCTCAACGCGCTGCCCGGCACCGCCGACGCCATCGCCGCACGACTCGGAGCGCAAGGCTGCCGAGGCGCGCGGGAGAACGCCGAGCACTGCCCGATCGCGAACTGGCTGCGCACGCTCGGGTTCGTCGGCCCGTACGTCGCCCCCGACTACATCGTCGTCGACCAGGAGGAGCGGTCTGTGCCGACGCCGGGCCCGGTCGCGGACTTCACCATCCGGTTCGACGACGGCGAGTGGCCGGAACTGGTGGCCGACGATGCCTGAGCCGATCGAGCTGCTCCCGCCGGCCGAGACCGGCCCCGACAACCCGCGCTGGCATGAGCTGCGGCGGGCCGGGGTCACCGCGTCGGAGATCGCCGCGGTCATGGGCCTGAGCAAGTGGGACTCCGCGTTCAACCTCTACTGGTCGAAGCTCAACGGCTGGCGCGACGACGGCAACGAGTACACCGCCGGCGGCCGGCACCTTGAGGACGCCATCGCCGAGTGGTGGATTGCCGAGAACGACCCGCTGGAGAACCTCGTGCTGCGCCCTGCCGGGCTGTACGCGCACCCGGACCGGCCGTGGCAGCTGGCCACCCCGGACCGGTTGGTCAGGCGATACGTGGAGGGCAGGCCCGGCGTATCCCGTCTCGCCGCACTGCTGGAGTGCAAGTGGGTGGCCGCGCCGTCGTGGGACGGCTGGGGCGAGGAGGGCACCGACGAGATCCCCGTCTACTACCGGGCCCAGGCGTTGTGGCAGGCCGACGTCCTCGGCGTCGACACCGTCTACGTCGCCGCGCTCGGCCCGGGCGGGTTCCGTGCCTACGTCGTGCACCTCGACGACCGGGCCGTGGCCGACCTGGAGCTGATGCGGGCCGCCGGCCTCGACCTGCGCCGGCGCATCGAGGAGGGCGACGCCCCCGACCTGGACGGCCACGACGCGACGATCGGCGCGCTGCGGAAGCTCCACCCCGACGTGGGCGACGGCGACGTGCAGGTGCCGTTGGAGCTGGCCGAGCGGTACCGCCTGGCCCGCCTGGACCGCGACGAGGCCAAGGACCGGGTCGCCGCCTGCGAGGCGGAGATCCGCGCTGCGCTCGGCTCCGACTTCAACCGGGCCGTCTATGGCAAGCGCCTCGTCGCGTCCCGCTCGATCTTCGAACGCCGGTCCGACGACGAGCACGAGCTGCTCGCCCTCGACGACGGCTTCCCGATCACCGACCGGCTCAACCCCGGCAAGAACCTGGAGACCACCTATGTCTGAGACCGTGAGTAACGCCGTCGTCCAGCGGGAGAAGTCACCCGCCGCCCTGATCGCCAACTACCGCGACGACTTCGCCGCCGTCCTCCCGTCGCACCTGCCGCCCGCCTCGTTCGTCCGCCTCGCCCAGGGCGTGCTGCGCCGCGACGACAAGCTAATGGCCGCCGCCGCCGGCAACCCGCAGTCCCTCATGGCCGCGATGCTCGACTGCGCCCGCCTCGGCCACGAGCCCGGCACCCCCGCCTACTACTTCGTCCCGATCAAGGGCGCGATCGAAGGCTGGGAAGGCTACCGGGGCGTCATCGAGCGCATCTACCGCGCCGGGGCCGTCCAGTCGGTGCGGGCCGCCGTCGTCCGGGAGAACGACTTCTACGAGTACGAGGAGGGCATGCCCTCGGTGGTGCACCGCTACCCGCGGTTCGCCCCGGCTGAGCAGCGCGGCCCGCTCGTCGGCGTCTACGCCTACGCCCTGATGGCCGCCGGCGGCATCTCCCGTGTCGTCGAGCTCGACCGCGAGGAGGTGCTGAAGCACCGCGACATGAACCCGTCCAACGCCCGCGGCGACTCCCCGTGGAAGAAGTGGGAGACGTCGATGTGGTTGAAGTGCGGCGCGCACGAGCTGGAGAAGTGGGTGCCGTCGAGCACCGAGTACCGGCGCGAGGTTGCCCGCTCCGGAGCCGTGCCCGCCGCCGCTCCCCGACCGGCCACGCCGCGGCCTTCCGCTGTCGGTCACCAGCCCCGGAGTGACGTCTTGGAGGGCGAGGTCCTCGACGACGCCCCGGCCGAGGAGTGGCCGGCTGTCGCCCCGGTGCCGGACGGCGGCGAGCCGTCATGACCGCCGTCGTTGGGTTGGATCTGTCGATGACCTCGACCGGCGTGTGTGAGGCCGACGGCAAGACGTGGACGGTGCGGACCCGCGACGTCGGCGACCGCCGCCTGATCGAAATCGTCGCAGCCGTCGCGGTGAGCACTCGCGGCGCGGACCTGGTCGTCATCGAGGAGGCGCCGCCCGGCCTGAAGGGCCCGGCGATCAAGGCCGTGCACATGGTCCACGGTGCTGTGCGGGTCGCGCTGCTCACCCAGGACCTGCGGTACGTGGCGGTGAATCCGACCGTCCTGAAGCGGTTCGCGACGGGCAAGGCCGCCGCCGACAAGACGGCGATGGCGATGGCCCTGTTCAAGCGGACCGGCCTGGAGCCGGCGAACAACGACGAGGTGGACGCGTGGTGGTTGCGGGCGGCTGGTCTGCAGTTGCTGGGCGAGCCGGTGGTGGAGTTGCCGGCGGTGCAGGTGGCCGCGCTGGAGAAGCTGGCCGGGGCGGTGAGCGGCCGATGAGCGCGACGGGCGAGGACCAGAACATCGCCGACGCGCTGCTGGTCGTGTGCGGGCTGCGCGGGTGCGCGGCCGGGCCGGGGAAGCCGTGCGTCAACTCGGTGGACCAGAGCCCGCGCGAGGAGCCGCACTGGAACCGCGTGGTGCGCGGTCGCCGGGCTAACCGGGGTGAGGCGTCGTGACCGCCCCCGTCTACGTCTGCGTGTGCGGGCACCTGAAGTCCGAGCACATCCGCACGCGCCGGCAGTGCCGGTTCTGCGGCTGCCTGGACTTCAGCGCGGACCTGAAGGCCTCCGCCGCGCTCCAGGGTGTCGAGCTGTCCGGGGCCGCGCCGGAGGGCGCCCGCAAGCTCGGCGACGTCACCACCGCCGAGTGGCGCGCCGCCCTCAATCTGCCGCCGCTGATGCCGGGCGGCGAGTCCACCTCGGCCCGGCTGCGTCGCGTCGAGCAGGAGATGGACGCGGTGCGGGGCACGCTGACCGAGATGGCCGCCCTGTACGACTCTGCGACCGCCGAGACAGCCCGCGTCGCCCAGGAACGCGACCAACTGGCGACCGCCGTGGCCGGGTGGGTCGCAAGGTTCCACGCGGCCTACGAGGCGCTCTGCATCGAAGAGTTCGACGGCGACTCCTGCCCGGACCTGGAGACCACGATCGAGTACGCCATCGCGGCGTACCGACGGGTCTGCGCGTCGGAAGCGGCGGCGGCCGACCAGATCGACCTGCTCCGCGCCGAGCTGACGTCCGCGCGCACCGAGCTGGAGCACAAGCGCGGGAACGCGGAGATCCGGGCCCGCGTGGTCCGCGACCTGCACACCGAGCTGGAGCAGCTGCGCACCGCGCACGGCTGGATCGTCGCCCACGACGGCGGCCGGGACTGCGAACGCTGCGACCAGGAGATCCGGCGCGGCGAGGCGTACGAGTTTGCGCCCGGCGACGACCCGGACGGGCTCCGCCACATCCACTGCAGAAACGAGGAGTAGAGCATGCCCGCAACCTTCGACGACGGCCCGATCACGGGCCGCAAGATCCCGGCCGAGATCGCCGCCGAGCTGTACGAGCTGGAGGACGGCGAGTACACCGGCGACGAGAAGACCCACGGCGAGTGGAAGCGCCTTGCCGACCAGCTTGACCGCACCCGTAGGTGGGTGGAGCACCGCCTGCTGATCGTCACCAACGGCGGCGGCACCTTCGGCATCGCGTACGCCGTGGGCCTGACCGAAGCCCAGGAGACCGAGTGGCCGTGGGAGCAGGACGGCGTTGACGAGCTGGAGCTGATCCCGCTGGTCGGCGTGCCGGTCACCTCGACGAAGTACCTGACCGAGAAGCAGTACGGCGCCTGGCTCGCCAAGGGCGGCGAGGGCGGCAACGTCACGGCCGAGGTGACGCCGTGACGGCCGCGAAGATCGCCTCCGAGAAGGTCAGCGGGACGGCCGACAAGGTCCGCGTCGACCGCAAGGCCGGCACCGTCCACACCATCGCCAAGCACTGGTTCGAGCGTGCGGCCGGGCACTGCTACAGCACCCGGTGCGGCACGATCCTGACCTCGACCGGTGACGCGATCCGCACCACCTACGAGGCCGACTGCCCGAACTGCGCCTCGGGAGGTGCCCGCCGTGGCTGAGCTGATGAAAGGCCCCGATCAGGGGTGGGACAAGACCAAGCCGTACCGGATCTACAGCCGGTGGGTGAAGGCCCTGGACCGGTCCAACAAGTCGGTGTACGCCGCCATCCAGGAGGCGTACCAGGCTGGCCAGCCCGCCGAGGCTGACGCGCCCGGGCCGTGCGACTGCCCAGCCATCCGCGCACAACTGGACGCGGCCATCACCGCTGCGACACCGCTCGCTGGAGGGCAGGTCCGCAAGCGGCTCAACCAGCTACGCCAGGCCCTCGACGAGGGCGACGAGATGCGGCGGCTACAGGCCGCCCGTAAGGAGGCCCGCCGTGGCTGACCGTCATCCGCTCGGCCGGTCCTGCCGCAAGGCCCTGCCGCTGGTGATCCTGCTGATGCCGTACGCGCTGGTCCGGCACGGCATCGCCTGCTGGGCGCAACGCCGGGCAGGTGGTCGCCGTGGCTGAGGCCGTCGACGCCCGCGACATCGTCCACGTCCTGCGGACCGTCCAGGCCGGATTCCCCGACCCCACGGACATCCTCGACGCCACGGCGCTGTCGTACTGCGCGTGGAACAAGCTCATCGCCGAGGTGGGCGAGCACGCGGTGGTCACCGCCGAGGGCGCGAGGTTCCTCGACTCCATCGGCCAGCTCTACCCGGCGGCCGGACCCAACCCGGCCTGCCCGGTCCACCAAGGGCGCCAGGCGCTCGACGACTCGGACGGCTTCTGCGGCGACCCCGGCCCGCACAACCACGGGGCGGGGCTGCCGTGAGTAGTCGTGCGCACGCCCGTCGCAGGCTTACCGCCTGGGACCGGTACCGAGCCCACTACCAGGATCCGCCCGCCCTCCGGGTCCTGATGCTGCGGTACGCCCGTCTGACCCTGCATCTCGGCCGGGCTGACACCACGTGGTGGCTGCGTGCCCGGCGGCACCGGCCGGTCCGCCGGGGAGGTGCCCGGTGATCGAGCCGACCGACGAGATGGTGCAGCTGGCGCTCGACGTCTTCCTGGCCACGCCGACAGACAGCATCGCCCAGATCGACGCCGGGATGGTCAAGGCCCTGACCGCCGTGCTGGCCATCGTCGAGCGGGACCTGACCGTTTGGGTCACCTTCGACCGAGACGAGGCGTCGATCCTCACGGCCACCGAAAGCGCCGAGACGGGCAAGCGGGCCGCGCAGGAAGACAGCCCTGATCGGACCCTGCGGTGGGAGGAGCGCCGAGACGGCCGCTTCGTCGACACGGGTTGGGTCTACGAGGTTCGGCCGTTCAAGCTCGGCGGCGCGCCGTGACCGCGCGAAGTGCGAAGCCGGGTGCGAAGTCCACCGTGAAGCAGCGCTGCGGCGGCATCTTCGCCGTCGACCCCGACGTGCCTGGCGACCCGATCACCGGGCAGCGGTTCTGCCGCTGCGGTCTCGCCATGCACCACGGGCTCGTCACCGCCGACGACTTGGAGCTGCCGTGAGCGCCCCACTGTGCCCACCGTGCACCGCCGCCCGCACGGCGTGGCTGGACGCCAAGCCCGTCCTGCGCGAGCACCGATTCCAGATCGAAGTGGCCCACCTCAACGCGAACCGGCGCTACGGAAACGGCGTCGGCGGCCACAGCGGTCCCCGAACCTGGTGGGCCCTCGTCCGCTTCCACCGGGACCTGATCGCCCGGACGTGCCGGGCTGCCGGCCACGTCGTCGAGCCGCCGGCTGCCCGAGTGGTTCAGCTCGACCTGTTCGCGGCGCTGGGCGAGAGGGGAGGCGCCTGACACGGCCGATGTCACCACCCCGATAGCGGCCGGGCCGCAATGCGAATAGCGCATTCAGTGACCGTGGGAATGCGCCGAGTCGGCGAATAGCAGAGCACGAGGTAATAGTGATCACAAAGGCAGGGAATCCGGCGCGCCAAGAGATCGAAATGCGGCGCGGGCTGAGAGAATTGGGTGCCCAGGAAAAGGCGCTTGCGACGCCAGATCCCGGGACTAAGGCACTCCGTTCGCTTGACCGAACCGGAAGGAGCCCTGGCCCTATGTTGCCACGGCATCACCCTCTGCGGAACAACCGCCCCCGCGTGTTGCATCACACCAGCACGTCAGGCGCGCGGTGACCGAGCCCGAGGGCACCTGGCGCCCAGATCCACGCCAGAGCAAAGCATTCGACAGGTACATCGAAAACGTGATCGGGGAACCGGACCAAGAAAAGGCGCCGGAGAGCAACCGCCCGTTTACCGACGCTGAATTCCTCGACGCCTACGGGCTCGGATTCAACAAGGGGTGGGAGCAGGGCTACAACGCCGGGCGATCCAATGAGTGAAACCGCATATGCGCGGGTACTCTCGGCGCTCCGGGCGCACGGCTCGAAGGTCATCGAGGGGCACAACGGGCGGAAGGCCGAGGCGCAATGCCCGTCCCACGACGACCACAACGCCAGCCTGTCCGTCACCGGTATCGCCGGCCGCGCGCTGGTCTGGTGCCACAACCCCGAGTGCGACACCAGGGACGTCCTCGGCGCGCTCGACCTCACCATGGCCGACCTCTACGACGAGCGGTCGGCCACCTACCGCTACGACGACGGCCGTACCGTCAGCCGGTTCTACGACGACCGAGGCAAGAAGAAGTTCCGTCAGACCGGCGCCGGCGGGGCCTCGGTGCTCTACCACCGCGAGAACCTCGCCGGGGCCGAGCCCGGCAAGACCGTCTTCCTGGTCGAGGGGGAGGCCGACGTCCACGCCATCGAGGCGGCCAGCGGCGTGGCGACCACCGCCCCACAGGGAGCCGACTCTTTCCACAAAGCCGACGTCACACCCCTTGCCGGCCTGTGGATAACCGTCGTCGTCGACCGGGACGCAGCCGGGGACAAGTGGGCGGTGCAGGTCGCGGCGAAGCTCGAAGGCGTCGCGGAGAAGTACCGCTTCGTCCGGGCCGCCGAGGGCAAGGACGCCAGCGACCACATCGCCGCCGGCCACGGGCTCACCGACTTCGAGGACTACCTGCCACCCGGGATCGGGGAACGCCGCAGCGGGTTCGCCTTCCTGAAGGGCGGGTCGTTCGTCCTCGACGTGCCCAGCGTCGCGCCCGCCGTGTGGGGCGACGGCAAGGACGTCATCTGGGCCCAGGGCGAGGCGCTCATGCTGTGCGGCCCGTCCGGGGTCGGCAAGACCACCGTCGCCCTGCAACTGCTGCGGGGGCGGCTGGGAATTCAGAGCAAGGTGCTCGGCTACTCGGTGGCGCAGTCCGGCGGCAAGGTGCTCTACCTGGTCATGGACCGGCCCGCACAGTTCCGCCGGGCGGCGGCGCGGGTCTTCACCGAGCAGGAGCGGGAGCTGCTCGACGAGCGTTTCATCGTCTGGAAGGGGCCGCCGCCCCAGGACGTGGCGGCCCACCCGTCCCTGCTCATCGAGATGTGCGAGGACGCGGGCGCGGACACCCTGTTCATCGACAGCATCAAGGACGCGGCGGTCGGCATCTCCAAGGACGAGGTCGGCGCCGGCTACAACCGCGCCCGGCAGAACGCCCTGTCCGAGGGCGTCGAGGTCATCGAGCTGCACCACATGCGCAAGTCCGGGTCGGACAACAAGCAGCCGAACACCCTCGACGACATCTACGGATCCACCTGGCTCACCGCCGGGGCCGGGTCGGTCGCCCTGCTCTGGGGCGAGGCCGGCGACCCGGTGGTGGGCTGGCGGCACCTGAAGCAGCCCGAGGCCGAGGTGGGCCCGTTCCAGGTCGCCCACGACCACGAGAAGGGCGTCAGCGAGGTCGAGGAAGGCGTCGACCTCGTCGCGCTGGTGCGTCGCTGCGGTGTGCGCGGCCTGACCGCCCACGACTGGGCCATGCAGCGATACGGCGTCACGAAGCCGACCCCGGCACTGAAGAAGAAGGCCATGCGGGACCTCGACCGCAGGGTCGATCAGGGCCTGCTGTCCTGCGTCCCCGGGCAGGCCGGCGGCGACCCGTCGAAGTACTACCTGAGGCAGTCATGACTAGGCATGCGACAAGTGGACGGCGAGGTGGACGCCGGCATTTCACCGTCCACCTGGACGAAAGGTGGACGGGGGTGGACGCGAAAACACAGAACCCCAGCTCAGAGGGTGGACGCATAGGTGGACGGGGGTGGACGCGGCCCAGGTGGACGTTTCCCTCCCCCTCTGTAAGAGGGGGGAACGCCTTTCCGATCCGTCCACCCCATCCCGCAACCCCGAGAAGGAGATGACCGTGCCCACCAAAACCCCCACCGTCGTCCGCTGCCGCTACACCGGCAAATACCTCGGCTGCGGCGAACCCGCCGTCGACATCCTCGGCGAACTCCTCCTCTGCACCACCCACCTCGACCTCGCCCGCCAGCTCATCCGCCGCGTCGACCGGAAGAAGGCCAAGCCGTGACCGACCTGCTCGACCAGCTCCCAGCCTTCGAGGCCGCCGCCCGCCGGCTCCTGCTCCGCAGCCGACCCGGCCGCCACGTCCTCGTCCCCGCCGCCACCTGCCACCCGGCCCGGCCGGCACACGCCCGCGGCGCCTGCCAGTCCTGCTACCAGACCCACTGGGCCGCCGGCACCGTCGACCAGCTCGCCGAGCGCCGCCGCGACCAGCGCCGGACCCGGCACTTCGCCGCCGACTACGACCTGCTCCGCAGCGAGGGCTACAGCCGCTCCCACATCGCCGAACGGCTCGGCATGAAGAAGAACACCGTCGACGTCGCCTACCGCCGCGCCGTCCGCGCCGGCCTGCTCACCCCCGACCGGAGGACCGCATGACCGAACCGATGTGCTGCGGCGAACCGATGATCCACAACACCTACACCAGCGAATACGAGTGCTCAGACGCCTACCTCACGCTCCACGACGCCGGCATCGATCCGTACCTGACCGACGCTGCCGACCTCGCCTCGCCGCAGCGCACCCATTACGAGCACTGGGCGGCATCGCGCCGACCCGACACCCTCGCCCCGGCCCCCGCGCGGCACCCCGGCACCGGATGGCCGGCATGAGCCGCCAGCAGCTCGACGTCCCGGCGCTCTACGCCGCCCTCGACCTCATCCGCTCACACCAGGAGCTCACCTGGCGCGACGTCGCCGCCCGCACCGGCCTGTCGCCCTCGACGTTCAGCCGCCTCGCCGAGGGCCGCAAACCCGACGCTGACGGGCTGTGCACGCTCATCGCCTGGCTGCGCGTGGATCTCGCCCGCTTCACCGTCGAAGTCTGGGAGGACGCATGACCGCCGCCGACCACCACGACCACGCCCGCCGCATCACCGAACAGGGCACCCGACTCGACTACGAACAGGAGGCCCTCGCCGGGCTCGCCCGGTCCTGGACGAACGAAAACCCGGAATGTCAGCGCCTCGCCCTCATGGACGCCCAGGTGTGGGCCACCCTCCACCACGCCCGACAGACCGGCAGGCATCGCCTCGCCGCACATAGCGATTCCCGCCGACTCACAACGCCACAGAGCGCCGACCAGGGCCCGGTGGTAGCCGCCGCGCCCACCCCGGCCGATCCTGACGGCTCACAGACGCTCACAGGCGGCTGGGACAGCGGCCCCGGACCAGCACCAAGCACCCAGGAGGACGCATGACCACCAACCCCGCCCAGCACGCGGCCCACGAACTGCCGCTCGCCGACCGCCTCGTCAGCCGCGCCCGAGCCTCCGCCTACGCAGACGGATGGCGGTTCCCGTCGAAGACACGCGCAGACGGCAGGGACTCAGTACGGCACCGCGACCTGTGCCCAGCCTGTCAGACGCAATGAGCCGATCATGGGAGGCCGGATCAGACACCCGATGGCGCAACTTCCGCGCCCACATCCTCGCCCGCGACCACTACCTCTGCACCATCCGCAGCAAAGGCTGCACGATCACAGCACCCCTGATAGGCGGCCACGTAGACCACATCATCGAACTCCACATGGGCGGCGCCAAATACGACCCCGCGAATTGCCGCAGCTCATGTGCCACCTGTAATACCAGTCGGCGTGTGAAGCTGGTCGAAGAACCCGCACCACGCAATGTCAGCTCATGGTGAAGATGGGAGCATGACCGGCATGACCGGCATGGACGACCTGGCGACCTGGCTGCGCACCCAGCTGGACGACGACGAGCGGGCGTCGCGCGGGGCGACGCCCGGACCCTGGCGCGTCAGCAGCATCAGCGAGTTCGGCACCGCCGACGTGGAGGGGATCACGACCGCGTACGCCGAGCCCTGCTGTGCGGCCGAGGACGCCGAGCACATCGCCCGCTGGGACCCGGCCCGCGTGCTGACCGAGGTCGACGCCAAGCGGCGCATCCTCGACCTGCACAGCGCCGAGCCCGGCCAGCACCCCGACTTCTGCGGCCACGACATGCACGAACTCCCATGCCCGACCGTGCGCCTGCTCGCCCTGCCGATGGCCGGCCGCGACGGATACCGCGAGGAATGGCGACCCACCACATGACCGACCTGGACCCCGAAACCCGGAAGCTGTACGCCATGATCGAGGCCCGCGCCGGGCGACCGCTTACCCAGTCAGAACTACAGCGCCGCGCGGCGCGGTCCGAGACACAGGAATGGCTCACCAACCCACCGAGCGAACGATGGCGCCAGGAGCACATGGCGACTGGGCAGCACACGGTGACCGTTGAGCAGTTGTCCACCCACATGCAGGACATCACCGTGCGCGCAGAGGGCAGCGCCGTCGTGCTGAACTGCGAGCGTGACGGATGCGGTTGGGCATCGTCATGGGGTGACGTCGCAGGCCGGGCAGCTTTCTCCTCGGTGTTCACGCGAGCGATCGATCACGGCGTGCTCTGCCGACACCGCGTACGCTGACCATGCGGTCGTGCCCGGAGAGTAACCAGGCCAAAACAGGCTAGGTAGGTAACCAGCCCTAACCGAAGCGTCAGGGTCGCGCCTGTCGACATGGGTTCGAATCCCATCGCCGCACGAGCTGCGCTGTCCTCGGCTGTAAGCCGCGGGAATAACAGCCGCCATCCGAGGGAGAGGCCCCGCTCGCGCAGCTCGCGTGCCATCGTGGTGACCATGCTGAACGAGCCACCGATCGCAGAGCAGGACTGGGCACGCGCTCTACGCACGGACAGCGCCGCGACCCGCCTCGACCTCATCGTCTCCGATCCTGAACTCGGCACGCTGGTCGTCGCTCGCTCAACCGACGGCACGACCTCGTTCGGTTTCGACGCGGCCCGAAAAGTTCACGGAGGGTAGGACCAGGAACAC
>Ga0214473_10001065_pt1 | contig 37200 bp, 32 predicted proteins | sample RVTome_7_FD_203509 | JGI IMG/M metagenome (GOLD analysis project Ga0214473, IMG submission 203509) | Soil microbial communities from uranium-contaminated site in the Upper Colorado River Basin, Wyoming, United States - RVT98D197 | ecosystem: Environmental > Terrestrial > Soil > Contaminated >... | reverse complement strand
CCGACTCAAGGAGTCGCCATAGAGCCCGGTGAGCGTGGCTTGGAGGTAATCGACGCACCAACTCGCGGTCCCGGCCGCGGTGGATTCGAGGGGCGTCGCGAGATCGAGCTCGCCGGCGTCGGATGCTGCTTCGAACGCTGCCTCGGCGACGCTGGCACCCGCGTCGACGGCGAAGCGCGCAACGCCGTTGAGGCTGCGAATCGTCTCGAACACGCCCCCGGCGATCGCGCCCTGGACCCCGCTCACGGCCTGGGCGATGCTCCTGGCGGGCTCGATCGCGGCGAACCGCCGAACCGAACGCTCGAGGGCGGCATCATGCGTGCGCTCCACCAGGTTGGTCGTCTCTTCGACGACGTCGAAGACCAGATCCACCAACCCCCGCAGGCGTTGCATGGAGGCACCTTAGGTCAACCAGCGGCGCGAGGTCAACATCCGGCGTGGTGCGGATGAAAGCTTCCAGCGCCGTTCTGCGTCCGACAAGCAGCGTTCCTTCGAGTCCTGCGGAAATGAAGGACGTTCTTCATCCTCGGCTCTAGCGGCCTTTGCGGAGGTTGGCGGGCAGGATGCGCTTGCGCAGGCGGAGAGTCGATGGAGTGACCTCGAGGAGCTCGTCGTCCGCCATCCACTCGAGCGCCCATTCGATCTGGACCTCGCGCGGCGGCGACAGCACCGTGGCCTCATCCTTGCCGGCGGCCCGGATGTTGGTGAGCTTCTTCGCCCGCGTGACGTTGACGTTCATGTCCTTCTCGCGGCGATTCTCCCCCACGATCTGACCCTCGTAGACCGGGACCCCCGAAGTCACGAACATCATGGCGCGCTCCTGGATGTTGTAGATCGCGTAGGGCGTCGTCTTGCCCTGCTCGGTGGACACCGTCGCGCCCACCCGGCGGCCCGCCAGCTCGCCGGCCCACGGCTCGTAGCCCTTCACGGTCCGGTGCAGCACCCCATCGCCGCGCGTTTCGGAGAGAAACTCGCTGCGGTAGCCAAACAGGCCTCGGCTCGGCGCGACGAAGGTGAGCCTCACCCGCCCCTTCCGATTCTCCATGGAGATGAGGCGCGCCTTGCGCGCCGAGAGCGTCTCCATGACCACGCCCGTGAAGGCCTCGGGCACCTCGGCCACGACGTCCTCGACGGGTTCGCAGCTCATTCCGTCGATCTCGCGTCTGATGATCTCGGGCCGCGAGACGTTGAACTCGTACCCCGCGCGGCGCATGGTCTCGATCAGCACCGCGATCTGGAGCTCGCCGCGGCCCGCCACGACGAAGGTGTCCGGCGTATCCGCCGCCTCCACCTGGATCGAGACATTGCCGAGCGCCTCGCGCCTGAGCCGGTCGCCGATCTGCCCGCTGGTGACGAACCTCCCCTCCCGTCCCGCGAACGGAGAGTCGTTGGGCGAGAAGCGCACGCGGATGGTCGGAGGATCGATGCGGATCCGCGGCAGCGCCTCGAGGCGATCCTGGGCGCAGATGGTGTCGCCGATCGCGATCGAGTCCATGCCCGCGATGACCGCGAGGTCGCCGGCGAGGGCGTATTCGAGCCCGACGCGCTTCAGCCCGCGCGTTCCCAGCAGCTTGCTCACGCGAAAGGTCTCCGGCTCACCCGCTTCGGGGAGACGGATCACCGTCGCCCCGCGCTCGAGGCGGCCCCGTTCCACACGGCCGATCACGAGCCGACCCACGAACTCGTCGTAGTCGAGGGTCACGGCTTGAAATTGCAGCGGCCCATCGACATCGACCTCCGGCGCCGGCGCGTGCTCGACGATGGACTCCAGCAACGGTCGCAGATCCGATCCCGGCTCCTCCAAATTCAGCGTCGAGGTTCCCCACTTGGCCGACGCATACACGATCGGGAAGTCGAGCTGCTCGTCGGTAGCGCCCATGCCGACGAGGAGATCGAAGACCTCGTCCACGACCGCGTGGGCGCGCTGCTCCGGGCGATCGATCTTGTTGACGACGAGCAACGGCCGCAGCCCATGGGCCAACGCCTTACCGACGACGAAGCGGGTCTGGGGCATCACGCCCTCGACGGCATCCACGAGCAGCAGCACCGCCTCCACCATGCCGAGGACGCGCTCCACCTCCCCGCCGAAGTCCGCGTGGCCGGGCGTGTCGATGAGGTGGATGCGCACCCCCTCGAAATTGATGGCGGCCTCCTTGGCGAGGATCGTGATTCCCCGCTCGCGCTCGAGATCCTCGCTGTCCATCACCCGCTCCGCGACCACCTGGTTCTCGCGGAAGGTGCCGGTCTGGCGCAGCAGCCCGTCCAGCAAGGTCGTCTTGCCGTGATCGACGTGGGCGATGACCGCCAGGTTGCGGAGATCTTTGCGCGATTCTCTCATGGAAACGAGGGCAGGTTAGCCTGCGCCTCGGGCATGAGCCAGATCCCGAGGAGCGGAGCCAGGATCGGCGCGATACGATCCGCCACCGATGTCCGATGCGATCGAGAAGGACCGCACCCTCCGTAGGCGCACCTTGCGGCGCCGCTTGCGGCGCAGACTGGCCAGGATCGGCGTAGATCTGCTGACCTACGTCGCCCCCCCCATCTACCAGGGCTACATGTGGTGGGTCTACGCGACCAGCCGAGTCGAACACGAGAATACCGACCTGCTCTGGCTGCTCCGCGAGCGCTACGGCGGGCTCGTCGGAATCATGTGGCACCAGGATGTCTTCACGGTGGCGTGGAGCTTCCGCCGTTTCGAGGGGCACACGCTGGCGAGTACTGGCGATCTCGGCGGCATCATCACCGCATTGCTGCAAGCCAACGACTTCGTCGTCTTTCGAGGCGGCAGCACCAAGGCGAAGAGCCGCAAGCGGCTCGTCCTTCCCGACATGATCGAACACATGCGCAGCGTCCCGGGTGTCGCCTTCGGAATCACCTGCGACGGCTCGAAGGGACCGGCCTACCGGGTCAAGACGGGATCGATCGTCATCGCCCACGCTTGCTCGAAACCGATGATCATTGCCCGCACCTGGTGCAAACGGCGGATCAACCTTCGGGGTTGGGATCGCTCCTACATCCCACTGCCGTTCAACCACATCGTACAGACCTTCGCAGGCCCCTATTTCGCGCCTCCCGGGGCCGACGATCCCGAGATTCTCGAAGCCTTTCGCCGCGAAATCGAGAACGAGCTTCTCGAGCTGACCTATTACGTCCACGAGCGGATCGGCGATCTTCCCGAGACCCTGGACTTCGGATTTCCCGACGGGTGGCAGCCAAGATGGGGCGGTCGACGTCCCGAGCGCCCCCTGGAAGCACCGGAAGGTCACCCGGCACTCGAGGAGAAGCGCGCGGAGCCGATGGGCGAGAAGTTCAAGAAGCTCCAGCGGGAAGCCGTCGCACGCGCAGTATGCGAACGCTGAGCCCACCGGGGCGCGCTCTCCGGCCAGGCGGTCAGGATCGGCTCCGCGCCAGGGATTTCACCCGCTTGAGCTGGAACAGCGCCTCGCGCTCGCGTTCCTCCAGCCGCTCGGCGATGAAGCGGATGGTCTCCCGGTGATTGGGGATATGGACCAACTCCAGCGCGTTCAGCTTGCGGCGCGTGCGTGCGAGCTCGGCGGCGAGCCGCAGGCAAGAGCTCTCCAGCGCCCCGAGCTCCGCAAGGGGCTCCGCCAGGCGCCGGAGCCTCCGCGCCACCTGCGCGGCGGCCGCGCCCGATTCGCCCGGGGCCGCGGCGAGGACCGCTCCGGCGGCCCGATCCTCCTCGACCCGCGGCTGGACCATCGGCACCGCCACGCCCATCAGGCTGCGCTCGCGCACCTCGGGGAGCTGGAGGGGAGCTGCGGCGAGCGCGAGGCGCCGCAGCCCCTCGTCGCCGAGCGCGGCATGCGCCTCTGCCAGCGCGCCCGCGGTCTCGCGCAGCTCGTGCTCGAGGCGCTCGCGCAGCGCCCATGCCTCGCGGTCGAAGCTGAGGAGCGCCTCGTTCAGGAACTCCCGCTTCTGGTCCAGCAGCTCGCGCCCGGCCTCGAGGAACTCGAGATCCGCGCGCAGACGCAGCAGGGCGCTCTTGGTCGCCGGGAGCGGGATCCGGCTCATCGCTGCCCCTCCCGGAAGTAGCGCTCGAGGTGCGCGCGGTGGACCCGGGAGAGGGCCTCCTCAGGAAGCGCCCGCAGCACCTCCCAACCGCGCTCCAGCGTCTCCTCGATCGGCCGGTCCTCGAAGGGACCCTGGCACAGGAAGTCCCGCTCGAAGCGCTTGCCGAACTCGAGTATGGCCCGGTCGAGCTCCGAGAGGTCCTCCTCGCCGATCACCGCCACCAGTCGCCGCACGAACTGCAGCCTCGCGTAGGACGCGTAGAGCTGGTTCGCCAGGTCGCCGTGGTCCTCGCGCGTGCGCCCCTCGCCGATCCCATCCTGCATGAGTCGCGAGAGCGACGGCGCCACGTCCAGCGGCGGGTACACCCCGGAATGGTGCAGTCCCCGGTCGAGCACCAGCTGGCCCTCGGTGATGAAGCCGCTCAGGTCCGGGATGGGATGGGTGATGTCGTCGTTGGGCATGGTGAGGATCGGCAGCTGGGTGATCGATCCCGGCCGGTCGCGCAGTCGCCCGGCGCGCTCGTAGAGCGACGCGAGGTCGCTGTAGAGATAACCGGGATAGCCCTTGCGGCTCGGCACCTCTCCCTTGGCCGAAGCCACCTCGCGCAGCGCCTCGCAGTAGTTGGTCAGGTCGGTCATCACCACGAGCACGTGCAGGCCGCAATCGAAGGCAAGGTGCTCGGCGAGGGTGAGCGCCGTACGGGGCGTCATCAGACGCTCGACGGTCGGGTCGTCGGCGAGGTTCAGGAACAGCGCGGCGCGGTCGAGGGCCCCGCTCGCCTCGAAGCTGCGGCGGAAGGAGTCCGCCACGTCGTGGCGTACCCCGATGGCGGCGAACACCACGGCGAAGCCCGCCTCCTCGGCGGGCAGCCGAGCCTGGCGGACGACCTGGGCGGCGAGCGCGTCGTGCGGGAGGCCGCTCGCCGAGAAGATCGGGAGCTTCTGCCCCCGCACCAGGGTGTTCATGCCGTCGATCGCGGAGACGCCGGTCTGGATGAAGTCGCGGGGAAAGTCGCGGGCGACCGGATTGATCGGCACGCCGTTCACGTTGCGCCGATCCGAGGCGAGGGGCGCGGCCCCGCCGTCGATCGGCTCTCCGCGGCCGTCGAAGCTGCGCCCGAGCATCTCGACGTCGACGTCGACCTCGAGAGGACGCGCCAGGAACCGCACGCGGGTGTCCCCCAGCGTGAGACCGGCCGTGCCCTCGAACACCTCGACGACGGCGACCTCGCGTCCGATCTCGAGCACGCGGCCGTGCAGCCGCGCCGTGCCGTGCTCGATCTCCACGGCCTCGCCGAAGCCCACGTCGCGCGGCGCGTCCACGAAGATCAGCGGGCCGCTGATCCGGCGGGCGCCGAGGTGGACGACTGCATCCCGCCCGAAGGATACGGCGCTCATGGGCGAGGCCCTCCGCCGCCTGCCTCGGCGCCCTCTTCGCGCAGCAGCCCGGCGAAGGCTGCGTCGATCGCGCGGCGCAGGGCGCCGAGCTCCTCGACGCCGTCTCCCTTCAGGTCGAAGCGCATCTGCAGGATCTCGCGACGCACCGGGAGCGCCAGGGCCCGCTCGATCGGGATGCGGTGCTCGATAACCGCTTCGCGCAGGCGCTGGATCCAGTGGAGGATCACCCGCAGCAGGCCCGCCGTCTTCGCCGGGGTCGAGTAGCGGTCCACCGGGTCGAAGGCGTCCTGCTGGAGATAGGCTTCGCGGAGCAGGCGCGTGGCCGCCAGCACCACTCGTTCGTCGTCGGGCAGTGCGCCTTCGCCGACCAGCTGCGCGAGCTGCTCGACGCGCCGCGAGGCCTGCAGCAGCCTGCGAGCCTCCGCGGCGTTGGCGTACCAGTCGGCGTGCCCCTGCTCGCGCCACCATCCCTCGACCTCGGCTCCGTAGTCGCTGAAGCTCTCCTCGGTGTTGATGGCCGGGAAGACCCGTGCACTGGCGAGCTGCTTGTCGAGCTCCCAGAAGCAGCGCACGAAGCGCTTGGTGTGCAACGTCACCGGCTCCGAGAAGTCGCCCCCAGGAGGCGAGACCGCGCCGATGGCGCTGACCGAGCCGATCCGGCCTTCGAGCGTCCGCACCCGGCCGGCGCGCTCGTAGAACTCGGCCAGCCGGGTGGCGAGGTAGGCCGGGAAGCCTTCCTCCGCGGGCAGCTCTTCCAGCCGCCCGGAGATCTCGCGCAGCGCCTCGGCCCAGCGCGACGTCGAGTCCGCCATCAGCGCCACGTCGAGACCCATGTCGCGGTAGTACTCTGCGATGGTGATCCCGGTGTAGATCGAGGCCTCGCGCGCCGCAACCGGCATGTTCGAGGTGTTCGCGACCAGCACGGTGCGGTGGAGCAGCGGCAGGCCCGAGCGCGGGTCTTCGAGCCGGGGCAGGTCGACGAGCACCCCGGTCATCTCGTTGCCCCGCTCCCCGCAGCCGACGAAGACGATCACGTCCGCGTCCGCCCATTTGACCAGGTTCTGCTCGGTGACGGTCTTGCCGGTTCCGAAGCCGCCGGGAATCGCGGCGACGCCTCCCTTGGCGAGCGGGAAGAGCGCGTCGATGATGCGCTGCCCGGTGACGAGCGGCACCGACGCGGGCAGCCGACTCTCGACCGGACGCGGGCGGCGAACCGGCCAGCGCTGGGTGAGGGTGAGGGGCAAGGTGCGTCCCTCGGCCGTGCTCACCCGCGCCACGACCTCGTCGATCGCGTAGCTCCCGGCCGGCGCGATCTCCTCGATCCGACCGCTGATCCGGGGCGGCGTCAGGATGCGGTGCTCGAACGAGGCGCCCTCGAGCACCACGCCCAGGCAGCTCCCAGCGCCGACGCGATCGCCCGCCGCGGCCCGGGGCTCGAACGGCCAGCGGCGCTCGCCGTCCAAGGGGCGCGCCTCGATGCCGCGACCCACGAAGTCGCCGCCGCGGGCGCGCAGCGTCTCGAGAGGACGTTGGATGCCGTCGAAGATCGAGCCGAGGAGCCCCGGTCCGAGCTCGACGTAGAGGGGCATCCCCGTGCCTTCCACGGGTGCGCCGGGCGAAAGGCCGGCGGTGTCCTCGTACACCTGGATCGTCGCGATCCCGCCCGCCAGCTCGATCACCTCTCCCACGATGCGTTCGGGCCCGACGTGGACCATCTCCATCATCTGAAGCGGCTCGTCGAGAGTCGCCCTCACCACCGGGCCGCTCACCCAGACGACGCTCCCGGCCACATTCATGTCGGGTCCTTCGGGAAGAGCGCCGCGGCGGCGGCGCGGCGCGCCGCGGGCCCGCGCAAGCGCAGGATTCCCGCGAGCGTCGCGTCGACCAGCCGACGCCCGTCCTCGGCGCGGACCAGCGCACCCGGCTCGGCGAGGGGCTCTTCGTCGAAGCACGGCTCGAGACCCATGCCGGGCAGGCTCGCCGCGAGGTGTGGACGGTCCTGGGCGCGTACCCGCAGGCGAACGCGCCGCTCGCCGAGCGCCCGCGCCGCGCTCGCCACCAACGCGGCAAGGAAGGCGCCCGCCTCGGGACCCTCGGCTCTCTCCTCGAGACGGCGGCGCGCCCCATCGATCGCGTGCGCCACCTCGGCCTCGCGCTGGCGGAGCTCGTCCTGGCGCACCTCGATCCGCGCCAGCGCCACGCGCCGGCGCGCCTCGCGCTCGCCTTGGCGGCGACCCTCGGCCTCGGCCTCGGCCTCGAGGCGCGAAGCCTCGTGCGCGGCACGCGCGATCGACTCCTCGGCTCGCTCGCGCGCCGCCCCGAGGATCTGCTCCGCCTCGCGCCGCGCGTCCTCCGCGAGGCCCTCGAGAAGGGATCTCAGCTCCGGAGCCGGTGCGCTCACGAAACCCGACCCTCCGGCACACCGATGGCGCGCCGCACGATCCGACGGACGCGGTTGCCGGAACTCGCGGCTCGCTCTCCCGCGAGAGAAGGGACCGCGACCACGAGCGTGCGCAGCGGGCCGCGAACGCTGTCGAGGACCTCGGGCGCGAGCACGGCTGCCGCTTCGCTGACCACGACGAGGTGCGCCCCTTCCCCGCGCGCGCGTTCCACGGCTGCGCGAACCGCCGCGCCCGTCTCGGCCACCACCCCCCGGAAGCCCGCGAGCTCGAAGCCGCGCACGGTGGGCGCGTCGCCAACCGCCCAGCCCCCGTTCACAAGCGACCCAGGATCATCACCGCGACGATCAGTCCGTAGACGGCGATCCCCTCCGCCAGGCCGACGAAGATGAGTGCCCGCCCCGCGAGCTCGGGCCGCTCGCTCACGGCGCCCATCGAAGCGGCTCCGACGGTAGCCACGGCGTAGCCGGCGCCGATGCACCCGACTCCGACCGCGAGCGCGGCGGAGACGTACCCCCAGACCTCGGAGCCGGCCGGCGCTGCGGCCGGCTCGGCCGCCCACGCGGCTGCAGCGGCGAGAACGCCCGCGGTCACGACTCCCGCCAGCGCCAGCACCTTGTTGGCGCGCCGCAGGCGGCCCACGATCCTCTTTACTCGCCCGGGTTGATCGCTCATCGCGCACCCTCCTCTCCGCCGCTCGGAAAGAGCTGCAGCGGCTGGTAGTGGACGCCGGTTCCCTCGTGGAAGCGGCTGAAGAACTCATAGTAGACGAGGCGCACGCCCTGGATCGAGACGATCAATCCCTCGAGCGCGATCACGATCGCGTTACCCAACACCAGCAGCAGCGCGCGGCCGACGCTTCCTCCGCTCGAGGAGGGGATCATTTCCGCCAGGGCGAAGACCGCGAAGAGGAGACCCGCATGGCTCACGGCGAAGGCCGAGAGGCGGACGAAAGACACCGTGTTGGCGATGCCGCGGATCACGACATCCGCGAGATCGGCCAGAGCCCCGAGAAGCGACGTCATCAGGCTCCGCCCGGCGCGGTCCGTCGATCTCCAACCGACCGTCGAGCGCGCGCCGAGCAGGATCGCCAGGGGAAGCGCCAGGAGGGGCCACAGGCGGGCCGCCGCCTCGCCGGCCTCTCCGGTGAAGAGCCAGCGCAGGGCCAGCGCCGCCGCGCCCCAGTAGGCGGAGGCGGCCAGCAGGCCGTGCGTGCCGAACAGCGCGTCGCTCCAATCGCGCCGCAGCGCCGCATTCAGCACCCCGAGCCCGAAGGAGAGGCTGATCATGCCGAGGCCGATCGCCACCCCCGTGCGCAGCATCCGGGGAACGTCCTCGAGCGGCCGCAGCCAGAGCGCGGGCAGCCAGCCCTCGACCCCGAACACGCTGCCGTAGGCGAGCCCGAAAACCATCGAGGCGATCCCGCACTGGAGCAGGATCAGCCCCGCGTCCCAGGACCGACGCCGCGCCAGCCATGCGCCCGCGGCTGCCAGCACGGCGCCGTGCCCCACGTCGCCGAACATCAGCCCGAACATCGCGCAGAAGCCGAGCGCGACGAGCGGCGTCGGATCGATCTCGCGCCAGCGCGGGACGCCGTATCCGCTGGTGAGTCGCTCGAAGGGCCGCATCAGCGCCGGGTTGTGCAGCTGCACGGGGACCGCTTCCCTTCCCGCCACCACGCTCGGTAGTGAGCGCGGGTCCTCGGCGCGGAGGTGGAATCGGCCGCCCGTGGCTCTGCCAAGCGCCTCGCGCAGCGCTTCGCCTCGCGCGGCCGGGATCCAGCCGGTCAGAAAGACCGCGGAGTCCGAGCGCCCGGCGAGCGCGCACGCATCGACGAATTGGCGCTCGCGCCCGAGCGCCGCGCGCGCGCGCGCAAGCGGCGCGGCCAGCCTCTCGCGCGCCTCCTCGAAGCGTCGCTCCAGAGCGACGAGCGAGGCGCGGGCCTCCTCGAGATCTCGCTCCAAAGACGCGGCGCTCCTGGTCGGCTCCGCTCCTCCCGAGAGCCAGATCGGAGCGAAGCCGACGCTCTCGAGGGTCCCTTCCAGCGCGGCGCGGTCTCGCGAGTGCACGAACGCGGCGAGCAGCCGCTCCCCGGCCCGCGACCCGACCGTGACGATCTGGTGGGGAAGGCGCGCCAGGGATTCCTCCAGCCTCGGCAGGTCCTCCTGGCGAAGCCAGCCACAGGCTCCATGCAGGACCTGAAGCCGATCGAGCTCGCGGGGCGCGATCCCCGCCGCCGCGAGCGCAACCGCGCTCGCGTACGCCCGCTCCAGCTCCTCGATGCGGCCGCGCAGCCGCGTGCGCTCGCCGCGGATGGCCTCGAGCTCCGCGAGCCAGCCCGGAAGGTCGCGCATCACCTCGTCGACGCCCGGCAGCCGTCCGGATTCCCGAGCGGGCGGCCGGAAGAAGTCGATCAGGGCCTCGACCTGTCGCAGGCCGTCCTCACCGCGCAGCCGGCGCTCGCCGACCTCGCACGCTCGCACTCCGCGGCGCCACTCCTCGCGGGCGGGGAGGTCCAGGAGGTGGAGAACGCCGAGGTGCGCCACCGCCTCGAGCGCGGCGTCGAGGTCGCCGCGCGGAACCAGCAGCAGCACACGCTGCATCGGGGTTGCGCGGAAGATCATGCGTCCCCCGACACGAAGCCCGAGCAGACCCACTCCGCGGAGCGCCCGAGGCGGCGCCCCTCGAGCACGCGACGCAGGTCGCTCGCCTGGAGCTCGAGCAGCACCAGGTACGCGAGAAACAGCCCGATCCGGAAGGGCGAGCCAGCGAGCTCGCGCCTGGCGGCGACCCGGACCACGCGGCTCAGCCCCGCTTCCACGGCCGTCGCGTCGGCCCAGGGCTCGAGTGCGCGCGCATAGGGCGTGCGCGCAAGGCGGCTCGACCACTCGGACGGCGGCTGGTGGGCGAGGAGCGCGCGCTCCCGCCGACCGATGCGGTGGCCCGCGCGGATCGCGAGGGCGAGGAGCTCCTCGGGCCCGAGCCCGTGCTCGGTGCGAAGGCGCAGGAAGCGGAGCAAGCTGACGCAGTCGAGCTTGGTGCCGAGGACGCGGGCCGGGGAGCGTCGCTCGGCTGCGCCGCGCTACGCGACTGCGGCCCAGATGCGTTCCCAGGCCTCGCGCTCGGCCACCGCCTCCAGGCGGAAGCGTTCCACGGCTCCGCGGGGTGCGGCGGCGGCGACCCGGCGGAGCAGCTCGCCGTAGGGCTGCGCGGGAAGGCGGGCGACGGCTTCGGCCAGCGAGCCCGCCTCCGCCACCGCACGCCCGACTGGCGTGGTGCCGAGCGCGCCCACCGGCTGGAGCAGCGGGAGCACTTCGTCCGCGCGCAGCCCGCGCTCGGCGCCGCGCAGCAGCACTGCGACGTTCTCCCACTCGTGGCGGTCGCGATAGCGCGCGACCACCTCTCCCGGCGCCGCGGCGAGCATGGCGAGCACGTCGTCGAAGGCGCGAATCACGCTCTCGCCGAGATCGGGGCGCCCGCGCGCCTCGAGCTCCCGCAGCACGCCCTCCTGGTCGGGAACTGCCGCCAGGGTCTCGAGCGCGCGCCTGCTGGCCAGCCGCCCCAGCCGGGCACGCACGCGCGCCTGCGCGAAGGCGTAGTCTCGTAGGGCGGTGGCCATTCTCAGCTCTCGCCGAGCAGGGCCGCTTCGGCCGCGGCCACCGCCGCCTCCTCGCGCCGGCGGGCTGCCGCAAGCAGTTCATGGCAGCGCTCTCGCCCCTCGGCGCGGATGCGGGCCACCTCCGGCTCGGCCCGCTCCACGGTGAGCGCCTGAGCGCTCTCGCGGCGCGCAGCGCAGGCCGCGCGCGCCGCCTCGATCCGCTCCGCGGCGAGGCGCCGTGCCTCCTCCTCGATCCGCGCCGCCTCTGCGCGCGCCGCCTCGACCGTCGCGCGAGCCTCGCGCTCCGCCTCCAGGATGCGCTCGAGCTCCGGGTTGGGCTCCCCTACCTCTTCCATGTGCTCTCCTGCCGTGCAGCGCCGGCGCGGGGGACAGGCATCATAGGCGGGTCTGCCCAAGGTCCGATCACGACCGAACTGTAAGCTCCCGCGGGCAAGTGGGCAAAACCGACGGGGCCCCCCGGATCTTGGCCGAGGCCCGCGATGCTCTACCACGCCCTGGACAGCACCCCGGGCTCGATGCTTCAGCGCGTTCCGCCTAGAGCCCGGTCGACACGGTCCTCGGACTCGTCATACGCGCGCTCGAAGGCGTCACCGGCGCGATCTGGGGTCGAACGGGATGCAGGCGTGCCCGGCGTGCAGCCTTAGCCGAGGTCGAGCGGCTCAGCGGGGAGCTTCGCTCTCGGACGAACGCGCGGCGCTCGATGCCGGCGAGAAGAGAACGCGGAAAATGGTTCCTCGATCCCGCCCGGTCTCGAGCTTGATGGCACCGCGATGTCCCCGCACGATCCCGAGCACCGACGCGAGGCCCAGGCCGCGGCCCGTGGACTTGGTCGAGAAGTAGGGCTCGAAGATCCGCTTTCGGGTCTCCTCCCCCATCCCCTCCCCGCCATCAGAGACCTCGAGGTAGACGCAGTCGCCCGCCTCGAGCTCGCGCCCGCCCAGCGCATCGGCGAGGTAGCCCGCGTCGGCGCTGATCAGGCCGGTGCGAACCACCACACGCCCCGGGCGATTGCCGAGGGCCTCCGAGGCGTTGGTGACGAGGTTCATCACCACCTGGCGAAGCTGCGTGGGATCTCCTTCGACCATGGTTCTCCCGTTTGCGGGAGAGATCTCGAGGTGGCACCTCTCCGACACGGATGCTTCCAGGAGCTCGGCCATCTCCCCGATCAGCTTGGAGAGATCGAGGGGCACCAGGCTCGCCGAAGTCTTCCCCGAGTAGGTGAGCATCTGCCGGGTCAATGCCTCGGCGAGCTTCGCCGCCGACCGGATCTGGTCGAGCTGCTCGGCGAAGTGCGAGCCCGCCGGCGCCTCGGAGCGGGCGAGGCGCTCGCTCCCGAGGATCACGGCGAGCAGATTGTTGAAGTCGTGGGCGATGTGCCCGGCCAGGACGCCGAGGCTCTCCAGCTTCTGTGTCTGGCGCATGTGGGCCTCGAGGCGCTGCTGCTCCTTCTCCGCCTGCTTGCGCTCGGTGATGTCCTGCGCCACCAGGAGGAAGGTGACCTGGCCATCGGCGTCGCGGATCAGCTTGGACGCGAGCAGGATCCACGCCTCGCGGCCATCCTTGCGGAGGATCCGGTACTCCATCGTGGGCGAGACCGGCCGGCCTTGCCTCTTGAGCTCGCGCCGCTCTTCGCCGAGGGCGCGTCCCTCGGGCGCGAGGATGGCGATCGGATCCATCGCCATCAGCTCACCGCGTGTATAGCCGAGAGCGGTACACATGCTGTCGTTCACCCGCAGCAAGCGCCCGGTCGTGAGGTCCGTCTCGAAGACACCGATGGGAGCCATCTCGAGGAGGTTGCGGTACTTCGCCTCGGCGCTCTTCTCCGACGTGATCTCGCGAAGCGAGCACAAGAGGGCGGGCTTCCCGTTCCAGGTGCCGGCAGTGCCGCGAATTCTGTACCACCGGACGGCTCCGTTCTTTGCGATGGTGCGGAACTCGGCTTCTTCCCCTTCGGCGCGCATGGCAAGCGCGTCGGCATACCGCGCCATCAGGCCGGCCCGATCCTCGGGATGCGCGAACTCGATGAACTCCGCGGCGGTGAACTCGGTCGGCGAATAGCTCACCATCTCGGCGAAGGACGGTGTGAAGAAGACGAGCCTGCCGTCTTGAGCCACGATCAGGCTTTCGGAGGCGACCCTCAGAAGGCTGCCGTGCTCCGTCACCTCCTGGCGGAGCCTCCTGTTCTCCTCCTCCAGCTCGGCGATCCGCCCGAGGGCCTTCTCGAGCTCCGTACGCGGGTGGGCGCCCTTCGTCTGCCTCTCGCTCATGGAGCTCCATCCGCGGGCCTGAGGGCGACTCGCTCCGCGCCTGCCCCGCGATCCTACCACGTTTCGCCCGAGCCATCGGCGGTCTGTTTCGTCGGCTCGACTCGCTCTTCGCTGAGGATGCCTGCGACCATGCGGCGCCGCGCAGAATGCTGGAATCCGTTGCACCGATCGCCTACTTCATGGGTATGACCCGGAAGAGAGGAGTCCGACTGGCTGGCGCGGGACGCGCGACGGCCGCGTTCGCTCTGCTGGCCGCGACCTGGCTCTGGGTCCCCGCCGAGATCCCGCTGAGAGCGCTCTGGCCCAGCGTCGTAGCGATCGCCGGGGTGTTCCTGCTGCGCCGCGTGCTGGCGGGCCTCCTCCTGGGTGGGCTCGCCGGCGTGCTGCTGCTCGAGTCGGGCAACCCCGGCGCGGCGATTCTCGCCCTCTTCCGGGATCACCTCGCACCGGCGCTGGCGAGCGCGTGGAACTTGAGCGTGGTGGCCTTCACCCTGCTGCTGGGCGGCTTCGTCGCCCTGATCGAGCGCGGGGGCGGATTCCAGGGGCTGCTGAGGGGCTGGTCGAAGAACCCGCACCGCGCGGCCCAGCGGGTGCAGTGGAGCGCCTTCGGGATGGGCCTGCTGTGCTTCTTCGACGGTCTCGCCAACGCGATGCTGGTCGGGCGCACGCTCTCCCCCCTCGCCCGCCGCGCCGGGGTGTCGGGGCAGAAGCTCGCCTACCTGGTCGATTCGACCAGCGCTCCGGTCGCCTGCGTGGCGGTGATCTCGACCTGGATCGCCTACCAGCTCGCGATGATCCGGGCGGGCTACGAGAGCGTGGATCTCGAGGTGAATGCCTACCAGGTCTTTCTCAGCTCGATCCCGCTGAACTTCTACTGCTGGTTCACGATCGCGCTGCTCGTGGTCGTGATCCATCGCTCGTGGGACCTCGGCCCGATGGCGGCGGCCGAGGACGCCGCGAAGCGGGCACCCGAGATCCCGGAGGAACGAGCCACCCGGCTCGATGCGGGGGCGAGCGTCTCGCCGCTGCGCGCCCTCGCCCCGCTCGCGCTGCTGCTCGTCGCAATGCTGGGCGGGCTCTACGCGAGCGGCGCGGAGCGCATCTGGCCGATCAGCTTCCACGGGGCGATGGACGCCTTCGGCCATGCCGACGCGGCGCGCGTCCTGGTCTTGTCGAGCGGACTCGCCTGTCTGGTCGCCTTTGCCCTCAACCCCCGCGGCCTGGACGGCACCCACGGCGCGAAGATCTTCGCCGCGGGCGTGCGGCAGCTCGTCACGCCCGTGCTCATCCTGATCGGCGCCTGGGTGCTCAGCAGCACGCTGAAGGCGCTGGACGCCTCGGCGGTGATCGCGGGCCTCCTGGCGGAGCGCCTGCCCGTGGGCCTCTTCCCGGTGGCGGTCTTCCTGACCGGCACGCTGATCTCCTTCACCAACGGCACCTCCTGGGGCACGATGGGAGTGCTGATGCCGCTCGCCCTGCCGGTCGCGCTCACGCTCACCGGCACGAGCGACGCGAGCGCGATCTCCCCCGTGGTCGCCAGCACGGTGGCGGGAGTGTTCAGCGGCGCGGTCTTCGGGGATCACTGCTCGCCCCTCAGCGACACCACCATCGTCTCCTCGATCTCCTGCGGCATCGAGCCTCTCGAGCACGTGCGAACGCAGCTCCCCTACGCGCTGCTCGCTGCGGTGGCAGCCGCCCTGATCGGCTTCCTGCCGGCGGGCTTCGGCGTCCCGGCCTGGCTGCTGCTGCCGGCCGGATTCGGCGCGCTTGCTCTGCTTCCCGCTATCCTTCGAGGAGGAAGGGTCGCATGAGCGAGGCCGCCTCCGCCGCGCACGGTCGGACGCCGGTGGCCGCGTTTGGAGCCCGCGCGAGCCAACCCCGAGGATTCGGGGCGGCGTGAAAGGAGGGATGGTGCCCACCGAGCACGAGGAATTCTGGACGAGCTCGAGCTTCGCCCTGGTCGGCCATTCGGCGGCCAAGGGTTTCCCCACGCTCAGCTACGGCGAGCTCAAGAAGCGGGGCAAGAGGGTCTTCGCCGTGGATCCATCCGTGGACCGGATCGCGGGCGACAGGACCTATCCCGATCTGGCTTCCCTGCCCGAGAAGGTCGACGCCGTCGTCCTCGAGGTGCCGAAGCAGGAGACCGAGGAGTGGGTGGCAAGGGCGGCCGAGGCGGGCATCCGGAACCTGTGGATCCACATGAACCGCGAGACCCCGGAGGCGCTCGCGCTGGCGCGGGAGAAGGGGATGAAGGTCCACACCGGAACCTGCGCGGTCATGTACGTGACACAGGGATTCTCCTATCACTCCCTCCACAAGTGGATCAACCGGCTGTTGGGGAAGTACTGACCGCGCCCTTGCCGGTCGCGCGCGCCAGGGCGAGCCGCTCGGCGTCCGGGCTGAGGAGCAACTCCCTGGTCAGTGCGGCGCAAGCCCGGCTCCGAACGCCAGGAGCAACGCGGGATCCGCTTCACGAGGCTCGGGGGCGCGCTTCGATCAGGGCTCCCGGGGGCTGGAAGCCGCCGAGCCCCGTCTCCACCAGCGCGGCGGCGGCGAGGGCCACGTCCTCCCGCCAGGGGCGGGCCACGAGCTGGACGCCGACCGGAAGGCCCTCGACGGAGGTGCCCGCCCGCACCACCGCGCCGGGCCAGCCGGTCAGGTTCCACGTCATCGTGTAGGTGAAGCAGGGCACGCTCGTCCGCTCGGAGCCGTGCGGCAGGGCGGCTCGCGCGCTCGGCGGGCAGAGGATCAGGTCGTGGGCCTCCGCGAAGCCGAGCATCCGCGAGCGGAAGCGGTCCCATCGCTCGAGGAGGCGCGCGAGCGCGTCGCCCGAGACCGGGCGCGGCTCCGCCAGCCACCGGAGCCAGCTCGCTTCGGGCGGCGTCCCGGCGCGCTCCAGCAGCAGACGCAGCCAGGCGCCCCCGTCGGCGGTCATGAGCCCCATGAAGAGCTCGAGCGTCTCCTCGATTCCGGGCGGGCGCAGCTCCTCCACCCGGGCGCCAACGCCCTCGAGGAGCCTCCCGGCGGCCCGTACCGCCTCGCGGATCTCCTCGGTCGGGGTCTCGATCCCGTTGTCGGAGTGGAGCGCGACGCGCAGCCCGCCGAGGTCGACGTCCGCGGGATCGCCGAGCGGCATCGGGACCACATGGGGATCGCGGCCGTCGGGACCCGACACCAGGGGCAGCGCGAGCGCGAGGTCCTCGACGAAGCGCGCCATCGGCCCGAGCGAGGTCAGGGACTGGACGAGGCCGTCGAAGCCGATGGCGTGGCCGGTGCGCGGCACGCGCCCGCTGGTGGGCCGGATCCCGGCGATCCCGCAGAAGTGGGCGGGAAGGCGGATGCTCCCGCCCGTGTCGCTCCCGAGGTCCAGGGGCGAGCCGCCCGCAGCGAGGGTCGCCGCGGCCCCGCCGCTGCTCCCGCCCGGCGTGCGCCCGAGGTCGTACGGGTTCGCGGTCCGGCCGTAGACCGGGTTGTCGGTCTCGAAGGAGAGCGTGAACTCCGGGGTGTTGGTCTTCCCGAGGAGGATGGCGCCGGCCCGGAGCAGGCGCCCCGCGGCGGTCGCGTCCTCGCGCGGCACGAAGCGCGCGCGACCCGGCGTGCCCCAGGTGCTGACGCAGGCCACCGTGTCGTGGGAGTCCTTCAGCGTGATCGGGACCCCGTGGAGGGGGCCGCGCGCCTCTCCGCGCGCCAGCGCCCGGTCGGCGTCCGCAGCCTCGGCGAGGGCGGATTCGCCGCGCACCTGCACCACCGCGTTGAGCTTCGGGTTCACCGCCGCGATCCGGTCCAGGCAGGCCTGCACCACCTCGAGCGACGAGACCTCGCGGCTGCGGATCGCGCGGGCCAGGCGCGTCGCCGAGGCGAAGGCGAGATCCTGCATCGGGCACCTCGTGATCGGCGCGGCGGATTTGCGCGCCGCGCCCGGCCACGGTACCTGATCCGGGAGCACCGAGGAACTGCGAAGATGCGCGACCCCCGCGAGATCGACGACCTGCTCGAGATCCAGCACGTCCTCTACCGCTACGCCCGGGCCATCGACGAGCGCGATTTCGAGCTGCTGCGCGAGGTCTTCACGCCCGACGCCACCATCCACTACGACGTGGCCGGGGGCGTGCGGCTCGGCTTCCGGGAGGCGGTCGAGTGGCTGCGTGGGGCGCTCCAGATCTTCGCGGTCACGCAGCACGTGATGAGCAATCCGCTGATCGAGCTCGACGGCGATCAGGCGCGCTCCACCACCTACCTGACGGCGTCGCACGTGCAGGTGAAGCTCGACGGCGCCGAGGTCTGCGTGGTGCAGGGCGGGATCTACCGCGACCTGCATCTGCGGACCGGGCTCGGCTGGCGGATCGCGGAGCGGACGCTCCGGGCGACCTACACGGTCGGCACCTTCCTGGGACCCGACGCGGTTCGGCTCTTCCCGAAGCCGCGATAGCAATTCGTCCCGGCGGCCGGGTGGCGCGGCCGCTCCTTCCCCAGGGGAGAAATCGCTGCTCATCAGCAGCTCCGCGGCGCGAATCCGGCCGTCGGCTCGTTCTCTTGGCGCGCGAGCGCCGTATCATCGACGGCGAGATCGAGGACGAAGAGATCGGGAGCCCTGGATCATGCGCGCTGCACCTCTACAGCAAGCGTTCACTCGAGCGGGAGGCGAAAGGAGGGAGAGAAGCAGGGCGATGATCCTGGCGGCTCCGGTCCTCGCATGGTCCCTGGCACTCTCGGTCGTCGCCGCCTGCAGCACCTCCAGCGCTTCGAATCGCCCCGCGCAACCATCCAGCGTGTCTCCCGACATCGAAGGCTACGTGGCGAGCGTATCGGGGATCCGCGCGGATCCCAGGCCTGCTGACGTGCTCGGCTCCATCCTCATCGAGGGCGAGCTCGGGAGAGGCAGGCAGTTCGACCGGGCGAGCGTCACGATCCGCGAGGCCACGCGCATCTACGATGGTCGCGCCGGGGAGCCCGTCGAGGCGAGGTTCGAGGACCTCGAGGTCGGGCAGCGTGTGCAAGCGGCCTTCACCGGGCCGGTGGCGGAGTCCTATCCCGTCCAGGCGACCGCGAGCCAGATCCTCATCCTCGAATCCACCGCGATCGGTGAGGCCATGGACCGGCACCGGGCCGCGCTGCTCTCCATCGAGGGCGTGGTGGGCCTCGGGATCGCCAGCCGCGATGGGGAGCCGGTGATCGTGGTCTACCTCGAGAACCACAGCCCCGAGCTCGAGGGAAAGGTCCCCGCAGAGCTCGAGGGCTTCCGGATCGTCACCGAGGTGACCGGACCGATCGAGGCCTGGCCCCGCTAGGGACTCGAAGCTCTCCGCGGGCTGGCATTCGGTGTTCTTCACCTGCTTCGCCTCTCCACCTCTTCTTCGCAGCGCTCGCGTCGATTCTGCGCGCGCATGGCGCCGGCGTTGTCCCCGAACATGGATGCGCCTAGACTTGATTGCGATGGAGGCGCTCTACCCGATCCTCCTGGTAGCGCTCTTGCTCCTGAACGCGTTCTTCGTGCTGGCGGAGTTCGCGCTGGTCAAGATCCGCGGCACCCAGATCGACGCGCTCGAGAAGAAGGGGGTGCGTCGCGCGGCCTCTTTGCGCCACATCCACGGGCACATCGACGAGTACCTGGCCGTCTGTCAGCTCGGCATCACCTTCGCCAGCATCGGACTCGGCTTCGTGGGCGAACCGGCGATTGCCGACATGATCGAGCCCTGGCTGGGCAGCGCGGCCAGCGCCCATGCTGTGGCGATCACGATCAGCTACATCGCGATCTCCTTCCTGCACATCCTGATCGGCGAGCTGCTGCCCAAGAGCCTGGCGCTCCGGATCACCGAGCCGGCGGCGCTCTGGACCACCCCGGGCATGCGCGTCTTCCGGATCCTGCTCTACCTGCCCCTGAAGCTCCTCAACGGCTCGGCCTTGTTGCTGCTTCGCCTGCTCCGATTGCCCGCCTCGGCGGAGGACACCGCCCCGTCGGAAGCCGAGATCCGGCTGATCCTGGACCGCTCGCAACAGGAGGGCATGATGCCCTTCCGGCGTCTGCTGCTCCTGGAGAACGTCTTCGACTTCGGCGACGCCCGCGTGAAGGACGAGATGCGCCCGCTCGACAAGGTCGTGGCGCTGCACCTCGACCGCCCGTGGGAGGAGAACCGCGATCAGATCCGGAAGTCGCGCTTCTCGCGGTTTCCGCTGCTGGAGGGCGATCCGCCCAGGCCCCTCGGGGTGGTGCACCTGAAGGACCTCTTCTCCGAGGGGATGCCGTGGCCCGACCCGGTGGACCTCGAGGCGATCGTGCGCAAGGCGCATCTGACCACTCCCGATACGCCGCTCGAGCAATTGCTGACGGACCTGCGGCGGCGCAGGGTCCACATGGCCCTGGTGAAGGACTCGGCGGACCAGGTGGTGGGCCTGATCACCATGGAGGACGTCCTCGAGCAGCTGGTTGGCGCGATCGAGGACGAATTCGAGCGCGAAGCGCCGCTGCGCCTGGGTGACGTGCTCTCCGAGAAGCGCGTGCACATGCGCCTCGAAGCCACCCGCGACATGGATGCCATCGCGGAGGTCATCCGCCGCACGCCGCCCGAGGAGCTGCCTGCCCCCGCCCCCGCCATCGTCGAGGCGGTCCAGGCGCGGGAGCGGAGGCTCTCGACCTATCTGGGACACCAGCTGGCCGTGCCGCACGCCCGCCTCGCCGGTTTGGACCGCGCCGTGGTCTTCGCCGCGCGGTCCGCGGCGGGCGTCCAGTTCGGGGACGAGGCGGGCCAGCGGGCGGAGTTCCTGTTTCTGCTGCTGACCCCGTCGCACAGCCCTCGCATGCAGATCCAGCTCCTGGCGCGCATCGCCGCGCTCCGCGAGAGCGCCTACGTCTGGGAGCGCATCCTGGGCGCCCTCACCCCGGCCGAGATGCTGGAGGCCATTCGCAGCAGCGACGAGATGCTCACCGAGTGAGGAGATGCGGCGCCGAGTCGCGCAGAGACTTGACCGCGCGCCCGCCTTGTGTATACAATAGTTGTATCTACAAGTCGGGTCTCCGTGAGCAGGCGAAAGACGCAGGCTGCCATCGAGTTCATGGCGCGGAAGTGCGTGGGGAACCAGCTCCGCTTGCTCGATCGCGTGGTGACGAGCGGGAAGGACTCGCGCTCGCGCCCGCTCCACTTGACTGCCACAGGAGAGAGGGTTCTCGAGGACGCCATCGTCGCCTGGAAGGGGGCGCAGGCGAAGGCGGTGGGTTTTCTCGGCGAGGAGGGCGTGGCCCTCCTGCGCCGTACGACGAAGAAGGTGAGGGCGAGAACCTCGGCCGACTGAGGGGACCGCCTCCGAATGAATGGAAGAGGACCATGGGGCATCTGGCGATCGAAAAGCCGTACCTGGCGCTTCAGCAGCGACTCCACAAGAACCCGGTTGGAGCTCCTGCCACGAGCGAGCTCTTCGAGATTCTTCGCCTCCGCTTCACCCAGGAGGAAGCAGAGATCGGGGCGCGCATGCCGATGACGCCCGCTCCCCTCGAGAAGCTGAGCGCGCGGATCGGCCAAGAGCCGGCCGCACTGGAGGCCAAGCTGGAGCGTATGGCCGAGAAGGGCCTGGTCCTGGACTTCGAGACCAACGGGAGGCGCTTCTACGCGCTCGCTCCGACGGTGATCGGCTTCTTCGAGTTCACCTTCATGCGCCTGCACAGGGATCTTCCCAACCGGAAGCTCGCGGATCTCCTCTCCACGTACATGTTCGAGGATTCGACCTTCCCGAAGAACGCCTTTCGGGAAAGCACGCAGATCGGGAGGGCGATGGTCCACGAGAAGACCCTCTCCGATGAGGTGCGAGCGGAGATCCTTCCGTACGAGCAGACCACCGAGATCCTGAGGAAGGCCGAGCTCCGCGCGGTGGGCCTCTGCTACTGCCGCCACAAGGCCATGCACCATGGGACCCCCTGCCAGAAGCCGATGGAGACCTGCACGACTCTGAACCAGTCCGCCGACTGGGTGATCAGGCGAGGCTACGGGCGGAAGGTGTCAGCGGAGGAGGCGCTCGAGATCGCGGCCATGACCCGGGACCAGTGCATGGTCCACATCGCCGACAACGTCAAGAACGAGGTCAGCTACGTCTGTCATTGCTGCGGCTGCTGCTGCGGACAGCTCAGGGCCATCAGCACGCACGGGATCCGGAACGCAGTGCATACCAGCAATTTCCTGGCCAGCGTGAACCCGGAGAAATGCAAGGCGTGCGGCCGCTGCGTCAAGGCCTGCCCTGTGATGGCGATCGGGATCGAAGCGGAGAGCTTCGGCAAGGCTTCCGCCCGGGTCGACGAAGCCCTCTGCCTGGGCTGCGGCGTCTGCAACGTCGCGTGCAAGAACAAGGCGCTCTCGATGAAGGCTCGAGCGAAGAGGGTCTTCACTCCCGAGGACAACATGGAGCGCCTGGTACGGGCAGCCGTCGAACGCGGCACCATCCATCACATGCTCTTCGACGATCCGGACAGCGTGACGAGCAGAGGCATGAACCTGGCGCTCGAGGCTCTCCTCTCGCTCCCCCCGGCCAAGCAGCTTCTGGCCGTCGAACAGATCAGATCGAGATTCGTCCGGACGATCGTGAACGAGGCCAGGAAAAAGATGGAGCAGGCGACCGCCGCCGCGAACCGCTGAGGTCTGTGATGAAGAACCCGGAGCAAACCGAAGCATTGGCAAGGCACCTGGACCAGGGAATCGTCGGGAGTCCGATGTCGCCCGCACTGCTGGAGATCCTCGAGATCCTCTTCCCGGGGGAGGAAGCCGAGGTCGCCCTCGGGCTGCCCATGCAGGACACCGCGCTCCCCGTGCTCCGGGAGATGCTTCCGGAGCGGGCGGATTCCATCGAAGCGCTGCTCGACCGGATGGCGAAGCGGGGCACCGTCTTCGTGAGCGGCCGCCAGGGAGAGGAGCGGAAGTACAGGCTGCTACCGTCGATCGTGGGATGGGCCGAGACGCCGTTCTGGGCGGGTGTGCCGACCGACGACGCCCGCAAGCTGGCGCCCCTCTGGCTCAGGTACCGGGACGAGGCCTTCGGAGCGGAGCTGGCCAGGGGAGTGCCGCCGGTCAGGGTGATCCCCATCTCCGAGAGGCTTCGTGAGTCCAGCCAGGTGCTCCCTTACGAGGCTCTGAAGGCGAAGGTGGAGGCGCAGTCGTATTGCGCGGTGGGCTACTGCCCGTGCCGCCAGATGAAGCGGTACGTGGGCGAGGGATGCGATCACTCTCTCGAGAACTGCCTCCATTTCGGCGAGATGGCCCGCTACATGGTCGAGCAGGGAATGGCCAGGGAGATCACGACGCAGGAGACGCTCGAGATCCTGAGGAAGGCGAACCGAGAGGGTCTGGTTCACGTGAGCGACAACCTGAGCGAGGATTTCACCAGCACCATCTGTAACTGTTGCGGCTGCTGCTGCACCTTTCTCGACACCAGGAAGAGGACGGGACTTCACACCTTCTCCCCGTCGACCTACGTCGCCCGGGTGGACGCCGAGCTCTGCCGTGCCTGCGGGACCTGTGAAGACAGATGCCCGATGGGAGCGATCGCGGTGGGCGACGAGGACGTCTCCGAGGTCGATCAGACCCTCTGCATCGGATGCGGCGTCTGTACCCCGACGTGCACCGAGGAGGCCGTGGATCTGGTGCCCCGCGAGGAGATCAAGCCCCCGCCCACCATCCAGGAGTTCGTGGCGGCGAGATACAAAGCCCCGGTTGCGTGATCAGCTCCCGATTCCCGACGACGATGTCCGGCGCCGCCGCCGATGACTCGCGACGCCGATCGGTTCTGGCTGATCCATGCGTCTATTTCGGAGGATCGCTCGAAGCCCAGAGCTTCCTCGTCGCCACAGCCCTGACCCTCGGATGCAGGAGGGGCAGGAAGAAGGCGATCACGATCAAGAAGGCAGGCCAGGCCTCGCGGACGCCCAGCTCTGCCACCCTGCTGCCGAGAAAGGTGAAGAGAGAGGCTCGCATCAGAGCACCCATCACGAGCGCCAAGGAATAGAGCGACAGCGACATGCAGGTGAGCCCGGCGCCGATGTGGTAGCCGGTCAGGGGTCCCACCGGATACGCCGTGCCGATCGTCACCACCAGGGCGCCCGTCCCGCGACCGGCGGCATGCAGGGCCCCTTGCAGAGCGGGAGGCACCCGTCTGCGCAGGACGTCACCCCCCAGGTAGCGGGCCAGGCCAAAAGCCATCAGCCCGGAGAGGGTCAAGCCGACCGTGCCGTAGAGGGTGCCCCGGAGAAAGCCAAAGCAGACGCCCGCCGCGACCAGCATGACCTGTGACGGCACGAACAAGACGAAGCGAAAGGTCACGAGAAGGATGAAGATCCCCGGCGCCCAGAATCCCATCTCTTCGACCAGCGCGCGCGCCGTCTCGACGTCCCACTCGATGCCGAGCCTCCCCCTCAGGTACCAGCCGGCGGGGATGGCGAGCGCGAGTGCGGCTGCGACCAGGAGGCGGCGGCTGGTCTTCTTCGAGCGGGAGAGGTGGGAGGGATGGCGTGAGGCGGCAGATTCCGCTCGACGGTGCGTCACGCTCGTCGAGGCGCCCGGTTCGTCCGCTGCATTCAATGCCTGCTCACCTCGAAGCGCTGCCGCCGGTCGGTTAGAATACCAAGCAATGTTCGCATGCCTGGCACGGCGGTGCCAATCGTCTCGCGCCTGCAGCTCGATGCTCTGCAACCACTTTGGCCTGTAGCCAGGATGATGGGATACCGTTCGGGTCGCCGGGCCTCGGGGGGCTGGACCGCGTGACCCGGCGCAGGGAGCGCCCATGTTCGGCCGCAGTCCTGCTGCATGAATCGACGCGAAGCTGCGCGCCTCCTCAGGGTGGCAGAAGGCACGCTGGAACGCTGGGTCCGGCAGGGCCTGATCCGCTCGCTCGATCGACACGGCCACGACTTCGACCGCGACGAGCTGGTCCGCTGGGCTCGCGATCGCGGGATTCCGATCGACCCCGATCCCTCGCTTCGGCGCGGGAAGAAGGAAGCGGCGCTGCTGAGCGCCCTCGAGCGGGGCGCCGTCAGGGCAGGAGTGAAGGCAGGCTCGGCCCTGGACGCGATCCAGATCGCGGTCGAGTCCCTTCCGCAGCTCGCCCCGGGGCTTCGCGCGCTGCTCCTCGAGAGGGTGCTGGAGCGCGAGCGGATGGCCAGCACGGCACTGGGGCGGGGCATCGCCGTCCCGCATCCGCGCGAACCGCTGGGCGACGCCCTCGAGCAGCCCCTGGTCAGCCTGGTCCTGCTCGACGCCCCGCTCGACTGGGCGGCCGTCGACGGTGGGCTCGTCGACACGGTCGCGCTCCTCGCCTCCCCGACGGCAGCCGCGCATCTCGAGATCCTCTCCCAGGTCGCTCGCGCAGCCCGCTCCGCGGAGTTCGCGCGCCTTCTGCGGAGCCGCCCCGCGAAGTCGGCGCTGATCGCTCAACTGCGCGCGGCGCTCGAGGAGAAGGGCGCTTGACTCCCGGGCGGCGGGAGCCGCCGGGCGGGGTCGAACGGCTGACGTCGACGAAGGCATGGAGGCGCGCCGCCGGCACCCTGGGGCCCGAGGAAGAGCGGTGGGGAGCGATCCTCCTCCTGGCGATCGTCGTGGGACTGCTGGCGGGCGGTTCGGCGGTCGCGCTCCGAGGCGCCGTGCATCTGGTGTTCGCGGGCCTGGAGACGCTGCGCAGCGGCTGGTGCGGCCCCCTCCTGCCGGCGATCGGAGCGGCGGCGGGAGTCGCGATCGTGACGTTGATCTTCCGGGAAGCGCCTGGGCACGGCATCCCGGAGGTGATTCGCGCCGTCTGCCGGGACGGCGGGCAGATGCGGCGGCGCTCGATGTTCTCTCGCTGGCTGGGAAGCCTGGTCAACGTCTCCTCCGGCGGCTCGGCGGGGCTGGAGGGACCGATCGTCTTCAGCGGTGCGGCCGTCGGCTCCTTCCTGGGGGAGGTCTCTCGGGTCGATGAGCGACGTCGCACCATCCTGCTGGCCTGCGGCGCGGCGGGGGGCATCGCGGCGGTCTTCAACGCCCCGATGACGGGCATGATCTTCGCCATGGAGATCGTGCTCGCCGAGTGGAGCGCGTTCTCGATTCTTCCGGTCGCCATGAGCGCCGTCGCGGCAACCAAGCTCTCACGCCTCTGGCTGGGAGACACGCAGGCTCTCCTCCATGCGCCGTTTGCCATGGGCACCCACGACCTCTTCGCCTGTGGCGCCCTCGGGATCCTCGCCGGACTCGTCTCCGTCGCGTTCGTCCGCGCGGTCGGCGTCGTCCGTCGCGCGACGCTGCACCTTCCCGGCGCGCCTCTGGCGGCTCCGCTCCTGTGCGGTCTCCTGGTCGGCGTGATCGGGATCGGGTACCCCGGTGCGATCGGTGAGGGCTACGGCGTTGCGCGCGCCGCGATCCACTCCGAGCTCGGGCCGGGGCTGATCCTGTGTCTGGGACTCGTCCTGGCCAAGCTCGCGGCGACCGGTTTGACGATCGGCTCTTCGGCACCCGGCGGCCTCTTCGCGCCGTCCCTGGTCGTCGGCTCGCTGGTCGGTGTCGGCTTCGGGCGCGCACTGGCGGCATTCCTTCCCGGGAGCCCGGCCTTCGCCGTGGAGGGGAGCTTCGGACTGGTGGGCATGAGCGGACTGGTGGCCGGCGTGATGCAGGCGCCGCTCACCGGCATCTTCCTGGTCATGGAGGTGACGGCCGGATACGACGTGGTCCTTCCGCTGATGATCGTGTCGGCGCTGTCGCTCGTCGTGGTTCGGCGCTTCGAGCGCTACTCACCCTACACCGTCGAGCTCGCGGAGAGCGGAGATCTCCTGCGACCGGGTACCGACCGGCGGATCCTCGCCGACATCAGGGTGAGCGAGACCCTGGATGCCGACGCGACGCCGGTGCCGGACGACATGACGCTGGCGGATTTCGCCGAGGTCCTGAAGACCTCGAGACGCAACCACTTCCCGGTCCTTCGCACCGAAACCGGGGAATTCGCCGGAATCCTCGAGCTGGTCGACGTCCGCGCGCTTCTGCTCGATCCAGCGCTCGCGCGGGTCACCCTGGTCGGTACCGTGATGGATCCCGATGTCCCGAGGATCCCGCTCGACGCGTCGCTCGCCGATGCCATGGACGCCTTCGAGAAGGCCGGCGCCTGGGTCCTGCCGGTCGTCGACGGCAAACGCTTCGCGGGGCTGCTGAGCAAGTCGAGCCTCTTCGATCACTATCGGCGCGAGCTGGTCGCGCAGCAGCGTTTGATCTGACGGAGCCGGCATCCTGAACGGAGCGGTGCGGCGCGGAAAGGCCGCGGCCCCGATCGTGGGGAATCACCCTCGTCTTCGAGCGTCGATCTCCGATTCCCCCGCCCGAGCAGCGCGGGAGTGAGCTGCGAAACTTCCGGGCAGATGATCGGCGTTCCTGGGTGGAATCGCGCGCGATTTCCGGGCAGCCGCCTCAAGCCCCGCCCTCGGGCCACCGATGGATCGGGAGCGATCAGTCGCCTCCGCTCGCTCGAGCTGCGCAGGAGCTCGAGGCGGGCGCGGTGGACTCGAGCATCTGCGGGAGGGGAGCGGTGTCACTTCTGAGCAGATGGGGCCTGTGGTGGATGGGGCGCGCTTCGCTCTCCGCCTCGCTTCTCCTCCTCTCCGCCCTGGCGATGCCCGCGCGCGCGGTGGAGGCCGACGAGTACCAGGTCAAGGGGGAGTTCCTCTTCAACTTCGCGAGCTTCGTCGAGTGGCCGTCGCAGAGCCAGGTGGGCTCGGAGCGCGAGGTGCGGGTCTGCGTCTTCGGGAACGACGAGGTGACCTCGATTCTCTCCGAGGTGCTCCAGGGCAGAAGCGCGGGGAAACGGGACGTCATGGTCCGGCGCATCGACGATCTCGCGGGCGTGGCCTGGTGCCGCATCGTCTTCATCACCAGGTTCGCGGAGATGGAGCCGGAGGTCGTCATCAACTCCCTGGGGGCGAGCAGCATCCTCACCGTGGGGGAGACGGCCGGCTTTGCCGCAAACGGAGGGATGGTCAATTTCACCGGCGAGCAGAGCCGAGTGCGGTTCGAGATCAACCAGGGAGCCGCCCGCCGCGCCGGTCTCAAGATCAGCTCCAAGCTCCTCCGCCTGGCGGAGCTGGTGGAAGAGTAGATTGCTTCGCTATCGAGACGCCACGATCCGGCAGAAGCTCCTCCTGACCGTGATGGTCACCGCCGGCCTCGCGCTCCTCCTCGCCTGCACCGCATTCGTCACCTACGACGTGATCACGGAGAGACGCGCTCTCGCCACCCGGGTCGAGACGATGGCGGAGATCCTCGGGATCCACACCGCGCCCGCACTGACCTTCAGCGACAAGGAAGCCGCCGAGGAGACCCTCGCGGCGCTCGGCGCGGAGCGGGACGTCCTCTCCGCCTGTCTCTTCGACCCGTCCGGCAAGCCCTTCGCGAGCTTCGTGCGCGGCGACCGAGCCGCGGATTGCCGGACCCTGAGCGCGCAGAGCGACGCCCGTCGCTTCGAGGGGCAGCACTTCGAGCTGGTGCACTGGATCGAAGCGGACGGGGAGCGCGCCGGCGCGATCCAGATCCGCTGGGACTCGCGCGAGGTGCGGGAGCGGATCCAGACCTCCGTCGCCATCGTGCTGGGGGTGCTCGGGCTCACCGCGCTGGCGAGTCTCCTGATCGCTTCGCGCCTCCACCGTGACGTGACGGTGCCGCTCGCGGCGGTGGTCGAAGGCTCGGAGGCGCTGGCGCGTGGCGACCTCTCGGTCGCGGTCGACGCGGCGAGGCGCGACGAGATCGGCGTCCTCGCGAGTTCCTTCAACAGCATGGCGGGAAGCCTGAAGGGGCTCGTCTCACAGGTGCGCGAGAACATTCTCGCGGTGTCGAACGCCACCGAGAGCCTGGAGCGCACCGGTCGCGCCATGGCCTCCGAATCCCGACGGCAGGAGTCCGTGGTGGAGGAGACCTCTCGATCGATCGCGACGATGGGCGGCTCGATCGACAGCGTGAACGAGAACGTCGCGCGGCTGGAGGAATCGGCTCGGGAGACGGCTGGATCCATCGTGGAGATGGACAGCTCGGTCTCCGAGATCGCCCACCACATGGACAACCTGGCCAGCGCGATCGACGTCACCTCGTCGTCGATCATGCAGCTCACCACCAGCATCCGCGAAATCGCGGAGAACATGGCGGGGCTCGATCGCGCCACCGAGACCACCTCGGCGTCCCTCGCGGATCTCCACGCATCCGCGGCCGTGATCGGGAACAACGCAGAAGCATGCCACTCGCTCACGCAGAATGCCGCCAAGGAAGCGGAACACGGTCGGCAGTCCGTGAAGGAGACGATCGTCGCGATGCACGAGATTCGCGCGAGCTTCACCGCTCTGCAGCAGGTCATCGGCGAGCTGTCCCGCAAGTCGGACTCGATCGGCGAGATCGTGCAGGTCATCGAGGGAGTCGCGGAGGAGACCAACCTGCTGTCGCTGAACGCGGCGATCATCGCGGCCCAGGCGAACGAGCATGGCAAGGCCTTTTCGGTGGTGGCGTCCTCGGTGAAGAGCCTCGCGGAGCGGACCGCGCGCTCGACCCGCGAGATCGCCTCGCTGATCGCCAGCGTCCAGGAGGAGACGCGCAAGGCGGTGGACGCCATGGAGGAGAACGGCAAGCGGGTGGAGAAGGGGGTGGGACTCTCGAACCAGGCCGGCGAGGGCCTGCGCCGGATCATGGAGAGCGCCGATCAGTCGGCGGGCATGGTGCGCGAGATCGTGGAGAACAGCGCGGTGCAGGGGCGCGACCTCGCCCAGGTGGATCGCGCGATGGCCGAGGTCAAGGAGATCGTGACCCAGATCGACCGCTCGATCCGCGAGCAGGAGAACGCGAGCGGCGAGATCGCCCAGGCGACCGAGAAGATCCGAGCCCTGGGTCAGCAGGTCAAGGGTTCCACCGAGGAGCAGCGCAATGGGAGCAAGCTCATCACCCGGGCCATGGAGAAGGTGATGTCGATGATCGAGCACATCCTCGCCTCGACCCGGGAGCAGGCGACCCAGAGCGAGCGGATTCGAAGAGCCCTCGAGAGCTTCCGCGTGGTGACGGTCGAAAATGCCCGCCGCGCTGACGAGCTCGGCGAGACCGTGACCTCGCTCTCCCAGCGCTCGAACCAGCTCGAGCGCGAGATCAACCGCTTCACCCTCTGATCCCCCGGGGTACGGTCCGCGCCGGGAATGCCAGAGATTCGCGAGGCCCGGGCCGTCTGCGCGCTAGATGGCGTCGATGATGGCATTGAAGGTCCGGCTCGGACGCATGACCTTCTCGACCTCTTCCGGGTCGGGCACGTAGTAGCCGCCCAGATCGACGGGTTTCCCCTGAGCGGCGAGGAGCTCTTCCACGATCTTGGCCTCGTCCCGCTCCAGCTCCTTCGCCAGCTTGGCGAAACGCGCCCGCATCTCCGGATCCTTGTTCTGAGCAGCCAGGGTCTGCGCCCAGTAGAAGGCCAGGTAGAAGGTGCTTCCCCTGTTGTCGATCTCGTTGACCTTGCGGGACGGGAGCCTGCCGTTCTCCAGGTACCTGGTGATGGCCTGATCGAGCGTCTCCGCCAGGAGCGCCGCCTTCTGGTTCCCGGTCTTCTCGGCAATCAGCTCCAGCGACGGGACCAGCGCGCAGTACTCGCCGAGCGAGTCCCACCGCAGGTGACCCTCCTTCACCAGCTGCTGGACGTGCTTGGGAGCCGACCCGCCGGCGCCGGTCTCGAAGAGCCCGCCGCTCCCCAGGAGCGGCACCACCGACAGCATCCTTGCGCTGGTGCCGAGCTCGAGGATCGGGAAGAGATCGGTGAGGTAATCCCTCAGCACGTTGCCGGTCACGGCGATCGTGTCCTTTCCCTTGCGGATCCTCTCCAGGGAGAACCTCATCGCCTCCGCCGGCTTCATGATGCGAATGTCGAGGCCCTTGGTGTCGTGAGCGGGCAGGTACTTCTTCACCTTCGCGATGATCTGCGCGTCGTGCCCCCGGTCCTGGTCGAGCCACAACACCGCGGGCGCTCCGGTGGCCCTTGCCCTCCTCACCGCCAACGCGACCCAGTCCTGGATCGGGACATCCTTCACCTGACACATCCTGAAGATGTCGCCGGGCTCCACGCTCTGCTCCAGCAGGGTCCTGCCCGAATCGTCGACGACGCGGAAGCTGCCGTGGCCAGGCGCCTCGAAGGTCTTGTCGTGAGAGCCGTACTCCTCCGCCTTCTGGGCCATCAGACCGACGTTCGAGACATCCCCCATCGTCGCCGGGTCGAACTGCCCGTTCCTCTTGGCGTCCTCGAGGATCTCCTTGTAGATGGTCGCATAGCACCGGTCCGGCACCATCGCGATGCAGTCCTGGAGCTGGTCGTCCTTGTTCCACATCCTGCCGCCGTCGCGAACCACGTTGGGCATCGAGGCGTCGACGATGATGTTGTTGGGAACGTGCAGGTTGGTGATGCCCTTTCGCGAGTCGACCATCGCGAGCGCCGGCTGCTTCTCGTAGACCGCGGCGATGTCGGCTTCGATCTCCGCCTTCTTGGCGGCGGGAAGCCGCTCCAGCTTCTCGTAGACGTCGGCGAGCCCGTTGTTCAGGTTGACGCCGATCTCCCTCAGCACGTCGGCGTGCTTGTCGAGCGCCTCCTTGTAGTAGACCGATACGCAGTGACCGAACATGATGGGATCGGAGACCTTCATCATGGTCGCCTTCAGATGCAGGGAGAGGAGCACGCCGTCCTTCTTCGCCTCTTCGATCTGCTCGGCGTAGAACCTGCGCAAGGCGGCCACGTTCATCACCGCGGTATCGATGACCTCGCCCTCCAGGAGCGAGAGCCCCTCCTTCATGACGGTGGTCTTGCCGTCGGCCGCGGCGAACTCGATCTTCACCTTGCACGGCTTTCCGACGGTGGTGGAGTTCTCGCTCGCGTAGAAATCCTGGTCGCTCATGTGGGTGACCCGCGCCTTGGACCCGGATTTCGGCCACGGCTGCATCATCTTGTGCGGGTTCTTCTGGGCGAACTTCTTCACCGAGACGGCCGGCCTCCGGTCGGAGTTGCCTTCGCGAAGGACGGGATTGACCGCCGAACCGAGAACCACGGCGAACCTCGCCTGCAGGGCCTTTTCCGCCTCGTTCCGCGCCTCTTCGGGGTAGTCGGGGATGTCGTATCCCTTCTCCTGCAGCTCCTTGATCGCGGCCTGCAGCTGAGGGATGGAAGCGCTGATGTTGGGAAGCTTGACGATGTTGGCTTCGGGAGTCTTCGCGAGCTCTCCGAGCTGCGTCAGGTGATCGGGGATCTTCTGATCGGCGGTCAGCCTCTCGGGAAAGTTCGCGATGATCCGCCCCGGGAGAGAGATGTCCCTCGTTTCGATCTCGATGCCGGTACCCTTGGTGTAGTTCCGGAGGATGGGGAGCAGGGCGCCTGTCGCGAGCGCCGGCGCTTCGTCGGTCTTCGTCCAGATGATCTTCGCTGTGGCCATCTCTCTTCCTTTGCGTTTGCAGATCTGCCGAAGACGGCTCGACCTGACGCGCTGGCCTGTCCGGAGCCGGTTGTCAGCGATGCCGCGACGCAGGTAGCGCCACCGTAGATACTCGATATTTTCTGGTTTGCAACACGGAAGGGCCGGTCGCTTGGCGGCAGTGCCGATCCTGGCCGCGCCTCTCCTCACTCCCAAGCACCCTTTGGAGGGGACATGCGCACGGCAATCGACAACCTCTGGCTCGACGTTCCCTATCGACCGGGCCCCGCCTTGTGGGGAGAGCACGAGGCGGACGTCGCCATCCTGGGGGGGGGCTATACCGGGCTCGCGGCAGCCTATTTCATCAGGCGACGCTTCCCCGAGAAGCGGGTCATCGTCCTGGAGAGCCAGTACGTCGGGTTCGGCTCCTCTGGACGCAACTCGGGCGGGGTCAGCGGAACGCTCGGGCACAACTATCGGAACCTGAAACGGAAACACGGCGTCGAGAAGGCGGTCCAGCTGCAGGGACTGATCGCGCACTCCTTTGCGCTCGTCGAGGGGCTGATCCGGGAGCACCAGATCGCCTGCGACTACCAGAGGACCGGGCGTCTGATCGTGGCGGAAACGGAAAGGCAGAAGAGGCTGCTCGAGGAGGAGATCCAGGCCTGTCAGGAGATCGGGGGAAATGCGACCTGGCTCGACGGGCAGGAAGCGCGCAGCCGCTTCGGATCCGTGAAGGCGCTGGCGGCGGTGCGATATCCGCAGGAGGGCACCGCCGATCCCGTCAAGTTTCTCCGGGGCATGCGAAGAGCCGCCGAGTCCCTCGGCGCCGAGGTCTACGAGCATTCTCCCTGCGTGCGCATCGAGCCAGGAGCGAAGCTGACGCTCTACACGCCGGGGGCTCGCCTCCGGGCGACCGATCTCGTCCTTGCGACCAACGCCTACCCCAATCCCCTGAAGCTCCTCCACTACAGGGTGTTGCCCTTCTACGTCTACAACATCGCGACGGAGCCGCTGAGCCCGTCGCAGATGGACGCCCTCGGCCTGCAGGGACGCGAGAACACCTTCAACGCCCAGAACCTCTACTGGGCGGTCCGTCCGACCGCAGACGACCGGCTGGTGTTCACCGAGTGCGACGCGCTCTACTTCTATCGCATCGACCGCGACCACAGTCACTGCCCCAGCGCGTACCAGAGCCACCAGAGACTGATGGTGGAGAAGTTCCCGTTCCTGGAGGGGATTCGGGTGACCCACCGGTGGGGAGGACGGATCGCCGTCACCCTGGACTTCCTGCCCACGGTAGGCTGCACCGGAAGACACGGAAACATCTACTACAGCGGCGGATACAACGGCCAGGGGCTCTGCTTCAGCCAGCTCGCGGGGAAGATGATCGCGGCCCTGATGGCGGGGGAGAAGTCCGATCTCACCACCAACATGCTGGTCAACAGGCGCCTGCTCGGGGTGCCCTCCGCGCTCCTCACCTATGCAGGGATCCGGAGCTACAAGCTGTATTTCGTCCTCTGGGACAGACGTCTCGGAAGAGGCGCCTGATGCGAGAGCCTTCGGGCGCTGATCCGCCGAAGTCGTAGCGGACGCTCCCCTCCGGGAACCAGGTGCCCCCCCTCCCCGGACCGGGACGTGGTAGATTCCGGAAGGGCTCTCCTGCAGGGAGAGCTCCGCGAAGCCGATGTCACGAGCTCGGCGCAAGACGGAAGGCCGGGCTGCACAGAACGGAGAAGCCATGAAGCGAATCGCCCTCGTCTCTCTGCTCCTGGTACTCTCGCAAGCGGTCCTCGCCGAGACTCCCTTCCAGTTCGCCGCGCCGAATCTGCGCGCCCCCGATGACCCGAAGGTGAGCGGAATCCGATTCACGGTGATCCATGGAAGGAATCAGAGCGTGCGCGGCATCGACGTCGGCGTCATCTCCCTGAGCGAGACCGGCAACCTGTTCGGCGCGAGCGTGGTGCTCGGAATCGGCAAGGTCAACGGCGACATGGTCGGCTTCGCGAACAGCGCGATCAACGTCCATACCGGAAGCGACACCGGCTTGAACGCGGCCTTCGTCAATCGAGTCAACAGCGTGAAGACTGGAGCCAACGTCGGCTTCGTGAACATCTCCGACGGCTACACCATGCTGGATCTCGGCGGATTCAATCTCTCCGGTCGCTCGTCCGTCCAGCTCGGCTTCCTGAACGTCACCAGGAGGCTGACCGGTGTCCAGATCGGCTTGCTGAACCTCGCCGAGAACGGCTTCCTGCCGATGTTTCCCATCTTCAATTTTCCGAGGAACTGAGCTCGCGCGTCACCGGAGAGGCGGCCTCGCCTTCCACCCGGCCAGGGGGAGGAAGCTCCTTCTCGCCCCTGCCCGCTCCTCCCTGCGGCGAGCTGCTGGGGAGCGCCTGACGTCCCCGGGGCGGCCCGCCCGCGCCCTCGATCGCCTCGGGGCGCGCTGAGCTGCCTCGGCGCAACAGGGGGCGACCGGCCTCTCACGCCTCCCGCCGGCTCGCGATCGGCAGATCGGCCTCGAGCCCGCCCTCCGACTCCAGGGTTTTCGGGCGCTTGCGGCGCGGATTGCCTGCCCCTGGACCCTCCCGCCTCCCGGCGGGTCAAGGCGCGCGGCCGGGGCTCCGATCTGGAGAATTCGGAGCACCATCTTGCAGCACTTCGTCCTGCTTCCGATTCTTTCCTGTGTCGCCTACTGCGTCCTCGCGACCGTGATCCTGATCCGCGATTCGCGCCACCGCGCCAACCGAACGGGGGCCATGGTCTGCGCGGCGGGCGCCCACTGGGCGCTGTGCGACGCGCTCTGGAACTCGGCTCACGACCCGGAGGCGGCGCTCTTCTTCATCAAGCTCTCTTCGCTCGGATGGGTGACAATCGGCCCGATCGCGCTCCATCTCTTCCTGATCGTGACCAGTCACCCGGCCCTGCGGTGGCGACCGCTGATGCCCTCGCTCTACGGCCTTGCCGGCGCCTTCGTGCTGCTCGATCTGGCGACCCCGTGGCTGCACCCCACCGCTGTGCCGGCCGACTGGGGTTGGGGCTACACCATCGGCCCGCTCTTCCCGGCGGCCTACCTGCTGACCTCCTGCACGCTCGCCGCGGGGGTCTGGGTCGCGGTGCGCGACTTCCGCTCCACCAGGTCGCCGACGGAGCGGCGCCAGGGCTACGTGCTTCTCGCCAGCGTCGCGCTCTCGCTCCTGATCGCAACGGTGACGGACGGCGTGCTTCCCGCGATCGGCCATGCCTCCCCTGGCTTCGGGACGACCGCCATCACGCTGATGGTGGGCGCGATGGCGTGGAGCTTCAACCGCTACGGCTACTCGCTGATGGCGCCCGGAGCCTTCGCGTCCAACATCCTGACCACGCTCGCGGACGGCGTCGTGCTGCTGCGGCTCGACGGGCGCATCCGCATCGCCAATCCGGGGATGGAGCGGCTGCTCAGCGCGGAGCCCGGGACCCTGGAAGGCCGCTCCATGCGGGACCTGGTGGAGGAGATCGAGATCGACCCGTCGGAACGTCTTCGCGAGAGAGAGACGCGCCTGCGCCCGCTGGTCGGCGATCCGGTGCCGGTGTCGGTCTCCACGTCGCGACTCTACGACAGGCGGCAGAACCAGATCGGGCTGGTCCTGGTGGCGCGCGATCTGCGGGAAATCGCGAGCCTTCGCAGCCGCCTCGTCCTCTCCGACCGCCTCGCGGCCGTGGGCCAGCTCGCCGCGGGCATCGCCCACGAGATCAACAACCCGCTCACCTACGTGCGCGCCAACCTGTGCGCAATGGGAAGCCTCCTCGACACCGTACACGCGAAGCTCTCCGCGAAGGTCGTCCACGAGCTCGACCCGGAGCTCGAAGAGGGGCGCGAGCTCGTGGACGAGAGCCTGGGCGGCGTGGATCGGGTCGCCGCCATCGTTCGCGACGTCAAGGACTTCTCCCGCGCTGGCGGCGGGGAGCGCGAGCGCATCGCGCTCCAGCCCCTGCTCGAAGCGGTGCTGCGAGTGGCGAGGCCCCAGCTTCCCGCCGGTTGCCGCATCGAGCGCTGCTACCAGGAGATCCCCGAAGTCGGCGGCTCCTCCCAGGAGCTCAAGCAGGTCTTTCTCAACCTTCTCATCAACGCGATCCAGGCCATGGATGGGGAAGGCGCGATCCGCCTGGGCACCGCTCACCAGGCGGGACGGGTCATCGTCTCCGTCGAGGACGAGGGCTGCGGGATCCCGGAGGACGCCATCGAGCACATCTTCGATCCCTTCTTCACCACCAAGCCGGTTGGCAAGGGGACCGGCCTCGGGCTCTCCATCTCCTACCAGATCGTCCGAAACCACGGCGGCGAGATCAGCGTCGCTTCCCGAGCCGGTGTCGGAACGACCTTCCGCGTCACCCTGCCCGAGCTGCGCGGAACGGCCTGAATCCCGTTCGACCCCAAGTGAGCGCTTCGAGTCGGGCGCCGCTCAAGGCTCGATCGTGAAGGTCCACGTCTCCGTCACGGCGTCTTCGCGGCGCTGCAGGAAGGCGCGGATGTCCACCGGCTCTCCGCTCCGGACCCGCACCTGGAAGACCAGCCGCCAGCCGCCCGTGACTTCGTTCTTGAACACCTGCTGATCGAGGAGCTCGACGTCGGCAGCCTCTTGCCGGCCGCCGAAGGTAACGACGCCGCGCAGCACGGTGGATGCCGGCAGCGCCGCGAGCCGTTCGCCCTCGAAATCGACGACGAAGCGATGGGCGTCGTCGAAGGTCCCGCGATCGTGGCGGGTGGCCACCGCCCGGCCGCCGCGGGGGGGGCGACCGTCGTCGCCCATCGTCGACGAGAGGGTGTAGGAGACCTCCACCCGTTCCCCGGGCTGGGGCGTGGCGGCGGGCACCCAGTAGGCGACGATGTTGTCGTTCTTCTCGTCGTTGGCGGGGATCTCGACCAGCTCGACGTGGCCGGCGCCCCAGTCGCCGCGCGGCTCGACCCAGGCGCTGGGCCGCCGGTCCGGCCGCGTCTCGAGATCCTGGTAGTGGTCGAAGACGCGATCGCGCTGGAGCAGCCCGAAGCCTCGGGGATTGGTGGTCTGGAACGCGCTCAGCCGGAGCCGGCGCGGGTTTGCGAGCGGTC
>Ga0214473_10001064_pt1 | contig 37221 bp, 36 predicted proteins | sample RVTome_7_FD_203509 | JGI IMG/M metagenome (GOLD analysis project Ga0214473, IMG submission 203509) | Soil microbial communities from uranium-contaminated site in the Upper Colorado River Basin, Wyoming, United States - RVT98D197 | ecosystem: Environmental > Terrestrial > Soil > Contaminated >... | reverse complement strand
AGTTGCCGTTTATCTCTGTTGTAATGCCCTGAGATATTTTCCCCTCTGCGCGAGGGTCGGCAAGCACTGTAAATTCAGAATGCGCGTGCGTGTCAATAAACCCAGGAGAAACTGCAAGGCCTTTAGCGTCTATAAACTTTTTTGAATTTTGAATTTTGAATTTTGAATTCTTATCAATGAAAGCTATCCTATCTCCTGCAATCCCGACATCAGCCTCAAAAGGCTCTCCGCCTGTGCCGTCATAAACAATGCCGTTCTTTATCAGCAGATCAATTTTTTTCACCCGAACCTCCAAGAGCTTATTCTATCACATCGGCATTCTTTAAGACCCTTGTAAAAATGGCATTTTATGATTGACATGATTTAAGAGTGGTTAATATAATACACCCGATAGCGAGGGGGACAACAATGGGATAACTCTCAGCAAAGACAGTTCAGACAAAAGAATAAGAGTTGCATTCTCTTCCAACCCTACCCTTGTGCAAAAAATAAAAACTATTCCAAATCACAAATGGCATCCTGCGGAAAAATATTCGTATATGAACAAGTTAAACGCTCATTGTGGGCATAAGGAGGGACATAAAAATGAAAATAGCGATGTTTTTAATTAGTCTTTTAAGTGTTATAGTGTTTAACCCAACTCAAGGAATTGCACAAGTTCCTTTGCCAGAAGAAATTAATATCGTAGTCCCAGGTCCAGATGTTCCACCGGAAATAGCGGCTTTTTCAGGCAGATGGGAAGGAAACTGGGATAGAACATTAGATGCCATTCTTGTTGTTACAGAAATAAACCAGAGAGAGGCAACTGTTATTTACGCTTGGGGAGATGCTCCTGAGTGGAACACGAAAAAAGGATACAGAAAATACAAAGCTGTGGTTATCCCAGGGGAAAAACCTAAAATAAAATTCGGCGGAAAAGGAGCGCCTGAATTTACCGTTGAGATGAGAAAGGATTTAAAAACGGTAAATATAGAACGTGAGTCGCAAGGCAATATCGCCGAAACAAAACTAAAAAAAGTTAATTAATAGTATGCCCACAACAGCGTTTAACAGCAGGCTAAAAGGAAAACAAGTAATAGGCAAATGCTCTGCACTTCTTTTAGCCTTGGAACGTTATCTGCTCGTGCGGGCAAAGTGGAAATGAAAAATGAATAAGGAATATAAGGAAGACATTAGAACTGCAAAGTTTACGCTTGTTTTTATATCTTTAGTATTTGGGGTAGTCACTTTTGTTACTTTAACAGTGCGAATAACTATGATTCCAGCCGGCTTCCTCAATAAACCTTCTATTGAGTTTGCCAACGATCCTATTCTGTCGCTTCTTATTGCTGCTGCTGTAGCTTTTGTTTACCCAGTTATTGCAGCCTTTGTCGTTTTTATTTGTGAACACTGCAGATCTTGGGCCTACCTTAATGATGTTAATAAGTGGAATAAAGGCACAAAAATTTATCTTGGTGCCTTTTGGCCGTTACTGTTAATTTGGTCTTTGATAATTTATACTTTTCTTGCAATTGTAAACCGTCTTTTTCGAGAAGACTGAATTATCGTAGATATGAAAAAAAGAATTTGCCCGCGACGGCAGATAACAATGGCGGAAAAGACTGTCGTGCAAACCTTGAGGGCTTCTTTTGCAACGGAAACGTTATCTGCTCATTGCGGGCAGAGATTTAGAGGAATGATAAAAAACAGACCCGTCTCATTAATCTTTAATCTCAAGAGTAAGTAACAGAGCGATTGAGGTTTATACATAGGGGAATGCCATGAACAAGCGGCTGACACGAATATTAGCAATTAGAGACCGTATCGCAAGGGTAGCCCGTTTCCGTCCATATGTCAGACTGCTCGGCAAGATCGAAATGGAAGAACTGCAAGCAATAGCTGACCACGAACGGAATACGATCGTTCTCACGACAAGACTCGTCGATAGACTCAATGACGATGAGCTCGCTTGGGTCGTCTCGCATGAGATTATCCACCTAGCCAGTAAGCATCATGTGAAAAGGTCTGCTGATGCAACGAGAGTTTCGGCAGATATATCACAGTACTATGACAAGCTATGTCATTGGCTGGATAACTCTGGGCGTGGGATACTTGTGCGGATTGGAGGCCGTCTCATCGGAGTTGTAGCGCTTGGCGCAATCGGTCAAGTTGCTATCAATACCCTCACCTATCCTCAGGAAAAAGAAGCTGATGTGGTGGCGCTATCCCTAATGATTAAAGCAGGATACAACCCCGAAGCTGCTCTTTCTGCCTTAGGGAATCTGTATGGCGGCCGGTTGCCAGATTTGTCGATATTGAATGTTATGATCGGTAGCCATCCAGATCCTCGCATTCGGGAGCATCTCATCAAGAAGACGATCCGCCAACTACAACAAGGCAGGGATGTCTTCAGAGAATCCCAGTAGCGGGGAAAAGGGGAAATAGAACAGTTCTATTTTTTAGAATGCCCGCAACTGTAGACAACTTACAGAACGCAAAAGTCGAGGGGGTCAGGTCTTGCAATATAACAATGGCAAAAAAAAAGGGAACAGATTTATTTTTTAGAAAGCAATATAAACAAGAATTGCCCGCACCAACTGATAATATGGCGGAAAAGATTTGAAGGTAACCTTATAGGCTTTATAACTTCATAAATGGTAAAATTATAAAAAGGAGCGTTATTTTTGAAAAAGACAAAATTATATCTTGATACGTCTGTTCCATCATTTTTGTTTGCGGATGATTCTCCTGAAAAGCGGGAGGTAACAATACAGTTTTGGGATATTCTTAAGATGGGCATCTATGACGTAGTAATTTCGGACATTCTCTTAACGGAAATCTCCAAGAGTGAAAGATCTCTTGCTCAAGACTTAGAGAACAAACTAACAGAACTCGTTTTAGAAATTGTTTCCGTCAATGAGGATGTATATTCTTTAGCCCAGAAATACATCGATGAAGGAATCATCCCGCAGACATATCAGGATGATGCATTGCATATAGCCCTTGCCACTTTCAATGAGGCAGATGCTTTAATCAGTTGGAATTTCAAACATATGGTGAAATTAAAGACTATCCGAGGCGTAAATGGAATAAACAGGATGCTCGGGTTCAAGGAGTTAGAAATATTAACACCTCAAAGTTTGATACAGGAGGATAACAATGAGTGAATCAAAGGCTATGAAACAGCTTCATTCAATCAGAGAAAAAAACTATGAAAGGATGAAACATCTGTCAGTAAGAGAACAAGTCAAAATAATTCAGACAGAAGCAGAACCGATTAAGAAAAGAATATTAGATAAAATGAGAAAAAGGGAATTGCCCGCAACAGGCAGATAATAGCAGGCGAAAGGGAGAAAGAATGTCAAATGCTTTGACGGAGTTTATTCATGACTTGAGCATGAGTAAATCTCTTGCTTCCCGCGGCAACCTGGGCTTGAGCAACAGCAAGTTTTTCAAAAAGTGCTACTCTTGCCTTGAGTCCTTCATAATGCTCAATGCTTAAGTACGAATTTGCGGCATAATTCATGCTGTCAAATCAGGGTTCTCTTCCCGCTCCTGAAAGAACATCTCCGGTGACTGTATGCTCTGTATGAACATAGGCAGGAGAAAAGACGATACGATATTTACCCTTCCCCAAAACCCCTTTGATTCAGTATTGTTCTTATGATTCCTGTAATTCTCTGCCAGATAGTCCTTAAGTCTTGGAAAACACTTAAGCGTTAACCCCATTACGGAAAAAAAATCGCCCACAGGCACGCCTATCTTTTCAAGGGGACTGAGGGTCTTCCTGAGAGCTTCTACCATAACATCAAGAGGCGTTGTTGCTGTAAGTATCTTTGCTCCTGCGACCATGAAAAATATTCGCAGCGTCCTTACTGTGGCAAGACAGAGTCCTTCCTCTGTGATTACTATAGAACCGATGCTGTATAAAATCTTCCCATGGCTGAAAAACACATTACTAAGAAAGGTGAATAGAAGAAAGAAGGTTACAGGCACCCATCCTTTTTTTACTGACGCAAAAGGAATCCTTGTCAGCAAAAGAAAAATGAAAAACAGTACTAAGGCATAGAGCGGAAGACTTTCCATTAAAAAGAGGGTAATAATAAAAACTATGTACAGAATGATTTTTGATTCAGGAGACAAGGTTATTTTCCCGTCCCGGCGGATTTCTTAAGCCCTGCAACTTTCTGCTCTGAGGGCATTGCAGCCGCATAGGTATTAACGCCGTCAGCCATTGCCTTTGCAATATGAGCTTTGTAATCCTCCTTAGAAAGCAGCTTCTCTTCTGCAGGATTGCTTATGAATGAAACCTCAGCAAGAACAGAAGGCATCTTTGCACCGAAAAGCACGTAAAAGAGGGCATTTTTAACGCCATGATTTCTGACTTCACTATATTTTTCACCCAACTCCGATATTATAGAGTTCTGAATATAATTTGCAAGCTTTATGGATTCATCTCTCTTGTTATCCCTCATAAGGTCGCCGAGTATTGCACTCACCTCACTCTTAAATTTATTCATTTGGGCCTTCATTTTTTTAATGGATATTGCATTCTCTCTCGCCGAGACCCTTATGGATTCCTCATCGTTCGTCCAGTTAAGGAGATATGTTTCAATGCCCCTTGCGCTTCTGTTGGGACTTGCATTTGCATGTATTGATATAAAAAGGTCTGCGTTCTTGCTGTTTGCAAAAGCAGTTCTTTCTTCGAGCGGGATAAAAATATCCCTTTCCCTTGTCAGAAAGACCTTAAACGCCTGGTTTTCCGAGAGCGCTTTCTTAAGCTTTAAGGAAATATCCAGAACAACATCCTTTTCATAAAGCCCGTTGGGGCCTACTGCTCCGGGATCATGGCCGCCATGCCCAGGATCAAGAACTATTGTCGTTAAGGCTGGAACTATCTCTTTAGTTTTGGCTGCCTTCTTATGGCCGTAGACGTCTATAATAAGCCTTGCAGGGTCATCAAGCATGAAAACCTTAAAGTCTTTTATCTCCTCCAAGTCCAGCACTACTCTCACAGTATCTTGATTGAACTGCCCTGCCCTTACTGTCTTTAATATACCGTCTCCGACAGGAAGCGTAGTATTTATCTCTTTTGAGATTTTAGTGTTTTTCAGGTCAAAATAAAGCCTGTCAGGATTTGAGATTCGTTTGTTTGAGAACTCAACAGGAGCGGAAAGGTCAACAGCCACCCTTGTGTATCCTTTTGACGACCACTGCCTTATATCTTTGACATCAACAGGGTCAGAGGCGTGAGCATTTTTAGAGGAGAAAAATGAGGAAAAAAATACCTTAAGAGAAAGAAGGGAAAAAATAAAATTGCGTCTTGTCATCTACCTGTCCCTCCCTGCAAGGTCAGACTGCCTGAACAGCGGTAATCTCAGGGATTTCGCGCTTGATAGTTGCCTCCACCCAGTTCTTCATCGTAAGCGTGGACATCTGACACGTCCCGCATGCGCCCTTCAGTTTTACATATATGACATCATCTTTTATATCCACAAACTCTATATCTCCGCCCTCCGCCCTCAGCCCTGCTCTTACTTTTTCAAGAACAACTTCAATCTGTTCCTTTGATACCATAAGTCCCCTCCGTTATTATCTCTAATATTATCTTTAATCATAAAGGATATTCGTTCATTTATTCAAGAGGCGGGAACGGCTTCCTTGAAATCCGACAGCATTTAATTTTATTATAAACAATGGTCGGCGGATTACTTGAAAAACTATTCGGCACAAAAAACGAGAGAGAAATCAAACGTCTCCTGCCGCTTGTTGAGCAGATAAACTCACTTGAACCGAAAATAAGCAGCCTCAGCGACAGCCAGCTAAAGGATAAAACCCCTGAATTCAAAAAACGGCTCGAACTTGGCGAAACGCTTGATGACATGCTGCCGGAAGCATTTGCTGTTGTAAGGGAAGTCTCAAAGAGGACTCTTAAGATGAGGCATTTCGATGTCCAGCTTCTCGGCGGCATAACACTTCATGAAGGCAAAATTGCAGAGATGAAAACCGGCGAAGGGAAAACGCTTGTTGCCACCCTCCCTGTTTATCTGAATGCCATTAAAGGCAGGGGTGTGTACATCGTTACGGTCAACGACTACCTTGCAAGAAGGGATGCCAGATGGATGGGGCCTATCTATAATTTTCTCGGCATGAGCGTGGGTGTCATTGTACACGGACTTACCGACGAACAGAGGCAAGCCGCCTACAACTCTGACATAACCTTTGGCACGAACAACGAGTTCGGCTTCGACTACCTCAGGGACAACATGAAATACGATATTTCACAGTATGTCCAGCGGGAACTTAACTATGCAATAGTTGACGAGGTGGACAGTATTCTTATTGACGAGGCAAGAACCCCTCTGATTATCTCGGGGCCGTCTGAAGAATCAACTGACAAATATTACAAGATAGACAGGATTATCCCGAAACTCCAGAGGGACACTGACTATACAATTGACGAAAAGGCAAAAACCGTAATACTTACAGAGGAAGGAAGCATAAAAGTTGAAAATCTCCTCGGCACAGGCAATCTTTATGACCCTTCAAATATAGAATTTGTCCACCATGTGCTTCAGGGACTCAAGGCTCATACCCTTTTCAGAAAAGATGTTGATTATATCCTCAAAGACGGAGAGGTACTTATAGTTGACGAGTTCACAGGCAGATTAATGCCGGGAAGGCGCTGGAGCGATGGACTGCATCAGGCAGTAGAAGCAAAAGAAGGAGTAAAGATAGAGAGCGAAAACCAGACGCTCGCCACAATTACATTTCAGAATTATTTCAGAATGTACAACAAGCTCGCCGGCATGACAGGAACCGCTGACACGGAAGCCGAAGAATTCGGAAAGATATACAACCTTGACGTTGTTGTAATCCCTACGAACAAGCCTATGATAAGGGAAGATTCCCCCGATTCAATATACAAGACTGAGAAAGGCAAATTTAACGCTGCGCTGAAAGAGATAGAGGAACTGCACAAGAAAGGACAGCCTGTCCTTGTAGGGACGATATCAATAGAAAAATCAGAAGTCCTTAGCCATATGCTCAAAAAGAAAGGCATACCTCATTCTGTCCTGAATGCGAAATACCATGAAAAAGAGGCAGAGATAATCGAACAGGCAGGAAGAAGCGGCGCTGTCACGATTGCAACAAATATGGCGGGAAGAGGCACCGACATAGTCCTTGGAGGCAACCCCGATGGACTTGCAAGGGACATTTTATCAGCCTCGGCTGATTCGCTGGGGCGAAGGGATAAAAAAGGTCATTCTGATGCTGATGAAGACTACAAACAGGCATTGTTAAAAGCAGCCGATATTTGCATAAAAGACAGGGAAAAGGTAGTCAGCCTTGGAGGGCTGCACATCCTCGGCACGGAAAGACACGAAGCAAGAAGGATTGACAATCAGCTGCGGGGGCGTTCCGGCAGGCAGGGAGACCCGGGCTCTTCAAGATTCTACTTATCATTGGAAGACGATCTCATGCGGATATTCGGCTCTGACAGGATTTCAGGATTGATGAACAGACTCGGCATGGAAGAAGACGTGCCAATAGAAAATAAACTTGTGTCAAGAGCGATAGAGAACTCACAAAAGAGAGTTGAAGCGCATAACTTTGACATAAGGAAACATCTCCTTGAATATGACGATATCATGAACAAGCAGAGGATAGAGATATATTCATTCAGGCGTGAGATACTGCAGGAAGAAGGGTTAAAGGAAAGAATATATTTTATGACTGAAGAGACTGTAGATGAACTGCTGGACATATACTGCCCTGAAGAAAAGCACACTGAAGAATGGGACATGAAAGGGCTGCATGACGCTGTATTCGGCACATTCTCTTTAACGTATTCTTCAGCTTCAAAATCCTTAGAAGAGATAAGGCCATCTCTCATGTCTGCCGTAAAAGAGGCTTATGAAAAGAAAGAAGCAGAAATTGGAAGCGAGATGATGAGATACATAGAAAAAACTATCCTGCTTCAGGTGGTTGACACTCAATGGAAGGACCACCTCCTTGCAATGGATCACCTGAAAGAAGGCATCGGGCTCAGAGGCTATGGGCAGAGAGACCCGCTTACCGAATATAAGAAAGAGGCTTTTGATGTCTTTGCTGAAATGACAGACAGGATATCTATTGAGGTGCTTAACAGGGTTTTCAAAATTCAAGTTAAAAAAGAGGAAGACATAAAAGAGATTCACAGAAGACAGCAATTGATTTACAATAAGAGTGAGACAGGTGAAATGCAGCAGCCGGTTCAAAAAGGAAAAAAAACCGGAAGGAATGACCCATGCACGTGCGGCAGCGGGAAAAAATATAAGAAATGCTGTGGTGTAAATGCCTAATGTTTTTTTAATATGTCCAGGCCTTAACAAAAGTACTTTTGAGGATATCCTGTCTCGCAACGGGTTTGAGGTCTCGAAATTCAGCTCTATTGAAACTGCCCTCTCACGGCTTAGCGAAAAAACAGACATCCTGATAATTGAGAAGGAACAATACAAAAATAAATCATTTAAAAAATTCCTAAAGGCATCCGCCGAAATACCAAAGCTTATAGTATCGCTTGATTATTCTTTCCGCGGCTTTGCCGTATGGCTGAAGGAGTCATTAACCCGCCCTGTCTACAATCCCTCAGAAAAGGAGTTGTTATATTTTATCAGGCTAATCCTGAAAGAAAAAAACACAATGGAGGAAAATAACACACTCAGGCAGGAACTTGATACTGCCAAGAAGGAGATTGATTTTTTTGAAGATGTCGGAAAAACCCTTACATCCTCTCTTGAGCTTAATAAAATACTGGCTGCTGTGATGAGAAAGACAAAGGAACTTATAGGAGCAGAGGCATGGTCTGTGCTCGTCGTTGACGAAACAACCGGAGACCTTGTCTTTGAAAGGGCAGACACTAAAAAGGTGGAAAAATACAGGCTGAAGCCGGGTGAGGGCATCGCAGGCTGGGTTGCTCAGGAGGGAATTCCGGTAATCGTGCCTGACGTTTCGCTTGACAAAAGATTCTGTTCAAGAATGGACAAACAGACGCACTTCAAGACAAGATCCTTAATGTGCGTCCCCATAAAAAGCCAGGGGCGTGTGATTGGAGTGCTCGAGGTTGTAAACAAAGTAACAGGAGGACCCTTCACAAAAGAAGACCTAAACCTGCTTATGAGACTTGTTGATCAAGCAGCGCTTACTATAGAGCGCACAACGCTGTACCAGAAAATGGCAGAACTTGTAGTAACAGACGACCTCACAAAACTATTCAATACGAGATACTTGGACAGGACCATTGAAACAGAGATACAGCGTTCAAACAGATATAAGACATCCTTGTCATTGATATTCATAGACATTGACTATTTTAAAAACATAAACGACCAGTACGGACACCTTGTAGGAAGCAAAATTCTTGTTGAACTGGGGCAGTTAATCATAAAAAGTCTGCGCAGCATTGATATAGTTGCAAGATATGGCGGAGATGAATTTGTAGTCGTGCTTCCCCAGACTACTCCCAAAGCAGCGGTTCTGATAGCCGAAAGAATAAGAAAATCAGTTGAGTACAACACATTCCTTAAAAAAGAAGGTTATGCCCTCAAGATGACTGCAAGCTTTGGTGTTGCATCGTATCCTGGAAGCGCAAAGACCAAAGAAGACCTTATTCGCCTTGCAGATGAAGCAATGTACAGAGTGAAAAATACTACCAGAAACGGAGTTTATGCTATAGTATAGCCTCCGCCTTATGAGGAAACTATCAAAGCAGAGGAAACAGCATAAATTCACAGCCTCTCCAGCGTCCGTATCAATGCCTCTGCTTTTTTCAGGCTTTCATAATATTCCTTTTCCGGGTCAGAGTCTGCGACAATGCCTGCACCTGCCTGAACATACGCAAATCCATCCTTTATGACAAATGTCCTGATGACGATATTCATGTCCATACTGCCTGAGAACCCTATATAACCAAAAGAGCCGGTGTAAGGGCCTCTTGATACAGGTTCAAGCTCATCAATTATCTCCATGCACCGGACTTTAGGAACGCCTGTTATCGTCCCTCCGGGGAATGCCGCTTTTATCGCATCAAAGCAATTTTTCCCTGAAGCGAGATTGCCCTTTACATTGGAAACAATATGTATTACGTGGGAATAGTCCTCTGTTATCATAAGCTCATCCACATGAACACTTCCGTAATCAGAAACCCTCCCGATATCATTCCTTTCAAGGTCAATGAGCATAATGTGTTCCGCCCTCTCCTTTTCATTCAGAAGTAGCTCGGCGCGCATGAGCTCATCTTCTTTCATATCCCTGCCTCTCGGCCTCGTGCCGGCTATCGGCCTAGTCTCAATTACATCGTCGCTTATCTTTAACAACCTTTCAGGGGAAGAACTGACTATCTGATAATCTCCGAAATCAATATAGCCTGCAAACGGAGATGGATTGATTGAACGGAGAGTTTTATAAAGGCTCCATGGTTTAATATTTTTGATATCGGCTGACACCCTGATTGAAAGATTTATCTGAAAAATATCTCCGGCAGCAATATACTCTTTTGCCCTTCTTACAATATCCATGTATTGTTCTTTGGACATTTCATGTTTAAGCTCAGACGCGCTGAAGCGTGGAGGAGCGGAGGTTTTTTCCTTTGAACTTTGACACTTTGACACTTTGACGCTGATTTTCCGGATTTCCTCTTCCGCCTCATCATATTTTTCAGCCCAGTCAACATCCACATCTCCATAACCCAATTCCGCATCCCTCGCAGCAGGACATACAACAATCCACGCTCTCCTATTCAAATGATCAAATGCGATCAGCTTATCAATCATAAAAAAATGAGCATCAGGAATTTTAAGATCGTCTTTTGTTGTTTTTGGAAGCTTCTCAAGATATTGGACAAAGTCATAACTCAACAATCCGACCGCTCCTCCCTGAAAAGGAGGAAGTGCTTTCAGGGGAGACTGCCTGTACGCATCAACAAGCGATTTAAGCCTTGCAAGCGGATTAGCGGAAGATACAGCCTTTTTGTCTTTAGTGTTTATCTCGACAGCGCCATTATTTACCTTGAATGTTAAGTATGGATCAAACCCTATGAAAGAATAGCGGGCAATATTTTCAGGCCCTTTGACACTTTCAAGCAGAAAGCTGTTTGGGGATATCAGGGATTCATAAACCAAATGCGGAGGAGAATAAGGAATCTCCTTATAAGCTGGAGGTATTCCTCCGTATTTTATAAATTTAAGGAAGTTTTTTTTAGAAGAAGTGGTCATTGCAAAACCCTTTTGTTTCTATCACTCCCGCCTGTCGAGAGTCCTTCAGAAAAAAGATTCCGGACAAGCCGGAATGACAGTAGAAGGTCATTGGACAACTCTGCTAAACAGCGAGCATCTCCAGCGATATTAACTCTATTGCCCTGAGAGGGTCGCTGTAATTTAAAATTGACCTTCCCATGACTATATAGTCAGCGCCTTCTCTCAACGCCTGCTTCGGCGTCATTGTCCTGTGCTGGTCATCAGGAGGATGCCATGACGGCCTTATGCCCGGCGTAACAATAATAAACCCCTTGCCGCAGTGATTTTTTATCTTTGACACCTCATGCCCTGATGCGACAACACCATCCAGTCCTGCCTTGAGCGCAAGCGCAGAAAGATGTCTGACATGCGTGTTAAGGCTGTGCTGAATACCTATCTCTGCCTTCAGGACATCCTGTGATATGCTTGTCAGGACAGTAACGCCAAGAATTTTGGGTTTTGGCAGATTCTCTTTAAGGCAGAGTTCAACCACAGAGTCCCTGCACATCTTCATCATATCAAGCCCGCCTGATGCATGCACGTTAAACATATATACGCCAAGCCTCGCTGCGGCAACCGCAGCCTTTGCCGCTGTATTGGGGATATCATGCAATTTAAGGTCAAGGAAAACCTTTTTCTTCCTTTTATGTATTCCCTGCACTATCTTGGGCCCTGCTGACGTAAAAAGCTCAAGCCCGACCTTGTATATCTCTATCTGCTCTCCAAATTTATCAACGAGTTCAAGAGCATATTCGGAATCAGGGACATCAAGCGCTATTATTAATTTTTCTCTCCAGGGCATAGTCTAATCCTCAGTGAATATTATAACCTAATTTGCATTCAAATCTTCGGCAATCTCTTTGATTTGTTCCAGCGCTGATTCCAAGTCTTCGACAATCTCGCGGGCGATGATGCCGGGCTCAGGAAGGTTGTCTGATTCTTCAAGGCTTTCGTCTTTAAGCCAGAAGATGTCGAGGCTTGCCTTATCACGGTTTATTATCTCTTCATAATCAAATGCACGCCAGCGTCCATCAGGATTTTTCTCTGACCATGTTGGTTTTCTGTTATGGCAGTTTTCCGGGTTATAGCATTTGACGAATTCATCAAGGTCATCGCGTTTGAGCGGGTTTGTTTTGAGGGTAAAGTCTATGTTCGTCCTGAAGTCATAAATCCAGAGCTTCTTTGTCCAAGGTGTTTCTGAAGCAGGTTTTTTGTCAAAGAAGATTACATTTGCCTTCACGCCCTGAGCATAAAAAAGTCCTGTAGGAAGCCTCAAAAGCGTATGAACCTCGCATTCATGCAGGAGTTTTCTCCTTACTGTCTCTCCGGCACCGCCTTCAAAAAGCACATTATCAGGCACAACCATCGCAGCCCTTCCATTTTGTTTAAGCAGTGTCTTTATGTGCTGGACAAAATTAAGTTGCTTGTTAGATGTTGTTGCCCAGAAGTCATCACGCTCTATGGTTTCTTTTTCCTTGGATACCTTGCCGTTTTCAGCAACAATAGTGGTGCTGCTCTTTTTGCCAAATGGCGGATTGGTAAGAACCATCTCAAACCTTTCGCCGGGATCGCTTGCGAGGGAATCAGTAACATTCAGGGGAAGATTTTCTCCTCCGATTCCATGAAGCATCATATTCATTGCGCAAAGCCTTGCCGTGTTCTGAACAAGCTCCCATCCCCTCAAGGCCTCTTCCTTAAGAAATTTCTTTTCGTCCTTTGTCATGTTCGGATAATGAGCTGTAATGTAATCATGGGCGGCAAGCAAAAAACCGCCTGTGCCGCAGGCAGGGTCGCAGATTGTTTCTTTTGGTTTTGGAGCCATCACATCAACAATAGCCCTAATCAAAGGCCGGGGAGTAAAATACTGGCCTGCGCCTGACTTTGTGTCCTGAGCGTTCTTCTCAAGAAGCCCCTCATAAGCGTCGCCTTTCACGTCAGCGCTCATTATTGACCAGTTCTCTTTATCAATGAGATCAACGATTAAACGTCTGAGCTTTGCAGGGTCCTGAAACTTGTTCTGAGCCTTTCCGAATATCAGCCCCAGAAGCCTTTTCTCCTGACCGAGTTTTTCGAGAATATGGCGGTAGTGGTCGAAAAGCTCATCACCGTCTTTTTTTAGAAGGCTCTGCCAGCCAAAGCCTGAAGGGATGGGGCTTTTTGGGTTACCCGCCTGCGCGCCACGCGCGGGCAGGTACGGCGGCTTTGCCCTCTCATCAGCCATCTTGAGGAAAAGCAGATATGTAAGCTGCTCCACATAATCTCCATAGCTCATCCCATCGTCCCTGAGGACGTTGCAGTAATTCCAGAGTTTTTGAACAATCTGTGTTGGTCTCATATTTTTATTTATATTTCCTAAAATCTAACAAATGTTTCATTCGCTGCAAAAACTGCCCTGCTGATTCAATCGCTTCTTTTGCTTCCTCGTTCGAAGAGTAAAAACTCAAATCATACTGATCATCGTGCCTGATTTCTCTGTGATGGTCTAATAACTCAACCCATTTTTTCTCAAGCTTCTTTTTACTTACATATTGATCTTCCAGATATCTTGCAACACATGCATGGCTTTTCTCCCTGTATCCATCAATGAATAGAATCGCCCTTGCAGAGTGGAACATGGCAAGATATGAAGAAAGGACTGAGGAATCATATGCCTCGCCTTGAAATGACTTTTTAGCTTCCTTAAGCCAGCTTTCGGCTTTATCTATTGACCGTATTGCATTATCTTCCGAAGCCGGTATCTTCCTCAGCAGTCCTTTTTCTATGCAGTCCTTAAATTTGAGCGGCATTTATGTCCCCGTACAAAATTATTGATCCAAAGGCAAGAGAGTGATAGAACATCGTGTCTTCTTTTCTGATTTTCTCTAATTTTTTGTTAGTCAGAAGCAGTACTTTTGCGTTCTTTATTTTTTTGTTTATTTCAGATGTCAAAGAGGCAATTTTTGTATCTTCAACGTCCTTGACCCTAACCCACAAATCCACGTCCGAATCTTCTGTGTTCTCGCCTCTTGCACAACTCCCGTACAGTCCGACTGCTGTAACAAAGGGATATTTACTGAATATTCTCGTATCTATTCTTCTCACATTAAGCAGTATCTTCACTGCCCTGACTAACGGTGAATCCGATACAACCAACCCGCCCTTCCCCTTTTTGAGGATTTTTTGTTTAAGAAGAATCTGGAAGTATTTGGATATCAGTCCCTTGCTTAATTTTAGTTGGGAGGCAATATTATTCACGCTGACACTGCCCGTCCTGAAAATGACAGCCTCTAATATCTTTATTCGCTGACTTGTTGAAAATAAACTTTCCATCTCTCCACCGTGTGAACAATTAGTTCACAAATCATAAACTAATTGTTCATATTTTATGAACTGCGCTGCTTGTTGTCAAGAATTATTTTATTGCCGATGGGCTCATATTTTTAACCTTTCTGCAAGGTATCACAGCGTTTAGATTTTTTCATATTGTATATGTTCCATCATCGCGGAGGACGTTGCAGTAATTCCAGAGTTTTTGGACTATTGTTGATGAACCGTTAGTCATTTAAATCTCCATAAATCCTAGTCTATTATGATAAAATTACTCGTGAAAAAGAAGTCTCTTTTGGAAACTAATCCTTACCTCAGAGACCCTGAACTTCGCAAATACCTGATCGAGCAGTTCGTCGCGTCTTCCTCTGCGATAGAAGGCGTTCACGTCAAATATCCTAAATTCACCAAAAAACTGCAAAAGAAAATGCGTGAGGCTGCGGCCGCTCAGAAAGCCGAAGACAAAAACCGTTAAAAAATATTTAGCCCTTACGTCATCGAAAACACTCTGACTTATATGAGACATAGGTGGATAGCAAACAAAACATTGCCTTCGAGCTTCACCATCGATCCTGAAAGCGAGAAATAAGGGTTATCGAGTTGATCCGAAAGTGTGGAGTGTTTGCGTTTCAATAAATAGTCTTGCGCTTCGGTCAGAGCGGTCTTCTTATCGTTCTTCGATATGTCCCCGCCATTGTGGACCAGTGCATTCCGTATATCGAACAGAACGCTGACGTGTTCATTTATCCCTTTAAGCCCAGCCTTCTCAATCATAGCGCAACCTACGGTTAGCCCAGCGAGTCTGATCGAATGCTCAACGATTTCCCAGTTGATTGCTTTTCCGTTGTAGTTGTTCATCACGCGTGCGGTAGCACCAGCAAGAACGCGCTCTATGAGGAACCATTCACCCGCTAAATTTATACTACCCTCCTATTCTCATCACGTCGTCACGGAAGACGTTGCAGTAATTCCAGAGTTTTTGAACTATTGTTGATGAACCGTTAGTCATTTTGCTTTTCTGGCCTGGCTTCGCGCCTGATAGAGCCTTTCAGTAAAGCCGCCCTCAGTGAGGAATTGTTGCTCGAGTCTCTGAAGCTGCCGCCCAAGGAGATAGCTGGCTTGGTTTATCAGGCAAATCAACGTGTTTGCCACAACCTCAGCAGTGGCTGTTTTTAAAGAATAAGGGTCCGACCTGTCAGACTTGTCCGACTCGTCAGACGAATATTTTTTCCTAACTGCAAGAGCTTCCGAAGAATCCTTGTCCCAAAGGCGCAAACCTTTTTGTCTTAGAAATGCCTGATAATCCAAAAGTAGCTCTTCAAGGCTTGCGCGGGCAACTCCGGTCAGCTTGAGTTCTGTCTTTTTAGAAGTTGCCGAAGCCATGCTTCCCTCTGCAATATTCTGCACCCCGCTTCTTGCTGCCTGCACCATCTGGTCATGCGTGCGCGACCGCCTGTCAATAAAGCGGTCACAAAAAACCACCGTCGCATCATAGACAAGTTCAGCAGTCTGGTAAGAACGCAACTTGCGGTAACTCCCATGAGGGGGGATGAGGGCTGGCGTTGGTTTTTCGTTCTTATAGTTCATCAAATCAGCCTTCCCAAAAACGCCTTTTTTAGAATCGTCTGCCGCAGGCGTTCAGAGCGTTTGAGATTCGTTTCAATAACAGCTTCAATTTCATCATCGACAGAAAAAAGGCGTTCGACTTCTTGGATAATTGCTGCCTGTTCCTTAAGCGGTGGTAACGGCACATTAACCGCTTTTATATCTTCAAGTCCAAGCCCAACCTTTGTCGCACCGCGTTGAAGCCCTCTTAACTGATCTTGTCCGTTTTTGCAGGCAAGAAACCAAGCAAGAAATATATTGTTTAAGGCAGATTCCGGGCGGGCCAATGCAACATGCTGGTTGATATACGCCTCTTCAAACCCATCAGGGACTAGACCTACCATGCCAACATCAGCAGTTATTGAAATAAGGATGTCTCCGCTCATGACGCGTGTGCGAGTGCCCTCAGTCCCTTTAGGGGGCTGAACACGCTGAATATCTGAAAGATCAAGATTAATGGTGTCATGATCTAAGTTGCCCATTCTAAGAAAAAGAGGGCCTGAATTAGAATAGTAGCTCGCCCAGCCTCTTGAACCACTTGTCACAAATGAAAAAAGCTGATCGGTTGTCGCCCATACCCATCCCTTAGGCAATTCCGGCAGATTTGAGGTATCAGGGGCAACAGGCTCTTTGTATTTCTTTCCAGGATTCTTTTCTTCCCATTTCTTTTTCCTCTCCGCGAGAATTCTTTTTAAAAGTTTTTCCGCATGTTCAACATCTTTATTATTTTCCCTCCACTCCTCAGTCAGCTTCCCTTCAACAGCGGCCTTGAGCACAGAGGCTTTGTAGCGTTTGAGGTTTGCCTTGATACGCTTGAGCCCAGCAACCGCTTCGTCCAGACGGGAGAATTGTTTTTCGATTTCTGAGACGATGAGTTTTTGAACGGCATCAGACGCAATTGGAATTGGAACTTGTGCAAGTTTGGTCGCGTTTACATTTGGAACCGCTATACCTACTTTGCTCGCTCCAATGGCTTTCCAATAATCAGGACTTTTTAAATAAAAATAAACATATTTCTTATTATATGAATTCTTTATTCGAAAACGAATAAGATATGAAGCAAAAACAGCACGTTCTGGTTTATTGATAAGAAAACTTACACCAATAGACCCAGCTCTTGAAATCAAAATATCACCGGATTTGATCAAATACTTTTCGATATCATCAGGCTCATCGGTACAGTATGGAACAGTTGACCAATCAATCATGCCCGAAGTTATATCCGTAGTCCTGAGAAGTTTTAACTTGCCTGTTTCATGATTGGCCTTAGTTGTCCATCCATATTGAGGTTTCTCGGAAACTGCGCCGAGTGTAGCCTTGTGCCAACCTAAAGGAAAATTACTCACGCTGCCAACACCCCATTCATCTCAGCTAGAATCCCATCCAGCCCATCCCCAAAAACCTGATATGCCTTTCCAATCCCGCCTTCCTGAATGAACTTGCCATACTCGAAGTCGTCTGTCTCGATAGAAAGGTTACCCGCAATATGGTCACGGATCATTTTGAGCCATCGGCGCTGTTCGTCAGTGAATTTTTTCCCAGCGTTCTCCTGCTGTGCAAGCCATGCATTAAAATTCGCATTCACCCTCTCAGGGAACGGGATGAGTTCATTTTCCTGATGTATGGCAAAGCGTATCAAAGATACCAAATCAGTAAGAATATGCTGCGCGCTTGCGCCCCGGACTTTGGACTTTTCCAATGCTGCATACGCCTCCCATAGCCTGTCTATCCTCCATTGATAAGGCGGCTTTTCGATGAGGCTTGCAAGCTCTTTTATCTGCTCGAAGCGGAGCCGTTCTTTATACGGCCTGCTGTATAAAATCTGCAAAGCTGTTATTTCATCTTTATTGTCCTGAATGAATTTTTCAAAAGATTCTATCATGCCCTTTGCCTTTTCCAATGCCTCTGCGCTGAAGCCCGCTGTTGTTATTTCATCCTTGCTGATTATGTCTATGGTCTGCTCTGCTGTTCTATGGAGTTCGAGTATCTTGTTCCTCAGCGCAGGATTATGCAGTGGGATTAGTGCCTCTTTGACCACCTTTTCAGCAGCCTTTTTAATCTGCCCTGACGATGGCTCCTGAACAGAGGGATTGTCTTTTTTTGCTCTCTCAATATGCCTGTCAGGATCAATGGACTGTACAAGGTCGCCAGTTAATTCCTTCAAGCCCTTGCCGTCTGAAAGCTTTTTAATCTCTTTATCATCTTCTTTGGTAATCCTCTGGACCAATCTCGCGAACCTTGCAGCTATCGAAGAGATAACATCAGTGTCTGTGCTTCCGAGTGCAACAGCCTGAAGAAGTTTTTCAAGAGGAACTGTGCGCTGACTGTCCATTGACCTTGAGTCTGTCTTTGCAGCCTCGCAAACGCCAACGGCATCTACAATGACAAAATGTGTCTTGCTTCGGGCATCGGAAGTGACAGCCTGCAAATCAGTATCATTAATTACCCTCACGCCCCTGCCCTTCATTTGCTCGAAGTAAGAGCGAGACCTTATGGTGCGGAGAAAGAAAACTATTTCAAGGGGTTTGATGTCTGTGCCTGTTGCTATCATGTCAACTGTAACAGCAATGCGCGGGAAGTAGCTGTTTCTGAATGAGGCGATGAGGTCTTCGGGACTTACACCTGTGGTCTTGTATGTAATCTTCTGGCAGAATTCATTTCCCTTGCCGAATTCTTCCCTCACGATTTTAACTATATCTTCTGCATGTGAGTCGTCTTTAGCGTATATCAAAGTCTTTGGCACTTCTTTACGGCCGGGAAAGATTTCTGTAAACAGTTTGTCCCTGAATGTTTTTATAACTGTACGAATCTGGTCTATGGCAACAACATCTCTGTCCAACTGCTCTGGCGAGTATTCAAAGTCCTCATCAAGTTTCTCCCAGCGGACTGCGCGGGTCTCACGGTCGCGCTTATCAATCTGATATCCTGCTTCTACTTTAGAACCTGCCTGAGTTATCCTTGTGCGTATCTGATAGACATCATAATTTACGTTCACCCCGTCTGCAACAGCCTGCTCATGCGGATATTCCATGACAAGGTTCTGGTTGAAAAAACCGAAGGTCTGTTTGTTCGGCGTTGCGGTAAGCCCGATTATGAATGCATCGAAATACTCAAGAACCTGTCTCCAGAGGTTATATATTGAGCGGTGGCACTCATCAGTAATGATGACATCAAAGGTCTCAATAGGAACATCAGGGTTATACTCAACAGGAGGCGGCTCTTTAAAAACATCTTCGAGCCCTGCTGTCGAGTGCTCGTCTGCTTCTTCGTCAAGCTCCTCGCCTTTAAGAATTGAATAGAGCCTCTGGATTGTAGAGATGCAGACGCGCGCTGTTTTGTCTATATTGTTTGACTTAAGCTGCTGGACGATAAACTCCTCGGTGAATTTATAAGGGCTGTATGGTGAACTGTACTGCTGGAATTCCTTCAATGTCTGCCTTCCGAGATTTGCTCGGTCAACGAGAAAGAGAACTCTTTTTGCGCCTCCGAACTTTATCATCCGGTAGATGGCGGTCACTGATGTAAAGGTCTTGCCGCTTCCTGTTGCCATCTGGATTAATGCGCGCGGCCTGTTTTCAGCAAGGGATTTTTCAAGATTCTTGATTGCCTTAATCTGCGCTGACCATAGGCCTTCTTCTTTTAATGTGGGCATATCACGAAGTCTTGAACGAAAGGTTGCATGTGGTCCGTACTTTCCAAAATCCTCGGCTGCCTTATCCAACGCGTCATGTTTGTCATCATGCAGCCAGTCAGATAGTGTTTCGGGTCTGTGGAAAGAAAAGACATTACGGGAACAAAAATCAGGCTCTAAGCCATTAGTGAATCGGGTCTCAATTCCGGTTGACTGATAGCAAAAAGGTAATGGCTTAAACCATGCAGGAAGAATATCCGGAAGACCATGTTTGTATTTATCAGACTGAATTTCTACACCGGTTAATGTAGCGCCTTCCTTCTTGGCCTCGATTACTCCAGATGCCTTGCCGTCAATATAGAATAGATAATCAGCAAACCCATGTCCTGATTTAAGAGGAAAATTTCTGATAACAACGCCCCGGTGTGCATAGATGTTCGCTTCTTTGAGATCGTAGATATGCCAGCCTGCTTTTTCAAGCATCAGGTCAATATTTTCACGAGCATTGTCTTCAGGACTTCTCGCCATGTACTCCTAATGAAAAGCCTTATTTCTCGCCTATTTTATTCCAAACCTGAAAAGTTAGCAAGATAGCAAGTTGTTAATGTGGCACGCGAAGAAAGAACGAAACGTTGAGGCGATATAGGTGTTATACAATAAAAAGCCCTATGTCTTTGAAAGAGTTATCCCCTTCTGTGCCTGATACTTCCCTGCCTTGTCAGCATAAGAAGTCTCGCACATCTCCGATGCTCCAAGGAATATAAGCTGGGCAAGCCCCTCATTTGAATAAAGCTTTGCAGGCACCGGCGCTGTGTTTGATATAGAAATGGTTATGTATCCTTCCCATTCAGGCTCCAACGGAGTTACATTCACAATAATTCCTGAGCGCGCGTATGTTGATTTTCCAAGGCATATAACAAGCACGTCTCTCGGAATCTTGAAATATTCCAGAGAGCGTCCGAGGACATACGAATTCGGAGGAATTGTGCAGACATCGCCCTTGAAATCAACAAAATGCGTCTTGTCAAAATTCTTAGGGTCAATCACGGCATTTTCCTTAGCATCAAAAACCTTAAACTCATCGAATAATCTCATGTCATAGCCGTAAGAACTCACACCGTAAGAGATAACCCCTTTTCTCACCTGATTCCTGTCAAAAGGAGCTATCATCCCCTTCTCAGCCATTTCTATTATCCATCTGTCGTTTTTTAGCATTTTAATGCGCTTTAATTCTTCTCCCCGTCAATGTAGCATGACCGCTTTCCTTACTGCTCCGTCATTCTGGCTTGCCCAGAATCTTTTTTCAAAGAAGGATTCCGAACAAGTCGGAATGACACACAAGAAACATTGGTGACAACACATTCGCTGTCAGCTTATAGCAGTCTGAGATTAACATATCTTTTTTCTCTTTTCAATAGAGCAGTTTTGTGATATATTAGAGATACTATTTACATTTTATGAAGGAGGAATTTTATGGGACTATGGGACAGGGTTAAAAAAGACATCCAGAAAGGCGTTGATGAGAGCATTGCTGCTGTAAGAAAGGGAGCTACTGTTGCCGTTGAAAAGGCAGAGGAGCTGGCAGAGGAAGGAAAGAGGAGATACAAAGTTTTTGAACTGAAAATGAAGGTTCAGTCTAATTTCACAGAACTCGGCGGAAAGGTTTACGACCTTGCTTCAAAAAGCGCGAAAAGTCCTCTGCTTGACGCAAAGGTAAAGTCATTAGTTGCAGGAGTAAAGAAACTCGAAGCTCAGATTGCGAAACTTGAAAATCTCTCCCCTAAAAAGAAAGGCGCTCGTAAATCAAAACCAAAAAGAAAATAGCTGCGATAGAGACAACGAAAATAATCCCTCCTCGCCCCCCCTTAGAAAAGGGGGAATGGAATTTACAGATAAATATTTGCGGCAATGCTTCCTGCAAATTGAGAAAAGCAGGATGCGTGGGATTTGTAGGTTGTCCGGGATTTATGTCAAGATAGAATTGAAAAATCCAACAGCTTGCTGCCGGATACCTGAATAATATAAATATACTTATCATTCCTGCGGAAGCAGGAATCCAGAGGGAAAAGACTGGATTCCGCATCAAGTGCGGAATGACAAAACTGGAGGAGATATGATGAGAAAATTTATGTATGTTGTATTCGCCCTTGTGCTTTTGAGCGTTTCAGGCTGCGGTTATAACACAATGCAGGCAAATGAAGAGACAGTAAAGGCAGCGTGGGGTGATGTTGAAGCGTCATACCAGAGAAGAAATGATTTAATACCGAATCTTGTAGAGGTTGTGAAGGGATACGCCAAGCATGAAAGAGAAACGCTTACCGCAGTTACAGAAGCAAGGGCAAAGGTTGGATCAATACAGATGTCAAAGGATATGCTCAACGACCCGAAGGCATTCACTCAATTCCAGCAGGCGCAGGGTGCGATGAGCAGCGCACTTTCCAGACTCATGGTCGTTGTAGAGAAATATCCTGACCTTAAGGCAAACCAGAACTTCATAGACCTTCAGCACCAGCTTGAAGGAACGGAGAACAGAATAAATGTTGCGCGCACACGTTACAACAAGGCTATTGAGACTTTTAACACATCAATCAGAATATTCCCGAATAACATTACGAACAAGCTGCTGCTTCAGCTAAAACTGAAGGAACCATTTAAGGCAGAGGCTGGAGCTGAAAAGGCGCCGCAGGTAAAATTTTAATAAATGAAAAATTTATGATGCAAGATTCATGATGCACGATGTACAGTCAAAACTATTGACTCATGTAAATCCGATGTCCTATGACAGATGTAATTTTGTTATTCCGGCTCGTCCGGAATCTTTCTTTCAGAATGACTCCCGACAAGCGGGAGTGACAAAGAGACAGAAGTTAATAATATTCTGTATCCTGCTTGTGTCCTGCATCTTTTTTTTATCTGCTCAATCCCATGCCCTTGATGTGCCAAAACTACAGGGACATGTTAATGATTACGCAAATATGATATCCCCATCAACTAAGGCTGAATTGGAAAAAGAGCTGAATTCTTTTGAACAGACAGATTCAACGCAGATTGTCATCCTCACAATCCCCTCTCTTGAAGGAGAAGTCTTGGGGGAATTCAGCATCAAAGCTGCTGAGGCATGGAAGATAGGACAGAAAGGGAAAGACAACGGCATAATCATCACTGTTGCGAAACAGGAAAAAAAGATAAGGGTTGAGGTTGGCCGCGGGCTCGAAGGAGTATTGACTGACCTTGCTGCTGGAAGAATCGTTGACCTTGTTATAAAACCGAAATTCAAAAGAGGCGATTTTGACGGAGGTTTTGTCGCAGGAGTGCATTCTCTGATTGACACAACAAGGGGAGAGTTTAAGGCTGATAAAAATCACCTGCCCAAAAAGAAGGACAGCATACATAGCTTCTTAACCATTCTTATCTTTGGTGTAATAGTTTTACTGTTCATAGGAAGCATATCGCGCATCTTTGGAGGCGTATCAGGAGCGATAGGCCTTCCTGCGGTTGTCCATCTGGCGCTTACCCCAGTCGGGCTTATTGCATTTATCATCCTCTCTGCTGCCGGATTGCTTGCAGGACTTTTCCTTCCAAAACTTTTTTCCTCAGGCAGCCATCACAGCGGCGGAGGTTTCTGGTCCGGCGGAGGATACTATGGGTCAGGCAGTGGGTTTAGCGGAGGAGGAGGCTTTGGAGGCTTCAGCGGCGGAGGCGGCGGGTTTGGCGGGGGCGGAGCATCAGGAGACTGGTAATGGAAAATAATTCAAAAGCAAAAAGATTTTTCACTGAAGAAGAGAAAAGAAGGATAGAAGAGACAACCCGCGATGTTGAATCCCGCACCATCGGAGAGGTTGCTGTTATGGTTGTTGACGGCAGCAATCAATATATTGAGGCGGAAATATTGGGGGGGGTATTTCTCGGAGGCATCATCTCGCTGATTATAACCGCCTTATACTTTAACTCGTCTGTCTGGTCATTCATTCCCGTGAGTTTTATCTTGTTTTTCCCTTCAAGATTTCTATTCAGAAAATTTCCTGTTCTTAAAACCTCATTAATCGGATTCAGAAGAAAAGAGGAAACTGTACGGCAGAGAGCTGTGAGGGCATTTTATGAAAAGGGGCTTTATAAGACCAGAAAAAATACCGGGGTTCTGTTCTTCATCTCCATCCTTGAAAGAAAGGTCTGGGTGCTTGCTGACAAAGGGATTCATAAAAAGATAGAACAGGAGACTCTGAATAAATTTGCACTAACCGTATCTCAGGGGATAAAAGAAGGCCGTGCGTGCGATTCTTTATGTGATGCCATAAGAGAGGCTGGAGAACTTCTTGTAAAACATTTTCCTGTAACTCCGCGCGATACAGACGAGCTTTCAAATAAAGTGATGACTGAGTAAGGGCTCAGCCATCACTTATGTTTAATCCGGAAAATGCATTTGACAGTTTCCAGTTAGTCGGAAATTTCTTTGCTATCCTCTTAGCAATAACTCTGTAATCTTCGGATTTAAAATGTATGACCGATGCTGAAATGCACTTCTCCCCTGCTTTCACCTGTTTCCCTGTCCAGTTTATGGCCATAGTCAATCCTCAGAGGGCCTACCGGCGTGCTGTATTTTATGCCTGCACCTGCAGTATATTTCATGTCTGAGAGCTTTACATCGCTGTTCTTTTTCCATACATTGCCGCCGTCAAGAAAAGTTACAAGGCCAAAACCTTTGGCAACATCGGTTCTTAGTTCAAGATTTGTCAGGATAAATGCATTTCCACCTGTCGGAGAGCCGTCAGCGCCTTTAGGCCCAAGCGTATCCTGTTCATATCCGCGGACAGTAGTCCTGCCGCCGAGAAAAAATCTCTCTACAAGCGGAAGCTCTCTTGTCTTGTCAAAACCCTGAGACATCCCGCTTTTTAAAGAAACCGCAATAACAAAATTTTTACTCACCGCCATATAAACACTTCCGTTGACTATTGCTTTTACAAAATCAGTTTCTGACAGAAGGTATCCCGATGCTGTTTTCACGGATATCCCGGCAAGCACGCCTTTTCTGGGGTCAAAAGGATTGTCCCTCGTATCGTAGACTATACCCGGCCTTATCCCTGCAATAGCAAGCGTTCCCACATCTTCTTTCGTAAGGATAACATCAGGCTTCACCTCAAAAGTTTTAACTAATGAAAAATCATAAAAAATCTCACCTTTCACCCTTTCGCTGAATTTCTTCTCAAGGCCTACGCTCGCAGTATGCCTCCTAAGTTTATACCGTGTTTCACGGGTCTCTATGGTTTTCTCTGTCCTTTCTTCTTTTATGAGCAACACTTTAAAGGGAAGACGCTTGCCTGAGAACCACGGCTCAGTATAATTAATTATATATCGCTGCTCAATAGAACTTACCTCTGTCCTGAATGATACCTGCCTGTTCATTCCAAAAAGATTCCTGTAGCTTATATCAAATGACCCCCTGAACCGCTCGTAATCTCCATATCCGACGCCAAACTCTACAACCCCTGCTTTAGCCTCTTTCACCCTGACATGAACATTCTTTACATCGCCTTCTTTTTCTATCGCATCCACATCCACATCAGTAAACAAACCCAGCTTGTAAAGTCTCTGCCGCGTCTTCGTAAGAAGAGAAGGATTAAAAGGAGCGCCGTTTTCATAAAGCATTTCTCTCTTTATTACCTCATTTTTTGTCTCTGCATTGCCGCTTATTACAGTCTTTCCAAAGAGCGTAATATTACCCTCCTCTATCTCAAAAATAATTTTTATCCCCTTTTCTCCGGTTTTCTGTTTTATATCAACCCTTGAGTCAATAAAACCGCTGTTTCCATAAAGATTTATAATCCTGTATCTCGCATCTGATATGTCAACTTCATTGTAAGGATCCCCCGCCTTTATCCTGACAGCCTTTATTATCTCTGCTTTCGGGACAACTTTTGCCCCTTTTATCTCAATGCCTTCTATTATGGTTTTTGCGCCTTCTTTAATTTTTATTACAATGTCCGCCCCGGAATCTTTTATTGAAACCCTTACGTCATCCACGCCGGCGGTGAGATAGCCAAGCGCATTGTAAAACTCTGTTAATATTGCTTTGTCCGACTCTATAAGGTCTGGATTGTACAGCTTCCCTTCTTTAAAGAGCATTACATCTTTCAGATTTTTTTCGGATATGGTTATTCCTTCGAAAGTTACAGAATTGACAACAACTTCGCTCCCTTCAAAAATAAAGAACCGCACACTAACTGTTTCTTTATCCGAAGTTATAACAGGCGCAACCTGAACAAAAGGAAATCCTTTGATATGGTATGAAGAAATAATCCTTGAGACTGCCTCTTCCACAAGGTCATCCCTGAAGTCCTCAGCATCAAAAAACGGCGCTTCTTTAATAAGATCCTTAGAATTCAGGGCAGAGTTATTTTCGAATATAACCTCAAGTTTTTTGCCGGGATATATGTTAACGTCAAGATTGCCGTTGCTGAAAGTATAGGGGCCGACGACAGGCTTAATAAAATTATTTTTCTTATAATAAAGCCTCATTCTGTCTATTTCTTTTCTTAACTTAACCTGATCATAGATATCGCCTTCCTCCATCCCGATTAATTTTATAGCTTCCTCATCCCCTGTGATTTTAATGGTTTTTATTATCTCAGGCATACCCTCACTTATCATCAGGAAGATATCTACCATGTACGGCCCGCCGGTATCTTTTACGGCGAGTTTTATATCTACATGAGGGAATCCCCTTTCAGACAATGCATTCTTAAGCTCCTTTACAGCATCTTCCATACGGTCATACCTCATAATCTGTTCTTCTTTTAATGAAAAATGATTTTTCATTATCTTCTTTGACAGGCGTTGATTTCCGGTAATAATAATCTTCCTTATTATGTCTCTCTCCCTGACTTTTACCATTATATGCGACCTGTCCTTGTCATTAACTTCCACGGATATGTCCTCAAATATCCCTTTAAGAAACGCCAGTTTTAACCCGGCGCGGACAGCTGAAGGGTTAAAAACATCACCAATCTTTATGTTCAAAATATCCAGAAGTTCTTCGCTCTTTATGGAATGCAGCCCTGAGACATCAACTCTTTTGACCGCAACGCCATCGGTATCCGCAGATGCGGCAGAGGCGCAGACAATAAGCAGGAAAAAAACCACCGATAACAAAAAAATGGTTTTTATCATTCTTCTGCGTTTATCTGGTAACCATAAGCATTTCACCTGGAAATACACCTCTTTGTCATGCTGGCTCGTCCGTTTGTCATTCTGGCTTGTCCAGAATCTTTCTTTACGATTCCTGACAAGCAGGAAGGATTCCGAACAAGTCGGAATGACAGAAAAAGAAGCGGGAATGACATTTTCATTTCCCTTTGTGCCAACTTGTCGACATGAATGTTTCATTTTGCATTCAGCCTTTTTTATTTAAATTCAAATCTGAACTTAATGTCTCCGCCAACGCTGCCTTTTTCATCCCTGACGCCAACCAGAGAAACATTCTTATCAAGAATATATTCAAGCTTAAGCACCTGTTCCTCGGTAGAACCCACCGCAGACGTGTAAGTTACAAATAATTTATCACCCAAAAGTCTCTTTGACGCAGTCAGCCTTGGACCTACAGTGCCTGTAGATTTTGAGACATAAGGGTCCACCTGGACCCTGTCAATCCCGGTTATGCTCTTTATCCTTTCTTCAAAAACATCCTGAACCTTGCCTGTCAGAAATGAAGCAGCCTCGCCTGCTCCGATTCCACCTTCAAGCCCTTTAAGTTGTTTTCCCAGCTGCCCCACAGTAAGCAGGCTGAGTATGTCGGTCTCCTCAAGGGGCGGCTCAGAAACAAGAGAGAGGTTAAAACGTTCCATCTGCCCTTCAAGGCTCAGTCTGATATTGTATCCTTTCACTATTGCCTGTGCCACAATCTCCATTACAGGATTTATCCTGTTCGGGTCAGTAAAATCTGCGCTTGCGTTCAATATCCTGAATTCACTGTTCCTGAAATAGACCTTGCCTTCTTTGGACTCAATCCTTCCGAAAAGGAGCGGATGCCCTATCGTGCCTTTCAAAACCATATCAACCTTCAAAGGCGCACGCGCTATGTTGTTGTCCACAATGATGTTTTCTGCCCCGTATATTTTCACATTCAATACTGCTTTTTCTACTCCAGTCAGTTCACCCCTTGGCCTTTCTGCGGTCTTTGCCTTGAGAAGCCAGCTTTTCCATTCTAATCTCTCCCTATACCTTGCCCTGTTTACTCTTATATCGCCGGTAATATTCTGAGCATCAAGAGTCCCTTTATAGAGAGCATTGCCGTAAAAATTAACAGAGAAATCTTTGGATACAGAAGTTGTGATATTGTTCAGTTTTGTATCGAGATAAAACCGCTTAAGCTTAAAACCGCTGAGATAGACAACCCCCGTCGCATCTATATCTCCGCCTCCAAGTTTGCCGGAGAGTTTGCGTATAGCAATCTTGTTTCCCTCAAAATAAAATAAACCGTTTATTGAACTGACTCGCTGGTGTATATCCTTTAATCCCAATAGCCCGTTGCTCACATTGAGATTGCCGCTTATCTGAGGGTTGTCCCATTTTCCTGCTACAGTCAGGGCAAAATCAGCGTCGCCCCTCAGAACGCCAATTTTTTTTGAAAATCCCTTCAGAGGAGAAAGCGCTGAACTCCCTTCAAGTGATATATTGTACTCTCTGCCTATTTCCATACTGCCTCGCATGCTGAAAGAGGCATTCCCGCTCCGCATTGTAAATGCAGAAAAAGACATTTTCCTATTATCAAATTTAAATTTTATATCCGAATCATTGGAGAAGCTGTGTCCATAAAGAGCCGCATTAACCTGATTTAAAACTGCAGAAGCTGAAAAGGTTTTTCTCGTTCCTGACATAACCGCACTTCCCTTCATATTGACTACAAGGTCATCAGGAACATCTTTCAGCAAAGGTGACAGGAGAAAATCATATCTGCCTGATGTCATGGTAAGCTCTGCGCTCCACGGCAGTAAATCACTCAAATAGCCCTTTCCTTTCATCGTCACCTTCTCATTGAATAGCGCAGCGCTGAACAGAATATCTTTATTTTCAATAGAGGCATTTATGGCACCTGCGCCAAGCGGTTTGCCTTTAAATGTTCCGCCTGATAATTTCCCGTTTATAGTTATGGCGGGATTATCAAAAGTTCCGGAGCCTGTTGCATTTACATTCAACACCGCATCATCAGGCATGCCTTTCAGTCCCATATCATTCAAAAATAATTTACTGCCTGATGCATTGAAAGAAAACTTCTCCATGCCTGAAATACTTCCCTCAACAGTCATCGCAGAGATGCCTTTCTTAATAAGAGCCCTTTTTACTACGATGTCTTTATGCCTGTAGGAGAAATCAGTTGTCAGAGAGTCTGCTGAAAATTTATAAGCCTCTGCATTGATTACAGTTGCAGAGCCTGAATATTCAGGATAGGAGGCATTGCCTGCTATGTTAAAGTCCGTATTAAGTCTGCCCTTTAATGGAAGTTTTTTATAAAATGCCGTTGCCAGCCTTTCAATATCAGCGCCTCTTAATGATACTGCAAGGCTGTAATCAGGCTGTTGTAAATCGAAAACCTTCTTTGCAGCGTTAAACTTTACATATCCTCTTGCAGTGTGCTCCTCATCTTTTGATTTAACAGACAATTGCTTTATCTCAAGGAGATTTTTCCTGTAAGACATCTCGCCGGAAACATTATCAAGACCGTAACCTTTTAGGGATGCTGAAGTCATACTCACTGCGCCGTCTATGAGCGGGTCATCAAATTTCCCGGTTATTGTGCCTGTAAATTCGCCTGTGCCTTTCAGAAGGTCAAAATAAGGAGATGTGAGGTCTGCGATGTCGTGAGTTATAAGTCTGCCTTTAAGGTTGAGCGCTGAAGCAGACATAGCAACCGTGCCGTTTATATCCAGCGCTGACTTTTCAGTTCTGACTTCTGTATTAGAAAGGGAAAGTATATCACCCAGCACCTTAAATTCCCCTTTTATTGTCTTTACCCGCCCTATTAAATCACTCCCTAATCCCCCCACCCCCCCTTTAGTAAAGGGGGGTAAGGGGGGATTAGCTTCGTAACTAAACCATCCTGACGGATTAAATTCGCTGTCAGAAGAAAAAAGCTCTCCCTTTACCTTGCCCTTCGGAGCCTCTATATCCAGACCGATAAGCTTAAAAGCCGGCTGACTGTCAACATCCTTAAAATTCACTTTCACTGAATAATGATCGCCTTTCGGCATTTTTAAAGCTGACTCTGCGTCTGCCCTGCCATTGTAAAGCGCTGCCTTACCATTTTTAAAACTCATGACTCCGTTGCTGTAAACTATATTGCACTTGAGGCTGTCCACAGCAACATCGAAAAGATTTCCTTTTTTTAACGTCGCATCCGCTTTGCCTGTAATCTTTGAACCCGCCCCGCTTATCTTCCCGTCAAAATCCACCCATCCTTCAACTCTCTCTTTTACTTTGAGAATTTCCATCAAAGACTGAAGATAAAAATTGCCGCTGACTTTGATATCAACAAAAGGAGCGCCTTCTCCAAATTTTATATCGCCCTTTGCGAATATCTTTCCCTCACCGCTGCTTTTCAGCCCGAACACTTTTTTTACGGAATCAGCGGAAAGTTCAATAGCTGTCTTTATATCGCCTTTTCCTTCAGCAGAATAAAAACCGCCTGCCGTCAGTTCTGAATCATAGGCCCTGAGAGTGACGCTCTTTATATCAATTCCGTCTTTCCTGAAAAACAATACAGCATCTGCGCCAATTTTCAATTCAGGGAAACCCTGAATATTGGAGATAAATTCTTTTATGCCGGCTTTCATTCGCGCGGTTTCACCTAACAGAATCTCACCGCTCAGTCCTTTGCCTCTTAAAATAGCGCCATACGCAGGATCATAAAAGCCAAATCCTCCATCACGCACTTCTATCACATCCACAACAACTTTCATCTTCTTGGGGTCTTCCTTGCTCAAATACTCTTTAACCCTCTTGATGATGTCATCCGCCTGTTCCCTGTCAGTCCATAAGTCAGGCTCTTTCAGCACTATTCTTTTCAGCGCTATTCTTTTTCTCCGTATTGCGGACAGCTTCGGATATCCCTTTATCCTGTCAACAGTCAAAACCCTGTTGCCCTCATCATCAAACAGCTTCACGCCCTTTGCCTCGATGAATAACGGGAATAAATTAAGGTATATTGACTGGGCTATCACCTTGCGGCCTGTCATGTTCTCAAGTTCAGGCAGTATTATTTTCTTTAAGGCATTTGATATGTGCGGGCCGCGGGAAACAAAGATGAGTATCCCTATGAGCAGTACGCCCGTGGAAAGATATGCTATTCGTTTTATCCTTTTAGATTTTTCCATAGAGATTCCAGCAATTTCACAGCTTTAAGCCCGTTAACCTTCCCGCCGGCATGCTGAACATAAAAAACGTCCTGAGCAATGCCTGATTCAGTATTAACCCTTGCCGATATTATATTCAGCCCGCTTTCATGCATAAGATTAGACACATCATAGAGAAGGCCGTGCCTGTCCTTTGAAAAAAATTCAACGACCGTGCTTTCCTCAGAAGTCTCATTATCAAGTTCCACAAACACGTCAAACTTCCCATTAACCTCTTTTGCGATGCCGTGCAGGTTTACTAATTCGCCTCCTGCCGCAGCATCCTTAAGCCCGTTTTTAATAACATCTTCCATTTCATTCCACCAGAGTTCTTTCCAGTTTGAAATTTGAATTTTATCAATAACAAGCCCATTTTTACCAGTATACAGCCTTGCCCTTACTATATTCAGCCATTTTGAAGAGAGAAATCCGACTATCCGTGAAAAAAGCCCGGGGCTGTCCCATGCGGCGATTGTTATCTCTGTTATGCCTCGTGATTTTTCGCTTATTGATACTGCAAAACCGTCACTCCGGACACTGCGCGCAAGGTTGTAATCCTCCTGTATTTTTTCAGGAGGCGTTGAGAGCAGATACTTCTCAGGCATCTCATTAAGGAAACTGCTTAATCCCTCTCTGTCAGCATCTGCGCAGGAAGACAGAACATTTTCTATATAGGCAGCAGGGTCTTTTCTTATTCCGCGGAGATGATTTAATGTCCTTTCATAGAGCTCTTTAAGGAGATAAGCCTTCCACTCTGTCCAGAAATCAGGATTGACGGCAGACATATCCGCATATGTCATAAGACAGAGCGCCGTAAGGCTTTCCTCGTCGCTTGCTGAATCAGCAAACTGCGCTATAACCTCAGCGTCCTCAATCTCCCTTTTTAATGCAACTACAGACATCAGGATATGGTTCCTGACAAGGAATTCTATCCTTTGGCGTTTCTCAATATCAATGTTGAACCTCTCCACAATATTTTTAAGCCTTTTGTATCCTTCCTCTTCATGATACCTGCCCGCAGCCTTGCCTATGTCGTGAAAGAGCAGTGCCATAAACAGTATTTCTCTTTCCTTTATATTCTTCATAATCCCTGCGAGATGTTCAAGGTTTTTATACTTTGTAGCGGCTAAGCTCTCAAGGTTTCTTATTGCAAGAATTGTATGCTCATCAACAGTATATCTATGAAAGGGTTCATGGATCACAAGAGACTTCAATGCGCCGAATTCAGGAATAAATTTTCCAAGCACGCCTGTTTCATGCATCTCCCTGAGGGTTTCGTATACCCTTTTCCCCTTAAATACCTCAAGAAAGAACGATACAGCCTTACGAGAATTCCTGACCTTTCTGCCAACTAAAAGCAAATTGCGCTTAATATCTTCCTGAAGAGTATGGCTGAAATATCCTCCTGTTTTTGAAAAGGCGTAAAAAGCCTCCATGATGCTGACAGGATTGTTTTTTAAAATATCCTTCTCTGATGAGATAATCACGCCTTTATACAAAATAAAATTATCCGTTATCTTTTTCTTTCTTGCTGCTCCCCAGTTCCCTGTAATCAGCCATTGCCTGAGGCACATACCTGATATTGTGGATGTTATTTCCTTTACAGCGCTCGCTTTAAGGTAAAAATACCGCATAAACCTCTCTGAGCCCGAAAACTTCTTTGAATCATTAAACCCCATCTTTTTTGAAACATAATCCTGTACGCTGAATGAAAGAGCGTCATCCCTCCTGCTGCTTATGAGATGCAGGCAGAATCTCACTTTCAGCAGGAAATCGTATGCCTTAATAAGCCTCCTGAAATCATTCTTTGAGATAACATCTGATATGCCTTCAATGTTATTACTCTTCAGCGCAATCTTTGAAAGCCACAGCACTGTATGTATGTCCCTGAGCCCTCCCTGCCCTTCCTTTACATTCGGCTCAAGCAGGAACACAGAGCCGCCGAAGTCCCTGTGCCTCTTCTCCATTTCTTTCAGCTTCCCGCTTATGAAATTCTTCTGCTTTCTGTAGGCAAGCTCAGGATAAACTCTCTCATGAAAATAGTTATATACTCCTCTGTCCCCGGCTATAAACCTCGCTTCAAGCAAAGAAGTATGCGTCCTCAGGTCTTTTTTTGCCTCTGCAAGGCATTCATCAGGTGTCCTGAAGCAGTGGCCGATTGTAAGCCCTGCATCCCAGAGCTTATAAAGCACGGATTCAACTTTTTTTAAATCTGTTTTATCCTCTGCAAAAAACATAATATCAATATCAGAATAAGGAGCAAGCTCTGCCCTGCCGTAGCCCCCGATTGCAATAAGTGCGATAGGCTTTTGGGATTGTATGGAATTAAAAATATTTGCAAGAAAATCGTCTATTTTTTGCGTATAAAAAGCCGCAAGCTGCCTGCCGCTTAATCCGTCAAAAACCTCTTCAATATCCTTCAAAAAGTCCACTTAGTATGATACTATATGAGGCAGGATTAAGAGTAGGGATGAGTGTGGAGAACTCAGCGTCTTTTGGTGATGGCTACATAATCTAAAAAAAGACTATTTATCCAGCGGACTCTTGACGCCGAGGATGTCATGGTAGCAATGGGGATCCTTCCTCATTTCCATAAAGCGCATCGAGCGGGCTCTGCGGGGCATTAGACATGTCGCGCAAGACATGGGTGTAAATCATTGTTGTCTCAACATTCTTATGTCCGAGAAGGCTCTGCACCTCCCTGATGTTGACGCCGCTCTGAAGCAGATGCGTGGCGAAGCTGTGTCTGAGGGTATGGACGGTTGCATGTTTTGCGATGCCCGATTGTCGCTGCGCATTCTTAACGGCAAGCTGGATTGATTTGTCGCTGATATGATGTCGGCCTGTCTTGCCGCTTCTCGGATCTACGGACAGACTGGACGAAGGAAAGACATACTGCCATATCCATTCTTTAGCGGCATTTGGATACTTGCGGCTGAGCGCATCAGGAAGAATGACCTCGCCGTGCCCGATTGCACGGTCTTTATCGTGCAAAGTCTTCACATTAGCAATATGCGCTATCAACCGTTCCCTTACCGCTTTAGGCAAAACAGTCGAGCGATCCTTGTCGCCTTTGCCGCTGCGGACAAAGATAGTGTTTGAATCAAAATCAATGTCCTGCACCCTGAGCCGGGCAAGTTCCATCAAGCGCAAGCCGGCGCCGTAAAACAATTCGGCAATCAGGCGATTTGTTCCGGTCATCTGCTCAAAAAGCAGTTTCACCTCATTCACCGAAAGTACGACCGGAAGTTTTTGCCCCCTCTTCGCTCTCACCGTATCGCCAAGATCGCCGGTCTCTTTGCCAAGCACCTGCCTGAAAAAAAACAAAATAGCATTAAACGCTTGGTTTTGCGTAGAAGAAGAAACCTTCTGTTTGAGAGCAAGATGGCTTAGGAAGTTTTTGACGTCCACAGATGACAAGTCGTCAATCTTCTTATTCGCCGACGCAAGGGCATAAGAAAAAAAACGCGCAATCCACTGAAGGTATGTTCGCTCAGTGCTATAAGAATAATGCTTCAATCTTATTAATCGCTTTGTCTCACTCAAAGCGCTATCTGCATCCATAAGCCCTGCGGCGCCCCCGGCCTGTCCGCCGGTTTTGTTGAGATAATTTAAGTAATAAAGCTTTATTGCATCTTCTGCCTGTCGCGGCTGCCAGTCAAGAGTGCGTTTGTCCGACCGCATTACCTCAAGAAACTCCTGAACCGTTGTTTCATTATATTCCGTAACTGTGCGCTCACTTTTGCGTGCAAACCCGAGAAACCGGCTTACCCAATAGGCAAGAAATGGGATATTTTTTTCAGGAGCAAGTTTCCTTTCCAGAAGGAACTTTTGAAACTCAGGAAGTGTCTCTTTGTTAGCGTCAGGCGATTTTGCCATATTTTACGACCTTTCATATTTAGTCCATATTACCACAAAATACGAAATAGTGGAAATACCATGCAATTGATTTTACGTGATTTTTTCATTTGAAAAATCCTCCGGATATGCTATAGTTTAGACATTTAGGGGAAAATACGACAGTTCGCATAGCAATTGTTATGATTAAATAAAAAATGATTACAGATATAGAAAAATTCTTTTCCGAACTTGCTATCATCGGCGAATCCAATGTAAGAACAAGACTTGCTCAAGGAATATACGGACAAAATAAAATACCTCTTATTCACGAATGGCTCCGCAAGGAAGAAGAAAAACGAATTAATCTTGCAACTTCCCGTGCTGAATCTGCTGCTTCTCGTGCTGAGGTGGCAACTTTAGAGCAACTTCGTATAGCACGTAGTGCAAAGAATGCGGCATGGATTGCAGCTATTGTGGCAATTATTGGCATTACTATAAGTATTATTCTTAACATTTGGTATCCTCCAAAATAATTAATAAATTCAATCATAACAATGCGTTCAAGCGTATGCGGGATACAGCCCCGCAACGCTTAACTTGGTCGTTAGATGTGAAAAATGGCAAAACGAAAGCACAAATTGTCAGTTCGGATACCACAATATCAATCTCCGCGAAATTCTTGGCGGCAGACATTGCATACCACCATATCGTCAACAGCAAGCAAGGCGGGTATATCTTATCGTTCCTCGGACAAGCTTGAACTCAAAGTAAAGCTTTATATAGACGGCGCAGCGATTTCTTTTCACGATGTGGACAACAGACTAAAAGACATTATGGATGCCTTACAAGGTCGGGCAGGTGGTTCAAAAAAGCTTAGGACATTATCACCTATAATTCCAAATGACAAACAAATCTATCGCGTTACTATTGAGAAAGCTTTGCCGCCCAAACAGAGCAAGGGTATGGGGCATCTGGTAATTACAAGGCATCAAGATATTTAACATCTGGCTTGTCGCAACCTTTTGATGGTAAAATAGAGTTGTATGAGTCCTTCAATTTTCAGGGAAAAGGGATATAGATTTTATTTCCTCTCAAATGAAGAGGACAGAATCCATATCCATGTAACATGCGAGGACGGAGAAGCTAAATTTTGGATAGAACCCATAGTATCATTGGCTGTGTCGCATGGGTTGAATCCAAGAAAGCTGAACGAAATTCAAAAAATCGTCGAGGAGCATAAAAATGAAATCATTAAAGCATGGCAAACACATTTCAGTAAGCGTTGAAAATATAACGCCTTTCGGTATTTGGCTTTTTGTAAAAGAAAAGGAATATTTTCTGAGCTATAAGGATTATCCATATTTTAAAAACCAGACATTGAGTTCCATACAAAACGTTCAATTGCTTCATGGTTATCATTTATATTGGCCCGAATTAGATGTTGACTTGGAAATTGACAACCTCGAAAACCCTGAGAAATACCCCCTGAAATTTGAATCAAAGAAGCATCTAACGAATCATTCCACGGGACGGGCAATAGCCCGCCCGTGATTTCCGGCGTTAGGCAAGGAAAAGAAAAATGAATGAGAAAATATTTTGGGTATGGAATGGATGGGGGCTGTTTTTCACTGTTATTGTTGCATTATTTCAATTTCTATTTGTCTTTATAACCATAAAAATGGGGCCAACCCCATTGCGGAAACCTTTTGCATTAGTAAGTTCTGTAGCGATAGTGCTAACTTTTATTTTTTCAGGTTGGATAGCAGGCTTACTTACATTACCGATTGGCATAATTGGTGGATCGATTTTAGCGGGTTACTGTAAAAGGAATAAGACGTAAAATATAAGCTAATCTTAGATTTTATATTTGGAGGTGAATAAGGATGAAAATCCTTGGGTTTTTACTTGAATCTTTAGTAATCGGAATGGTAGTTTTCTATATCTTTAAGTTTCTATTGCCGAACATACTCCACTTTCTCAGAACAAGACACATAAGGAAAGATGCAGAGCTATGGTTAATGGAGTGAAATATAGGTGAAATATAGGGACACATCCCATATTTTTCGGAGAAATACGGGATGTGTCCCCAATTAATGAAATGAGCAAAGTAGAAATGTCCTATTTGGGAGGTGCTAAACTGTCTCCGCTTAGAAGGAGGCAGGATGGCGGAAAGGGACATTATCATGATGAAACAGAAGGAGTT